>Ga0164313_10004770_pt1 | contig 12008 bp, 9 predicted proteins | sample GuaBasSedimGuay4_FD_113735 | JGI IMG/M metagenome (GOLD analysis project Ga0164313, IMG submission 113735) | Subseafloor sediment microbial communities from Guaymas Basin, Gulf of California, Mexico - Guay4, Core 4569-4, 0-3 cm | ecosystem: Environmental > Aquatic > Marine > Hydrothermal vents >... | reverse complement strand
GCTTCGCGTTTGAAGGTTTTGCGCATAATAGTGACGTAATCCCGCAGGCGCCAGTAGGGCTTGCCCCAGGGCTGACCGTACCAGCCCTCGACAATCTGTGGGCCGGACATGCCCAGTCCGGCAATTACCCGGTTGCCGCCCGCCAGCGCATCGATAGTGCCCATGGCCATGGCTGCAGCGGTAGGTGTACGTGCGGAAACTTGTAAAATGCCTGCTCCAAGTCGAATGCGTTCGGTACAGGCGGCCAGGTAGCCAAGTGGAGAAACAGCGTCTGAGCCATAGGCTTCGGCTGTCCATACTGAGTCATATCCAAGCTTTTCGGCTAACTGAACGGTTTTGACGGGCAGCTTCATGTGCGCGCCAGAGTAACCAATGCTGAGTCCTAACTTCATGTCAATGCTCCTGTTTTAAGAGAAGGGTTTATAGGTGGATGAATAACAGGTGAACGAACTAGTAGGACGACATGCCGCCATCCGCGCTGATGTAGGAGCCGTTGACCATGCGCGATTCATCCGCCGCCAGGAATAATGCCACATTGGCGATATCTTCTGGTTGGCCGATTCCAAACGGATATTTCTCCATACGAAAAGTCGACAATACCTTCCCAGCGCCTGACTCTAGCTCATCTAGCCTGTCGCCAAAGCGACCCTTAACGCGGTCGGTAAGCACTATGCCAGGGCAAATAGCATTGGCTCTGATGCCATCTTTGGCATAACTGGCCGCCAGTGATTTGGTAAAGGATATGATACCGCCTTTGGCCGTGGAGTAGACGTGTAGACTGGTGCCTTGCAACGCTACCACAGACGACATATTGACAATTGTGCCGCCGCCGGACTCGATCATGGCCGGAATGGCGAAACGGCAGCACAGCATGGTGCCTTTCAGGTCGAGGGACATAGTGTGATCCCAAACATCCCAGTCCACTTCGCTGATGGGGGCATCTTCCGGGATTGAGCCACCGGCACAATTGTGCAGTATATCGAGCCGGCCATGTTGGCGGACTGTTTGTTGCACGGTTTGCTCAACACTGGCTAAGTCGGTGACATCCGTGTGTATAAAGGCTGCGTCTGAGCCGGCAGCACGAATTTCTTCGGCCGCGGCTTCGCCGGTATCCCTGTTCATTTCGGCGATAACAATTTTTGCGCCTTCGTCAGCGAACAACCGGGCTGTCGCTCGACCAATGCCGACACCGGCTCCAGTAATAATTGCAATTTTGTCTGCCAGTCTATTCATGGTCAGGTGCCCTGTTTTTAATAATAATTTGCCGGCATCAATACCCCTTGTCTGATGTTGGTCGCCAACAGATGATGTGTTAGCTTCAGGAGCGGGAATATTGAGGTGCGACTTTTTGAAAACAGACTAGACTATCTCTCATCTGTATAAAAGAGTTTTGGCAGATCAATGTTGTTGAAAACAGTTCACGGGAATCAACTGTTTCCAAATAATGATGTTGGAATAATAAACGTCGAAATATCGAATGTTGGAATAATAAATGTCGGAATGAACCGTGTTGGAACAAAAAGAAGAGGATAAAAAATGAAAGTAGGCGCTATTTTCCCCATCACCGAGATTGGTACGGATCCCATCGCTATTCGCGACTATACCCAGGCCATTGAAGAGCTGGGTTACGATCACCTGGTAGTATTTGATCACGTGCTGGGGGCTGACCCGACAAAGCACGAATTGTGGGGCCCTTATACCCATGAATTTCAGTTTCATGAGCCCTTTGTGCTAATGGGTTATCTGGCAGCCATTACCAGTACCATTGAACTGGCCACCGGTATTGTTATCGCGCCGCAACGCCAGACTGCCTTGCTCGCCAAGCAGGCGGCGGAGGTTGACGTGCTCAGCGGTGGTAGGTTGCGCCTGGGTATTGGTATCGGCTGGAACCAGGTTGAATACGAAGCTTTGGGTCAGGATTTCACTACCCGAGGCAGACGCGTTGAGGAGCAGATGGAGCTGATGCGCCTGCTGTGGAGCAATGATCTGGTCACCTTTGACGGCGGGTGGGACAAGATCACCGATGCCGGTATCAACCCCTTGCCAGTGCAGCAACCACTGCCTATCTGGATGGGCGGCTGGGCTGACGCCATGATTAAGCGTATCGCTCGCATTGGCGATGGCTGGTTTGCTTTTTTTAAACCCGATGACACGGGTAAACGCATGATTGAAAAGCTACACCAATATGCAAGCGAAGCTGGCCGTGATCCCGCAGAGATAGGCATTGAGTCGTGGGTGACGGTGAATAATGCCCAGGTGCTTGCCGGACGGAACCAGAAGCCGGAGGATAAGTTGTTGCGCTCGCCGGATGAGTGGTGTGAAGAGGTGGCGGGTTATCAGGCTCTGGGAGCGACCCATATCGCTTGCTGGACGATGTACGCAGATTTAACGCCAGATCAACATATCGATGTCGCGCGGCGCTTCAAAGAGGCTGTCGATGGCATGTGATCTATAGTGATATATTCCATTTGATAAATATACTAACTAATTGATAAATATAACCATATATAGGAGTTAGTCATGGCTCAATTTGATGCGATTATAAAAGGTGGTGTGGTTTTTGATGGCACCCAGGCGCCCCGATTTATCGGCGATATTGGCATCAAGGATGGCTTTATTACGGAGATAGACCGTGACGGCAAGTTAGATCCTGCCTTTGCGGTGAATGTCATTGATGCTCAGGGCATGCACGTATGCCCCGGCTTTATCGACCTGCACACTCACTACGATGCTCAGATTCAGTGGGATCCCTACGCGACTTTGTCCGGTTGGCACGGCGTCACTTCTGTCGCCATTGGTAATTGCGGCTTTGGTTTTGCGCCCATTGCGCCTGAGCTACGAGAGCGAGCCATGCTGATGATGTCTAGGGTTGAGGCCATTCCCTTTGAATCCATGAAACTGGGTATGAACTGGGATTGGGAGACCTTCCCGGAATGGCTGGATCACCTTGACCGGATTCCACTGGGTATCAACGTACTCAGTTATGTGCCCATCAGCCCCATTATGATTACGGTGATGGGTCTTGAAGATGCCAAGAATAGAGAGCCGACTGAGGACGAAATCGCTGAGATGTGTCGGTTGCTGGAAGAAGGTCTTGATGCCGGTGGCTGCGGTTGGTCGGTGCAGCGATTAGGCAAGGCATCGGCGCAGCGTGATTACGATGGCACACCCATGGTCACCGATGAGATGTCTGATGAGTTGTGTCTGGCCTTTGCTGAAGTGCTGGCGCGGCGAGAGGAAGGTGCAATTCAACTTACCCAAACTGGCGGCCTTCGCTTCGTTGAGAAACTGGCTCAGGTAGCGGACAAACCGATTCTTTATAACGCTATCCAGTCTCACGATAAAGTACCCGATTCCTTCCGCAAGATTATGGGCTGGCTGCACCGTACCCGTGCCCGCGGCAACGAGAATATCTGGGGCATGGCGATCTTTAACGGCAATGAGGAGTATTTTTCATTCGATGAATACAATTTACTCGATGGCAGTCGCGCCTGGCGCACTGTCACATTAGGCACGGTCGAAGAACGTATCACCGCGATGCAGGATGCAACCAACCGACAGTATCTTCGTAATCAATTTGATGCGGGCAAAATTCCGTCAATCACCGGTCCGGTGCAGGACTACAAAATAGATAAAACATTTCTGCCGGAAAATAAAAAATATGAGGGTAAGTATGTATCCGAATTGGCCGAGGCCGAGGGCAAACATGTCATTGATGCACTGCTTGATCTGATTATCAGCGAAGACCTGAAAACTATTTTCTGGCACCGTTCCTTTAATGAACACCCCGGCTATAACAAAGAAATCCTTGATGCCGACTTCACTATTCCCGGTGTCTCCGATGGCGGTGCCCACACTAAGTTTATTACTGCGGGCAAGTATCCCACCGAGTTTCTCATCAATATGGTGAGACGCGACGCCATGATTAGTCTCGAAGAAGCCCATTACCGTCTCTCTGCGATGCCGGCAAAATGCGCGGGTTTTAAGGACAGAGGTACTCTGGTGGAAGGCGCACCGGCGGATATCCTGGTTTACGATTATCAGAACCTTAAAATCACCCCGGACCGGCCAGAGGTGGTACACGATTTCCCCGGGAATGCCTGGCGGCTAGTTCAGTATGCGGAGGGGTATCGATATATTATGGTGAATGGAACCGTCACTTTTAAAGACGGCGAGTGTACCGATGCTACGCCTGGGCAATTGTTACGCTTTGGTAAGGCCAGCAATCAACCCGCTACTAACTGGCAGGTGGCCGATGGCTAGGGCTTGTTATTAGTGTGGCGCGGTCACAGGGGTGAGGTCATAGCCAGCAGGTCTTGTTTTTTGACTGATGTTTTTGTTTTGAAGCGAAGCGGTGTGCTCTGATCTGTCGGGTACGCCGTTTTTGTTTGCGCTTTATATTTGTACTGACCAGGTAGATCGGATCAAGATAGAATTAATCAAACGCGTGGTTTATGCTGCGTCGCACAAATTCTTATACTCAAATTAAGGCTTATTCACAAAAATGGGTGACACAATATGAAGGATGTAGCAGGTAAAGTAGCATTTATTACCGGTGGTGCCAGCGGCATGGGCCTGGGCATGGCCAGAGCATTTGGTGCCGCAGGCATGAAGGTAATGATCGGCGATATTGAAAAAGGCCCCATGGATGCCGCCGTAGCAGAATTGAAATTAAAAGGTATAGAAGCAGCAGGCGTGGTTGTCGATGTCGCTAATCGTGATTCTGTTTTTGCCGCAGCCGATGCCACCATTGCTGCCTTTGGTAAGGTGCATGTGCTGTGCAACAACGCCGGTATTGGTGTCAGTGGTAAATCGGATAAATGTTCCGTCGAAAACTGGCAGTGGGTAATGGATGTCAATTTATGGGGAGTGATCTACGGCCTGCAGGCATTTGTGCCGCTGATTGAATCCCACGGTGAAGGCGGGCATGTCATAAGTACCGCGTCAATGGCCGGTATGGTCAGCTTCCGTTATATGGGGCCCTACAATGCCACCAAGTTTGCGGTGGTTACTATTATGGAAACCATGATGGAAGAGCACCGTGACGATAATATCGGTGTGTCTGTGCTCTGTCCTGGTGTGGTGGCAACCAATATTGCCAGTGGTACCCGTAATCGGCAGGAAAAATACGGCGGTGCGCGGGAAGCTCGAGACCTGGAAGCCAATGCTGAGATGCTGGGCAAAGGCCTCGACCCGGATATTGTTGGCGAACAGGTGCTGGAAGCCATCATCGATGACCAGCCCTATATTTTCACCGATCCCGATATGCGCAAATACATCGATAAACGTTTTGAACGCTTGTCAGCCGGGTATGACTGGGCTGATAACTGCCAGGCTTTGAAGAAGGATAAACGGGCCTCCAGATAATAAATCGGTATTGGCCTGGGCTTTTAGCCTATTTTGTTGCAATGACTTTCTTTTGAATGGGGAAGTCATGATGAGCAGCTTATTCGCTTAAAAACTAATTGTTTATAAAGACGACGGGCAATAAACCCTGGTAAAAAATAACAGCAGGAGTGGAATTGTGGCTCTCGAACTAGTCGACTATCTAACTTACCAGCCGGAAGAATCCGGTATATTGTGGATTAAATTTAATCGTCCCGATCGACTCAACGCGCTTTATGGTCTGTCTGAAGCGGATTCGACCATGGCCAAGGTCGGAGAGTATATGCGTGCCGGTGATGCCGACCCAGATATTCGTGTGATTGTGCTGACTGGTGTGGGTAAGGCTTTCTGTGCTGGTGCCGATATGAAATCAAAATCTATCGAGCAACTCAGTGATCCCGGTGTTGACGGTACCCGCCAGCATTTCAGCGAACACTTTACGCCACTGTTTCGTGATATATCCATGATCCGTAAACCGACGATCGCCATGATTAATGGCGCTGCAGTCGGTGCCGGGCTGGATATGGCTCTTCACTGTGATATTCGACTCGGCTGTGAAAGCACCCGCTTTTTCACCTACCAAAACGTCGGCCAGATTCCGGAAAACGGCGCGCTGTATTTGCTGCCGCGCATTGTTGGTATGGGTCGCGCCCTGGAATTGTTTTATACCGGTGGTTTTCTCGATGCTGAAGAATCATACCGCTGGGGTTTGTTAAATCACTTATATACTAGTGATGAACTGGAAAGTAAGACCCGCGAACTTTGTGCACGTATTATAAAAAGTCCACCCCTGGTGCAGTGGATTAGCAAGCGTATTATGCGCACCGCGATGGATACCAGTCTCGAAGCTACCATGCAGTTGACCGCCAATGCATCGGGCATCCTGGATAAGTCGGAAGACAGCCGTGAAGCTCGTAAAGCTTTTCTCGAAAAGCGGGAACCCCAATATAAAGGTCGATAACCATAGAAGATCGACAGGAAAAAGAGCCGATAGGCGTGTCTAAATATCTGCAATATAGCCTTAATGATTAGCGCAAAGGGCAAGAGAGGTTCTATGAAATACCCAACTAGTGTGACGACCGTAATAAGGGCGCTCATAAAAAAGCACTTTATTTTTGCTTGTTTAATACCCCTGGTTTCCTGGGCAGCCAATTCCGACACCAGTGAGGTTCGGCGGGTCATGGACAAGGTGATGGCAGTACCTGAAATCAAGGCTGCTAAAGGCTTTAGCGCTCACACATTTATCGGTACCGGCCACTTTTATGACCCCCTGTTTATGCGTGACTGGGGTAAGCGAATATTGGTAAACGATGATGGCGGTGCGGACGGAGACAAGGGCAGTCGGATACTTTCTTTCGACGCTGATGCGAATATTGAAGTCGAAATCGGCCTGAAAAAACTTCCGCCGGTCGTTGGCTTTGATATTGCTCCGGCGGACTTTGGTGCAGTAGCTGGTCAGTTTGTGGTGCTCTCCCAGGAGAAATCTGGCTTTGATGCGGCTTTGAAAAATCATGTTGTTCAGGCCATTCCCCAGGACGGTAAGGGTGAGGTGACAAGATTGTGTACCTTACAGGCGCTGCCTGAAAAGGAGGGCGGTCAAAAATCCGGATTTGGTGTCGATGGACGATTTGGTCCAGATGGCAGCGCCTTTGCCAATCGCTTTTTTTCGGTGACCTTAAAAAATGCCACGGTTTACCAGACTACTGCAGATGGTAACTGTGAGCCATTTATTACCTTTGATCCAGAAAGCTGGGGCCTGCCTTTTGCGTTGAACTTTAGTCAGGACCAGCAATATTTGCTGGTGTCCGTGGGGCCGGGTATCGGTGCCGGTGTGGACGCACCCAAAGGTGGTATTGCTCGGGTTAATGCCCAGGGACAAATTGTCGGTGACATTATCGCACCCGGTATTGGCCGTGCCTCCGGGATGGCATTTGCTCCCGAGAGTTTTGGCGAATACGGCGGGCAATTATTTGTTGCGTCCACGGGCGACATGGAAATTCCGGTGCCCATGACTCAGGCGCTCCAGCAGGATGGCTATGTCTATCGAATAGATAATACCGGCACAGTACATCAGGTCGCCTCCGGCTTTATAAATCCGGCTGGGATTCATTTTGCTTTTGGCAAATTGCTGGTGGCAGATATTAACGGTGATTTCATAGCTGGCCGCCGCGAGTTGCCGGAAGGTTTTATTATTGCCATCAAAGTTGAATAGACAAATGTTAACGAGTGTCTGAACGGCGAACTAAACCGATAGGCAAAGATCTGTATTTAAATCGATGCTTAAAGACCTTTATTGATATGTCGACCAATGATGGTGAGATGGAGTGCTTTGTGACTTATCCGCAACAGGGCGGACCATCTCCTCGGCAGTTCTGTACGTGGATGTACCGGGTGCGCGTAAATTAATAGCTATGGATTATGTCGTTAGGGCTCTTGAACTAAGGAGAGAATCCTGTCATCTTGCCCGTTGAAAAATTATCTGGCGGGGGAAACATCCCCTTATAATAAACATAAATGCTTTTTACGGAGAAAAAGATGACACTATCGTTCACTAGAATATCGTTGATTAGACAGTTTCATAAGTCGTTTTTATTAATCATAGCCGGCGTATTTTCTGCCGGCGTTGCAGTCGCGGTTGTGTCTCCTGAAGACAGGGCACGCATTGGTCTCGAAGGCACAGAGTTGACACCTTCGGGGGCAATTCGTGCCGGTAACGCAGAAGGTACTATTCCCGAGTGGAAAAACGAGCCGATTGTCCCGCCCAGTGACTTTGTTACAGGCGAATTCCATACCGACCCCTTTCGCGATGATGCGGTACAGTTCAAGATTACTGCGCAAAACTTCCAGGAGTACGCGGACAAGCTTTCGGTAGGTCAGAGGACGATGTTTGAGACTTACCCGGATTTTTACATGAACATTTATCCGACGCGACGATCATATGTATTCAAACCCTATATATACGAGGCGGCACTGAAGAATCTGGATCGGTCGGAATTGATTTATGCCAAAGATATGAACATGGGCGTTGTCGCTTTTAAGGGAGCGAGAAAGGCGTGGGCATTCCCGATTCCCAGGAATGGCGACGAAGCCTGGATGAACCAGGCTTCCAGGCCGGTTAATACATGGATGGATTCTGTTGAAACTACCATTGCGGTGACCAGTGGGGGTGATTACACCATTAACAAATTGAGTGTCCAGCAACACTGGATGTGGAGTGATCCGGAAATTACTGATGAAGATTTCAACCCTGCACAGAGGGGCATGCTCTATAACCAGGTACTGGTGGCACCGGCAAAGGTAGCCGGCCAGGTGGTTTTGGCCCAGGATCCGGTCGTCTTTAGTGAGATATTTAGGCGCGCCTGGGCTTACAGCCCTGGACAGCGTAGAGTCAAGCGCGCCCCGCAGATTGTTTACGATAACCCGCTGACCGCCAGCGATGGCCTGGCGACCACCGATCAGGGTTGGGGGTTTAACGGACCTAATGATCGTTTCAGTTATAAATTGCTGGGCAGGAAAGAAGTCTATGTGCCCTACAACCCTTACAAAATATTTGCTACGGAAGCCACGCCTGATAAAGTAATTAATGATAAAGGCCGTATAAATCAGGCGTATAGCCGTTATGAGTTGCATCGAGTGTGGATCGTCGAGGCGACGTTAAAGGAAGGCACGAGTCATGATTACGGCAAGCGAGTTTACTATCTTGATGAAGATACGTGGTGGATCATGTTGGTTGACGGCTACGATCGCCGCAATAAGATATGGCGTCACTGGGAGGATCATCACGTGTTTTACTATGACACAGGCTTTATGAACAGGGCTGCGGAAATTCAATACGACTTTAATGCTAACCGGATGCTCTATTTGGCGTTTGACAAGAGTCGAGGGCCGGATTTTGCATGGCGTGCTCCAGACAAGTACTTTACTCCTGCAGCGGTTCGCAGACGTGGCATACGCTAGCCTGGTTTAAAGAAATCGATAAATTAAAAGCCCGTGGTGTTATCGCTCCGCGGGCTTTTTACTGGGGCGTAAATATTAAAAAAATAGTCAGGAGTAAAATATGAGTGACGGTACTGACGCAGTGGCACTAAATGAAGCCTTTATTAATGTGTCGACTAATGATGGAGAGATGGAATGTTTTGTGGCCTATCCCCAGCATGGGGGACCTTTCCCGCCGGTAATTCTGTATATGGATGCGCCCGGCGTACGTGAAGAGCTGTATGATTTTGTCCGCCGCATCGCTGCTCAGGGGTATTTTGCGGTTATCCCCAACCTGTATTATCGCTTCGGCATTCGCGACCCCGGTGCGCAGATGATGGAGATGCTCCAGGTTCATACCAACACGATGATCATTGACGATACCAGCAGTTTGATCACCTGGATCGATAATCAGCCACAGGCAATAGCTGGCCCCATGGGTTGTATCGGTTATTGTATGAGTGGCAAGTTCGTACTGGCAGTAACGGGTGCTTTTCCCCAGCGATTTAAGGCAATGTTGTCCTTATACGGGGTCTCCCATGTTACTAAAAAGGATGATTCTGCCCATTTATTGATCCCCAAGATTCTGGCCGATTGCAGCCTGTATTTTGGCTTTGCCGAACATGACCCCTATGTGCCGGATGAGGAGATTGAGTTTTTAAGCAAAACCCTGGGCGACAACAATATTGACTGTGTGGTGGAAAAAATACCGGGTACGGGCCATGGCTTTGCCTTCCCGCAGAGGATGGGTTATCACCATGAAGCCGCAGAGCGGCACTGGGATATCGCTTTTGAGCTATTTGCCCGCAAACTGAAATAGCTTAACTCTGGCTACTTCAGTTAGGAGCTGGCCCTAGCGAATTGCTACCGGATTAATAATGGCCTGTACGGCACCCACATATTTCGGGATGCCGATAACGAGCAGAAATTCCCAGGCCTTGTCAGCCACCAGCTCTTCGGTACGAATGTTTTCCAGCACATAAACACCATTCTTGACCAACATCAGCTGGTGGACTGGAAATACGATTTCCGGATCTTCACCGGGGGAAGCTTCCAGGCCAAAACTGTCCGCGCCCATGGCAACAACGCCCAGGTCAATGAGGTACTGGGCGCCCGCTACTCCCAAACCAGGTTCCTTGTGGTTAAACAGGTCGGGATCTGCATGGAGTTTTGCTTTCATCCAGCCAGTATTAAATAAAACAATATCGCCCTTACCAACGACTACCCCCTGGGCTTTGGCTGCACCTTTTATATCTTCAACTGTGATCACTTCCCCCGCAGCCATGAATGTTTTATTTTTGTAGGCGGCTATATCGAGGAGTACTCCCCGGGTAGTGATCGGTGGCATTTTGTGCAGGGCGAAGTCCTTCAGGCCAGTGTAGGTAATAAATTCCTCAGCCTTAACGCCATTGTAATAGCGATTATGTATACCGACATGGCCAAGGCCGTCGATCTGTGTGCCGACACCAAGCCAGGCATTAACGAAGTCATCGTTAAAGCCGAAACCATTTTTTCCGGTAGTCTTGCCCAGTAGTTGCCCCGGTTGTACGACGGATAGTGAGAATGAGCGAGGTGTTAAGTCGGCTCCAGCTGGGGTGTCTGGACCTGAGTCGATGCCGAGCGCGTAGCTTTTACCGGTTTTAACCAGCTTAGCTGCTTCGACCGTTTTTTCTGGCGACAGCAAATTAACCGATCCTAGCCGATCATCTGCGCCCCATTTTGATGGCCACCACTTTTCTTCAGCGCCGGTAACGGGCATTGATAATAGAAGACAGGCAGCAAGACAAACTAGTGTATTGGTCGAGCGTAGCGCTTTTGCAGATAAATTGTTGTTCATGATATCCCCCGGTAGTTTTTATGGTTTAGCTAATATAACGGGTGCAACTGAATCTGGCTTGCACTTATTTTAGAGAGTTATCGCGCTTCTTCATTTGCATGAAGGAGTTGTATGAACGAGTCGTCAGCATGTCTCGCTCCCTGTAGCCGAAGTGGAATGTACAGCTTCAAACGGCAAGCAAAATAGCCGAGTTAAAAGATGAGTGGTTGAACGCTGATAAGCAGCAATTAAGTGCCAATAAGCGGATGTGACGAGGCAGCGCATATGAAATATGCAACCCGTCTTTGAGGTTATGGTTGGCATAACTATAAGTAATCAGTAATTATATTGACATAAATTGACGGCGCGTTTATTTTGTTCGCCGTCAAATGGTCTCTTTAGAGTATTTGACCCCTGTAGTCGATAGCGGTAGTAGCAGTAATAGTAGTAGCCATTGAGGGGAATCCTTTGCAAGTTTCTCAATTTGTCGGTCTTTATTCTTTATCAACGTGCCTTGTTAAAAAGTACCTTATTAAGGTGCTTTGTCCGTATCCGCGTTTGTTGTGGGTCTTGCGGATGTGTGAGCCTGGTATGTGCCGGGTTGGTAGTAGTCGTTTGAGAAATTTCTTGATAATTAATTAAATTTCAAACAATGCAGACAGGCAATCCATCCTCGGGGGATCGCTGGTGGCTCGTGTCTGAACTTAATCTAAGGAACCTCTGATCAAGTCATGAACTCGCATTTTGCACCCAGAATATCCAGCTTCTTCGTTGTAAATTTTCGCAATAGCTTGCTATTACGTGCAATTTTCGCCTTGAATCTGAACATTCT
>Ga0164313_10004769_pt1 | contig 12008 bp, 8 predicted proteins | sample GuaBasSedimGuay4_FD_113735 | JGI IMG/M metagenome (GOLD analysis project Ga0164313, IMG submission 113735) | Subseafloor sediment microbial communities from Guaymas Basin, Gulf of California, Mexico - Guay4, Core 4569-4, 0-3 cm | ecosystem: Environmental > Aquatic > Marine > Hydrothermal vents >... | reverse complement strand
TGAGAAACCGGCTGTTGTAGCAGTGGGATAAGTAGTGATGCTATCTCAGAGCGATTTGTATATGTATGCACGACCTCGCTCAGATTATTACTGACCAACACGTTGCGCACGACGATGTGTCGTGCCGTAAAAAGCGCTGACAATAACTTCAGTTTAAAGCCGGAGGTAATAGAGGAATCAACGATTTGAACCTGGGCTTGCTGCATCAATTCCTGCATTTTTTGTGATGACACATTGAGATGCAATTCGGCATTTTTCAGTTTTTGGAGCCTTGCAATTCCCTCTTCTCCGGGCGACCTGCCGGCCACTTTATAGCGCAGATCATGCTTTATACATACTGCAGCGAGTGCTTCCACCACAGCCAGGTTGTCTTCTACTGACAGATCACCGTGCAACAGCACATAGTCGCCTTCGCCCGGCAGTACCATGACCTCTTCATATTGATGAAACGGGGCCAGGATATGCACATTTTTATGTCGACTCGAAAAATAACGACTGTCACCAGCGGAGATAGCAAATATTCCATCAGCAGCGAAAACCACTTTGCGTTCGAACCTTCTCAATTTGATACTCTCGCGTTTGAAGTGCAATTTGCGCCACCACGAACTCGATGTTTGGCACAAAAACATGTAATATTCCCACTCGATATTGTGCATGCGGATAATCGCCTGACGGTGTTTTAGTTCTTTTCTTCCAACGAAACCACATGTATGCAGGCCCTCGAAGAGTATCGGTCCGCTGCCGGAAGCAAGATTTGCCAAAAGTGATCCTGGCATGCGCGTCGCAACCACATATGGGAGTTTTGTCAATAGTGTATTGATTCCCTTATCCCTTTTGTAATACGTAACACGTCCACAAAGCCGTTCGATCTCCGGTGATGGCTGCTTGTCGTCATATGTAAAACAGTGCAGGTGTACTCTTACACCCAACTGCTGCAACGCAACGATCTTGTAATACACGTCTATGGCCCCACCATAGTTTGGTGGATAGGGCACACTAAAACTTACAATATCCAGATGCGAAATATCCATAGACAAAAACGCAAGATAACCAAGAAAGTCTCATAGAATACTTATATGACACCTATCACCTTGGCACCTAAAAAAAAACGCTAACTTTAGATGCCTCAAGTTTTCAGTTAGTTTATGTCAGGTTAAAATCTATTTCGTTAATTGTGGTCTATTAACCAAATGTTCGTAAGGGTGAGCAACTATTATAGAAAGGCGACGTATCTCATAGGATTGGCCACCTTGTTGACTATACTCTGTAGTAGCATTTCGGGTTTTGCACAAATCAACATTCGCGGCGAAGTATTTGAGGGTCTCAGTGGTGAGCCATTGATAGGCGCTAGTGTCATAATCAGGGGCACCACCACCGGTACTATCACTGAGTGGGATGGAAGTTTCTTAATCAGAGCTGACAGTTTGCCTGTTTCTCTCGAAATCTCATATACTGGCTTCAGTTCACAGGTATTTGTTATCGAAGATGCAAAGGAGAAACAAGTTATTATACTTGTGGAAGACGCGGTGTTGCTGAATTCAGTAGAAGTAATCGGGAGCCGCGTATCAGACCATCGCAAAGAGTCTCCACTCACAGTTGAAGCACTCGACATCATTGCCATACAACAGACGGCCTCAAGTGACTTCTACGATGGCCTGGGGGCACTGAAAGGTGTCGATCTGACTACGGCGAGTCTCGGCTTTACCATTATTAATACGAGGGGATTTAACAGTACGAGTCCGGTCCGGTCGTTGCAGATCATCGATGGGGTCGACAATCAATCTCCCGGGCTTAATTTCTCATTGGGTAATTTTCTCGGAGCACCTGAACTTGATGTCCTCAAGGTAGAACTGATTCAGGGTGCCAGCTCGGCATACTTCGGACCGAATGCCTTCAACGGTGTCATCGACATCAGGACAAAGGATCCATTCATACATCAGGGATTTTCGATAAGTATAAAAGGAGGTGAACGCAACATGTTCACAGGGATGTTTCGCTATGCCAAAGCGATTGGGGACAAGTTTGCATTTAAGCTGAATGGCTCCTATTTAAGAGCTGATGACTGGAAAGCGCGCAACTTCGATCCAAGCCATCAATCTGAAGCCGATGCGACCAACCCCGGCGGATACGATGCTGTGAATGAATACGGAGATGAAAATATTGGAAATGTGCGCGATGCCTCAGGTCCTTTTTCGAGAATTACATTCCCTGGGCTCGGCAGGTATTATAGAAAAGGATATAAAGAGGAAGATCTCGTCGACTACAATACAGAGAACTATAAAGGGAACGCGGGTCTTTTTTACAAGATCAAACCTGACCTTCAGGCCGAAGCTACATTCAATTTTGGGTCTGGGACTACTGTATATCAAGGTGAGAACCGGTTCCGACTTGACGGCATTTTCTTTTGGCAGGCAAAACTTGAGTTGAAGCAGAAGGACAAGTTTTTTATCCGGGCATATACAACACAGGAAGATGCGGGTGATAGTTATGACGCATATGCCACCGGATTACGTCTATTGGACAATGCGAAATCCAGCAATCAATGGACCTCAGACTATCAGATCTACTGGCAGACATTCAACACCCCAAAAGTCAAAGCACTCGAAGGATATCCTAGTGGCATCCCCTTTGATTATGATGCACAAGATTCTGTATTTGCGGAGAATTCCGACTCTTTGTTCGCATGGCATGCAGACGCACAAGATTATGCTAATTCGAAGATCAGCAACTCTGAAGCGTACTTCGAACCAGGCACACCGGAATTTGAAAAAGAGTTTAATTCAATTATCAGCAACCTCAGAACTGATCCTGACAATCCAGGAACAAAATTTTATGACAAGTCGAAGCTTTATCATGTACATGGTGAGTACCTTTTCGAAACAGGGTTTGCAGACTTTACAGTAGGTGGCAACTTCAGGCAATACACACCGGATACAAAAGGGACGATATTTCTTGACACAGGATCAGTTGTAATCCGAAATCATGAATACGGATTTTACGGTGGACTCACCAAAAAACTTATCCCTGCCAAGTTGAAACTCAATTTTACAGTTCGTGTAGATAAGAATCAAAATTTCAATGCGGTTGTTTCACCGGCTGCCTCGCTGATATATACACCGAATATTAACAATACCTTCCGCCTTTCGTTTTCATCAGCAGTTCGCAACCCCACACTATCTGATCAGTATTTAAATCTGGATTTTGGCCGCGCCAAATTACTTGGGAATATCACAGGATATGACAGCCTGGTCACTCCCGAATCATTTCTCGACGCGCTGACATTCGGTAATGACACCTTGGTATATTTTGACGAGCCCGCAATACGACCTGAGCAGGTCCAGTCTATTGAAGTGGGATGGCGCGGCACTCTATTTGAAAAACTATGGATTGATATGAGTTATTACTACAGCTCATACCGACACTTCATCGGATACAAGTTTGCTGTTGATATTCTGGCATTTGAGACACAGACAGGGGTCCCGCTATTTTTTGATATTCTTCGCATATCGGCCAATGCACAGTCTCGTGTGACGACTCAGGGATTTTCGATAGGCGGTGATTATTATGTGGGTCAGTACGTCACGCTGTCGGGTAATTACTCCTGGAATGTTTTGAACAAGAAAGGGACAGATGACCCGATTGTTCCCGCTTTTAATACGCCTGAACACAAGTTTAACATCGGACTGTCCGGCCACGGCATGCCTATTCCGATTTTTGGAGGAATCCAGCGTGGATTTGGGTTTAATATCAACTATAAGTGGATTGAGGGCTTCCTGTTTGAGGGATCGCCGCAGTTCACGGGCCTTGTACCAACATACAATCTCCTTGATATGCAAGTAAACTGGCGTATAGAAAGGATCAACACAACAATTAAGATCGGTGCTTCAAACGTGCTGAACAACATGAAATTTCAGACATATGGAGGTCCGAGAATTGGAAGACTTGCGTATATTTCATTCCTTTATCAGGGAAAGGTTTAATCATTTGATCATTAATAAAAATATGTATATGAAAATCAGAACTCTACTTTTTACTTTTTTACTTACGATACCATTGCTTCAGGCACAGGATCGGTACCTGGACGAAGTTTTCGACAGTGTGATTGTCGTTCGGGAAATGCTTTACGGTATTAACATTACAGTTATCACGGGAGCACCGGCAGCTGATTCACTGCATGTTGATGTGTATATGCCCGCGGGCGATACCTTGACTGAGCGCCCTGTTGCAATTGTTTTGCACTCGGGGACATTCCTGCCTCCTGGGTTTGCCTCCACAATTGGTAACCGGCATGACTATGTGAATGTCGAAACATGTAAACGACTGGCGAAACGTGGATATGTCGCTGTCAATATGGATTATAGAGTGGGTTGGAATCCAGTCTCTCCAGAAGAGATCGTGAGACGCGCAACTATTCTTCAAGCGGTGTGGAGAAGTATGCAGGATACATACTCCTGTATCCGCTACCTAAATAAAACAGTTGTAGATTTCGCTAACCCGTATGGACTCGATACTGACAAGATCGCGATTTACGGTATCGGCACAGGAGGATTTGTGGGATTTAATATGATGGCCCTGGATAAATGGCGTACTGAGATCTATATTGACAAGTTTCGCAACCCTATTGATGGAACTCCATTCATAGACACATTGCTGTTCGGAGACCTTGAAAACACACAAGCTGGTGCGATCAACATTCCGCTGCATGTAGGCTACAAAGATGACTTCCATTTCTCATTCGGACTGGACGGCGCCTTGGGTGATTCCAGTTGGCTTGATGAGGACAATGTGGTCGTTCCATTTGTAATTGGTGGAGTTGTAGAACATCCAACTACGCCGTTTGGTATAGATCCAATCACGGATGAAATAAACTGCGACATGCCTGTATTTGCCGGTGCTGGAACAAATGTATTTGTTGTCAATATCGCAGGATCTGCGTGCATGGCACAAAAAGCAAACGAAATAGGGATGAATGCTGCACTGGAGGTGAAGGATTGGGACGATGATGTATCCAATGCAATTCGTGAACATGAGTATGCTCAGGAACACTTGTGGGCGATACATTTGCCAGGTGATGATACACTTGCACAAACAGGGCCATGGGAATACTGGGATGCTGCCTTTTGGTCAACGGTCCCTCACCCGGATCCACGTTATGATAACTTCCACGAAGCCGGCCTAGCAACAAATCCTGACATGTCGATGGAGAAAGCAAATCGCTATATCGATACATCACTGTGGTTGTTTGCACCTCGTGCATGTCTTGCAATGGGATTGTCAACGTGTCTCGAATCAAGTGTAGAGAATCTGAATGAGGCTGAGTTCGATTTCACAATTGCACCAAATCCAACATCGGGTGAAGTGCGCATCAGCATCGAAGGAAACGACCAGCTGACGAAGATTGTGGTATTCGATATGCTTGGCAAAATGGTCAGATCATTTGACAATGTAAACGATCTGTCCTTTGTTTTTGACGTTTCAGACCTCGCCCCCGGCATGTATGGCATACGGGCAGAAGTAGGTCAAAAAGGCTACTTGTCAAGCAAGATCATCGTACAACAATAATGAAATGCAATCATGAGATAATCATGATTGATCTATAGTCAGACCAGACTAGTTTGAAAAAACAAAGGGCATCCGGATTTTCGGATGCCCTTGTTTTGTTTTAGTTGTTTTTTTAACCGCAAAGGCGCAAGGGGCGCAAGGGATTTTTTCGTGCCGTTATTGCGGGTGAATAGTGAATCTTCGATTCACTATTCTTAGGCCATTACAGCTTCGGTGATTGGTGTCATCCAGCCATATGTATCTTCGATCGTTCCGTCGCGCAGACCGTTGATCTTGGCTTTGAGATACAGGGAGATTTCGAAGTTGTCAGGATCCAATTCCATGACATTCCCATCGTGTGCAATTCGGTTGACGTTTGCAACCAGAGCTGCCGTCCCGGATCCAAAGACTTCTTTTAATGTGCCATCGGCATGTGCTGCCATGACCTCGTCAATACTCAGTGCACGTTCTTCTACCTCGATCCCCTTCTCGACTTTCAGGATTTCAATCATATTCCTGCGGGTGATCCCCTTGAGGATCGATCCCGAAGTAGCTGGTGTAATGACTTTATTTCCGATCACAAAGAAGATATTCATCGTACCCACTTCCTGGATATATTTGAACTCGTGGGCATCCAGCCACAGCACCTGATCAAAGCCACGCTTATTGGCCAGTGTGGCGGGATATAGGGAAGCTGCATAATTCCCTGCGCACTTTGCCTCGCCTACACCACCATCAACGGCCCGTACATGTTCCGTAGAAGTAGTTAAAGAGATTGGCCTTCCATAATATGGTCCTGCAGGAAGCGTTAGAACCATGAATTTATAATTGCTCGAAGCACGCACACCAACATTTTCATCCATTGCGATCATAAATGGCCTGATGTACATTGAGCTACCGGAAATTGGTGGGATCCATGCGCGATCTATCGACACGAGCTTGTAAATCATATCCACAAACATATCCTCCGGAAATTCGGGCATACACATTCTGACTGCAGAGGCATTGAATCTCTGGGCATGCAACTCAGGTCTCATCAGCATCGGCGTACCGTCTACAGCTTTTGAAGCTTTCATTCCCTCAAAGATCGCCTGACCGTAGTGCAGTGTCATATTCGTGGGATGCAGAGACAACGGCTCGACCGGTCTGATTTCAAAATTTGTCCACTTTCCATCTATAAAATCTGCCGAAGCCATGTGGTCCGTGCAAATTCTGCCAAACGGTATGTTATTAAAATCGACTTCAGAAATTCTGGATTGGTTGGAGTGTGTTATCTTTATCTCAGGCATAGGTCATTTTTTTCAAAAATACGAAATTCATACATTATTTCAAAAAGGGATTTATATAGACTCTGGATGCAAATTATATTTTACAAAAAAGATATTAACGATACAATCTATTGAAAACTTCAAATTTCGAATACCCATGTTACAATATTTCCGATAGTAGCTTTCCAACTCATCGGTGTATTGGCAACAATGCCAGGCGTACGTTAGTTCTGGCCGAACAAAAAGACTTTGAAGAACACGGAGTGCTACTGACAAAGATCCTCAGGGCAGTTGAGCTTGACTTCAACCAGGACGTTTCATTTATCTCTATGGAGAGCGGTGAATCTCTGAATCTCCTCAGTACTTCCAGCGCGAAGGATTATGACAATCTGCTCCTGTTTGGCATCAATCCTCGTCAGATTGGCTTGATGACCAATGCCCGGCTTTCTCTGTTGCGCCTGGAGGAGCATACTGTGATCGCGTCTACACAACTCAGTACGATTGCCACGGACCCCAAGGCAAAAAGAATATTGTGGGATCACTTGAAAGAAGTATTTAACGATAAAACATGAAGATCATTTTTGCGACATCCAATCCAAATAAAATCAAGGAGGTACGACACTTATTAGGTGCGCCTTCTGAGATTCTGGGCCTGTCAGATATAAACTGGTCCGACCCTATTGAGGAAACAGAACCAGATCTGGAGGGAAATGCGATGCTCAAAGCGTTGGCAGTATCAAATAAACTGGAAGTGGACTGTTTTGCAGAGGACACTGGGCTCGAGATTAACTTCCTGCAAGGCCGTCCCGGGGTCAAGTCTGCACGCTATGCCGGGGAGAATAATGATGCCGTTAAGAATATGGCAAGGGTGCTCGAGGAAATGGAGGGCTCAGATGATCGAAGTGCACAATTCAGAACGATCATCGCACTTTCGATGGACGGCGCGTTGCACCTGTTTGAAGGAATAGTGCGTGGTCGAATAGCCCATAATCCAGCCGGTGAAGGAGGATTTGGCTACGATCCGATTTTTATTCCGGAAGGATTTGACCGCAGCTTCGGGGAGTTGAGTGCTGAAGACAAGAGCAAGATCAGTCATCGCGCCAGGGCGATGGAGAAACTCGTCCTATTTATTGAAGCGTATGCTAAATGTAAAAGTCCAGAATTACAGCTGTCCCGAAAATAATACTCGCCAGCCCATTGGTCGTAAAGAAGGCCAGATTTACCTTGCTCAAATCTCCCGGCTTGACGAGAGTGTGCTGGTAGGCAAGCGAAGCCAGGAACATTCCTGCACCTCCCCACAACAGCCAACTCAGGGCCTCATAGTCATTGCCCATGCGGTATACGGCATAGATGCAAACTGCTCCGCACATCAGATGGACTACTGAAGACATCACCAATGCCCCCTTGGCTCCCAAAAATGTCGGAATAGAATGCAGCTTATGCTCTGTGTCAAAAGACTCATCCTGAAGTGCATAAATAATATCAAAACCTCCTACCCACAATAACACGACGATACCAATGAGTACGGGTATCACATCAAACACCTCCGTCACGGCGAGGAAAGCTCCAATTGGAGCCAGTGCAAGACCGAGACCCAGGATAAAATGACTAAATGCCGTGAAGCGCTTTGTATAGCTATATCCCAGCACTACCGCAAGTGCGACAGGCGAAAGTGCGAAGCACAATGGATTTATAAAATACGTACAGAGGATGAAGAGTCCCGAACTTATCAATGTAAATGTGAGTGCTGCTCCCGGCGATATGACTCCGGCTGGTATTTCACGCTGGCTCGTCCTCGCATTTACCGCATCAATGTGACGATCAACGAATCTGTTAAACGCCATCGCAGCACTTCTCGCAAAGATCATACAGAGGATGATCAAAATGAGGACAACGGGATCGAACTCGACGCCCGGATAGTGAATGCCCAGCACAAACCCCACGAGGGCAAACGGCAGTGCGAATACCGTATGCGAAAACTTGATCAGTGAGAGATAATTACGCATAGCTTAAAATGACAATGGCCTGCAAGATATCACATCATTGCAGGCCATCGGTTTTATTTCAGGAATATTACTTCCCGTTAGCAGCTATCTTATTCACCTGTCCGGTGATCGTAAGAAATGTCTGTGCTGGATCAGTATTCGCTGTAATTGTGACACGCTTTGTTTGCTTGCCAGTTTTACCTTTTGAGTTAAACGTCACAAGGATTTCACCAGATTCACCTGGTGCGATTGGATTTTTAGGCCATTTTGGCACTGTACATCCACAACTTCCTTTGGCGTTGCTTATCACTAAAGGCTCTTTTCCTGTGTTTTCAAATTTGTAAACATGTGAAACTTTTTCACCTTCATCGATCGTACCAAAGTCAAATGAACTTTCGCCGAAGTTAAGAGCTGTAGTAGGTCCGGTTGGACTTGCTACTTTACTTGACGCAGCTTTTGTACTTGGCTTAGTGGCATCATCTTTTGTTGGTGCAGATGCGAGGCTTTCGCGGGCCTCATCGGTCGCAGCATCTGAATCGCTTCCACCACATGCTGTAAAGCCTACCATCGCCACGATGAGCAAGCTGTAAAAAGAGAAATTAATTGCTTTCATTATTTTGGTTTTAATGTTATCTGATTGATATTTTATTCTAACGCAAAAATAAGTCCGGAGCTTCATATACGAAAGGGGTAACACCCTCAAAATTACTAATGTGGTGTTAACGATATGCTAATACAACGTGACTCTGTACTGAATTAGACTCATCTTCTTCTCGAAGACAGCCATTGTGCGAATTTTTCAGCCGGCAAGGCATTGAGGCACTGTGAGGTTAAAAGTCCTCCTTTTCTGGCCGCCAATACGCCAAATCGCACATTATGGATGCCCTCCCGGCTATGTGCATCAGGATTTATCGAGATCAGGACACCCTTTTCCGTAGCATAAGGAATCCACTCATAATCCATGTCAAGCCGTAACGGATTCGCATTCAGCTCTATGGCCACGCCATATTCTGCACATGCATCAATGATTTGCATGTGGTCCAGTGGATACCCCTTTCTTGACAAGAGCAGGCGCCCGGTCAGATGCCCGAGCATATCAGTATACGGGTTCTCGATAGCCTTCAGAATTCGGCTTGTGGCCTTCTTCTCATCCATCTTTAATCCAGAGTGCACCGAAGCGACGACAAAATCAAATTGACTCAATATTTCATCTTCATAATCAAGGCGCCCGTCTGACAAGATATCAGACTCAATACCCTTAAAAATGCGAAATGGCGCCAATTCCAAATTAAGCGCGTCGATCTCATCCCATTGCTGCATGACACGATCCACCGGCAGCCCATTTGCGTACACAGCAGTTTTCGAGTGATCACTGATCCCAAAATAGCCGTAGCCACTGTCGCGCACATATTCTGACATCTCACGAAGCGTATTCAAGCCATCGCTATACGTACTGTGATTATGCACAATCCCCTTCAGGTCTTCCACTTGTATATAATCATCTCGCCCAGCTACCCTTTCAAATACATCAGCAGACTCACGCATTTCAGGAATGACATATGGCAAACCCGCAGTGGCAAATATCTCCTCATCCGATGCCGCATTTGCCGTTATCCCGACGGCATTCAAAAAATCGGGGGTACCCGTCAGTTCGAAACGGCGTGTCTCGTACTCTTGTTCCCCACAGCAATGCAATATGAAAGGCGTGGACGCATTGAAGATGCCCGAGAGTGGCCCGGACTCTTTGAAAGTGCCCGTGCCTGGCAAACCGCTTTCTTTGACCACTACCCCTTCTGCACGCGCAACTTCCTCTGCTGAAATCCCCTTCCCTATCAGGACGACCTCGTTGACAATCGGGCATCGTCTTGCGATCTCTCCGACTGCTTCCACTCTGATTTGCGCATCAACTGATTCCAGTTTTGTGATCAACTCCAATACCACGGGCTCTATTCTCGCGTACAACCACTTGCCTCTGGATTCCAGAAAGTATTCGATTTTTTGCTTGACATCGCTCTGTGTTTTCATCCCGAACCCATGTGCCTCGATCAGTCTGTTTTCATTGCAGGCATATAGTAACTCACCTGGTGACTCAATGCCCAGATCTCTCCAGATGGTACGCACCTTCCCCGGGCCAAGGCCACGTATCGAGAGGAGATCCTGAATCCCCTGTGGCGTTTTTTCACGATAGTGCTCGAGTCGGTCCATCCTGCCAGTGTTGATGAGCTGGTCAATTTTTTCTGCCGATGATTTCCCAATCCCCTGTATTGCCACGATCTCGCTCTCCCCCATTTCGTCAAGTGGCACCTCAAACTTGCGCAGAGCGTTGTACGCGTTGCGATACGATCTGATGCGAAATGCGTTTTCACCATGCAACTCCATGAGTGATGCGGTGAGTTTAAATGCATTTGCGATGTCCCTGTTTTGCATTGTGCTTACTTATAGCTCAAAAATTAGGCAAATCTAATCCAATGTGCTATAGAATTGGGCCAGTTGTATGAGGTCGGCTTCTGTCTTGAGCCTGAGTTTATGTTCTTTGATATATGGTTCTACCTCGGGACTATCAAAAGCCCCCAGGATGACTTTTTTCTTATACCGCAGTGACGTCAGTTTCCCATCGGCTTTCAGATAGTAAATTTCCTTCCGTTGAAAGTCCTTGAAATCAATGGCTTTTCCTACGTCCTGAATGGTATGCTTAGCGATGTCAACTTTAAATTCTTTGATCAGCATCACATCATTTTCTGCAAACAGTATGATGACAAATTGGTCACTAAATCGCGAATGCAAATTCTTTTGAAACGCAAAATGCTCAGTAGGGATCCGATCTATTGCATCGGGGTTATCTGCTGCATCGACATCGACTCTCAAGTACACATCACCATCCAGCTCAATCATTTCATCCCCGGTCTTTATTTCAAACGTGCGGGTATATCCATTATAATTCAATAGCACGTCTTCATAAATCAACGCATCATGACGGATGATTTTTCCGGTCACCCAGTCCTTGAAATACATCGGACTCCCCTTGATATCACTGTATCTTTTGTCATCGACAGGCTTGGAGTTTGTGAATGCGATCTTGTCATTCTGCGCGGCCAAACCAGTTAAAAACAGGCAAAGGAAAATAAGGGAGAGTGAAAATTTGTAATGAGACAGATATAATTTGAACATGATGCGTTTTAATAAAACTAAGACAGAATATCGATGCACCAAAATA
>Ga0164313_10004768_pt1 | contig 12009 bp, 7 predicted proteins | sample GuaBasSedimGuay4_FD_113735 | JGI IMG/M metagenome (GOLD analysis project Ga0164313, IMG submission 113735) | Subseafloor sediment microbial communities from Guaymas Basin, Gulf of California, Mexico - Guay4, Core 4569-4, 0-3 cm | ecosystem: Environmental > Aquatic > Marine > Hydrothermal vents >... | reverse complement strand
GAGGAAATTTCATTTTGCCGTGCTAAATTATAGTATGTCACCGTATAAGCTAGTCTGAAATCCCAAGGTATCGAATAGTTATACCAATCATAGCCAGATTCTGTCTCTGTGTCATCTTCAAACTGACTGCGATCATTGATAGGAGTAGAGTCGCCAAATAGATCATCTGGACGCCCTCCATTTCGAAATGTCTCACTATTAAAATCTTCCTCTTCATCCTTACCATCAAAAAGAGTACTCGAAAAGGAGTAATTAATACTGATATTGGCATTTGTTAATCTAAATAGACTTCCGCCGTTATTGATATTAAAATCATCAATTCTAATATTATTGTTATCCAATGCATAGGGATCCAAATCTCCACTAAAATTAAAATCAAGTTTTTTAATAATTGGAATATTACCAGAAAAATGCAAGGGTCTCCAATTTAACGAATCTCCTGCTATATTGTAAGCTGTAGAGAAATTTAAGTTATTGAGTAAAATTATTTTTTTAGGCTCAGTTGCCAAGGTGTCTCTATCTCTTACTTTAGCTTCAATAGTATTGCTTAAACCCATACTAACATTGCTGGAATAAACACGCCCTGGAGCGCCATATAAAGAATTTTCAAACCTCGAATAGGATACTGTGTCATTAGTTACAGGGTTAATATATTCGTCGTAATACTTATCAAATGATGGATTGATATTATAACTTACCGAAGGTCTTAATACATGCCTAAGGGCTTGAATCTTTTTGTCCCTTCCAAAATTAAACATCCCATACATTGTGGTCCCAAGGCTGGTTGAAAAATTGTAAGTTCGATAACTATCAAATCCATTGATAGTGTCTTGTACAACACCCCCTTGACCTTCATCATAATCTTCATCATATTCCTTATGTATTGTTTTAAATGTCCAAGTTTCTCTATAATTAGTACTTGCTGAAGCGCTTAAATGTTTGAATATCTTAAAATTAGTGGAAATAGGAATACTGTGTTGAGCACCAATTTGTGCATCATCGAACATTTCGGATTTAAAGAAAAGAGAATCTGTAGTTTGAATTCGATTTTCAGCAGCTAAATTATATTGAAGGTTGATATTTTCTAAAATCCCTTTTTTAGCTCCAATCTTTGGTTCAAAAGGGAAGATACGGGACACACTGGCATTTAAGTTAGGCAACGACATGTTTATCTGCTCTGTATTAGTATTTTGCGAGTGTGTCCCGGCAATGGATAAGTTAACTTGTGGTTCTCCCTCAAATGTCTTTGAATATGAAATGGAAGAACTTAAAGTATTTACCAATGCACTAGCATTATTGGTCTGGTTGATAGATTCCTGGAAATATTTACTACTCCCCAGGTTAACTGAAGCTGAAAATCTTGAGCTCGGATTTGCTTTGGAATCTTGTGTGTGATTCCATCTAATATTATAGACTGAGCTTTCACTAAAATCAGGGAATCCACGTTCGCTATCTATTAGTTTTTCATACCGAAGACTTAAGTTTCCGCCAAATTTATATTTAGCGGCGTAGGAGGTTTCTGCTCGCAATGCAAAACTTCCATTGGTATAATAATCACCCAGCAGTGTTAGATCTAAATATTCATTAACAGCAAAATAATAACCTCCATTCTGAAAGAAGAACCCTCGGTTATTATTATCACCAATTGTTGGAATAATAAAGCCAGAAGACCGATCCTCTGAAAGTGGAAAAAAAGCAAAAGGGAGCCCTATTGGAAGCGGAACATCAGCAATATACATATTGGTTACTCCAGTAACAATTTTTTTCTTTGGGATGACCTTTGCTCGTCTGGTGTAAAAATAATATTCTGGATCATCAATGTCTTTGGCAGTAGTAAACTTGATGTTCTTTAGAAAGTAAACAGAATCATTTACCTTTTTTGTTACATCAGCTTTATAACTAATTTCACCTTCAGATGATCTGGAATTATAAACAACCGCACGTTGAGTATCCATATTAAATCGCAGTGAATCTGGAATAACCTCATTGCTCGCCTGAACAAATACAGGCTTTTGAGAATAAATTCCAGCACTATCTATTCCTCTTGCAAATATTTCATTCTTATTATAATCCAAGATAATATATCCAGCTTCAATACGAATATCTCCATAATTGATAGATGCTTTATTGTACATATACACCTTGTTTTGCAATTTGTCCATATAGACATAATCCTCACCGTAATAATCAACCAAATCTGTTAATATTTCTTCTTTGGGTTTTATGGAGTCTGTTTTTACTGAATCTACAGTAACTTCAATTAGTTCTGGAATAATTAAGGTATCTTTTTCTGTGCTAGCGTTTTTCTGTTCCTCAATAGGAATAGTCACTTCATTTTTAGGTGGAATATCCTGAGAATACGATATTGCACTGCCCAAAAGCAGGAAAGCAATTATTGTCAATAAAAAATGCCTAATTGTTTGCAATGCTACTATAGTATTTTTTGTAGATTTGGCTTAGTTATTGTTATCCTACCTTTTGTAGGTATAAGGCTCAAAATTAAGCATATTTTTTGTGCTTTGTTTTTTAAATGCATTTTTTTAAATAATAGTATCAAAAACAATACGTTAAAACTAACATGAAAACGAAAATTGCATCTTTTTTAGTACTTAGTATTAGTATTCTCTTTTTTTCATCCTTTATAAATTTCAACAAAACTCAAATTAAACCGTTTATTGTCGTCTTAGACGCAGGCCATGGAGGAAAAGATCCAGGAAATTTAGGTAATGGATATAAAGAAAAAGATATTGCATTAAAAATTGTGCTAGAAATTGGTAGAATACTCGAAAAAGAACCTAACATTAAAGTACTCTATACTCGTAAAACCGATGTATTTATTAATCTTATTGAGCGTGCTCCTATTGCAAATAAGGTAGATGCTGACCTATTTGTTTCCATACATTGTAACGGTCATCATACTCAAGCTTATGGAGCTGAAACCTACGTAATGGGGTTAAAGAAGAGCACACAGAATATGAATATTGCTAAAAAAGAAAATGAAGTGATTTTTTTAGAAGAGAATTATGAAGAGAATTATGCTGGATTTGACCCCAATTCTCCTGAATCTTTAATTGGCATGACATTAATGCAAGAAGAATATTTAGATCAAAGTATTTTGCTAGCAAGCTTAATACAAAATAATATTATTAATAATTTAAAGAGAAAAGACAGAAAAGTTAAGCAAGATGTTTTTTGGGTATTGCATCATTCATATATGCCTAGTGTATTAGTGGAGGCAGGGTTTTTAACTTATAAAAAAGAAGGGGCTTACCTTAATTCTAAAAAAGGACAAACAGAGATGGCTAGAGAAATTGCAAGTGGTATTCTGTCTTATAGAAGCAGTATATCTCTTGCCACCTATGATGCTCAAAACCCTGAAATAACGCAAGAAGAAATTGATAAAGCAATTGAAGACACGAAAGATAGAGTATATCCCGATATCATTTTTAAAGTTCAATTAGCTGCAGTTAGCAGAAAGATCAATACAAAACCTTCAAACTTTAAAGGATTAAAAGAGGTTGAAAGAATTAAAGAGGAAAAATTAAATAAATATTACTACGGAGAAACTTCAGATTATAATAAAATTCAACTTATGAAAAAATTTGCCAAAGAGAAAGGATATGATTCCTGCTATATCGTAGCTTTCAAAGGTGGTAAAAAGTTAAAACTTTCAGATGTTTTAAATTCTGAAGACAAATAAGGCTTAATCCTCAATTTATTTATAAATTTGTTTCTAATCAAAAATGAATCCCATTGAAAATCTCTAGAGAAGTAAAAACTGGAATTTTGGCCCTTGTAGCTATCTTTTTACTTATTTACGGTTATAGCTTCCTTAAAGGTTCAAATATCTTTAAGACCTCTAGAACATTTTATGTATTATATAATAATGTAGAGGGATTGCCTATTTCTGCACCTGTCACTATCAATGGGTTTACTATCGGAAATGTTAAAAAAATAGATTTCATAAATAATGAGGGGACGCTAATTGTCACTTTTGATTTAAATAGAGATTTTCAATTTTCAAAAACTAGTACCATCCGTATTTACAGTACTAGTTTAATAGGAGGAAAGGCATTGGCTATTATCCCAAACAGCCAGACAACAAATTTAGCAAAGACAGGAGATACATTATACGGTGAAATTGAAAAAGGAATGATGGAAACGGTTACCGGTAATTTAAAGCCTCTAGAAAAAAGGATTTATGCAGCTTTAGATGGTCTTGATGAATTACTGATTAATGTTAACTCAATTTTGGATGACAAGACAAAGTATAATTTAAAAGAAGCAGTTAGTAATTTAAATACCACAATGGCTTCATTTAAAAATACTTCTGCAACATTAGATGAGCTACTGAGCGTTAATAAAACAAAACTGAACCAAACATTTTCTAATTTAGAAATGACTTCAGAGAATTTTGCTAAATTTTCAGATTCTTTGGCGCAGGTTGACATTCAAAAGCTAACTGCAAGCCTAGAAGAAACCATAGAGAATTTTAATTCTGTCATGTCAAAAATTGAAAATGGAGAAGGAAGTATCGGAAAGTTAATTAATGATGATGAATTATATAATAACCTTGAAGGTGCTTCTGAAGAACTAGAAGAGCTTCTTAAAGATCTAAAAGAGAACCCTAAACGATATATGCATTTTTCAGTATTCGGAAAGAAAAGCAAAGAGTACGAATCTTCTGAAGATGAAAACAACTAGTCTATGCAATATATTCCCAATATCCTTTTTTTATTACTTCTAATTAGTGGAGTCGGTTTTTTTGTTAGAAATAGTAGAAAAATAGTTCGAAACATAAAGTTGGGCCATAAAATAGATGCATCAGATCATAAAAACAAAAGATGGTTTAATGTAATTCGAATTGCTTTTGGGCAATCCAAAATGGTTATTAAACCCATATCTGGATTGTTGCATGTTATAGTCTATGTAGGTTTTATTATTATCAATATTGAAGTACTGGAAATAATTATCGATGGCCTATTGGGAACACATCGTGTTTTTTCACCTATTGGAAGTCTCTATGGAATTTTAATTGGAGTATTTGAACTTTTAGCGCTTCTTGTTTTAGTATCAGTTATTGTTTTTTGGATTCGAAGAATGATTATTCGTATCCCTCGGTTTTGGAACAAAGAGATGACTAAGTGGCCAAAGAATGATGCCCTAAACATACTCTATTTTGAAATGGTCTTGATGTCCCTTTTCCTGATTATGAATGCAACAGATATTCATTTTCAAGAGATGAATTCAGGAAATTTGATCAGTCAATTTATAGCACCTATATTTAATGGTTTCGATGAGGGGATTATTCATTTCATCGAAAGAGGAGCTTGGTGGTTGCATATTATAGGGATATTTATCTTCTTGAATTATTTATACTATTCAAAACATCTCCATATTCTTCTGGCATTTCCGAATGTATACTACGGAAAGATAGCTCCAAAAGGAAAAATCAATAATCTTGAATCTGTTACCAAAGAAGTAAAATTGATGATGGATCCCAATGCAGATCCATTTGCTGCACCTGCTGAAGGAGCTGAAGAACCAGGTAAATTTGGGGCTAGTGATGTGATGGATTTAAGTCAGATCCAGTTACTTAACGCCTATACTTGTACTGAATGTGGTCGTTGCACTAGTGAATGTCCAGCCAATCAAACAGGCAAAGAACTTTCACCGAGAAAGATTATGATGGCAACTCGAGATCGTCTGGAAGAAGTTGGAAAAAATATCGATAAGAACGGAGCATTTAAGCAAGATGATAAACAATTATTAGGTGATTATATCTCTAAGGAAGAGCTTTGGGCTTGTACAACTTGTAATGCATGTACTGAGGCTTGTCCGGTAAGTATTGACCCACTTTCCATTATTATGGATATGCGGCAGTATCTCGTTATGGAACAATCGGCTGCACCAAACGAATTGAATATATCACTAACTAATATAGAAAACAACGGAGCTCCATGGCCTTATAACCAGATGGATAGATTAAATTGGAAAGATGACTAAATTCCTGCGAAGGCAGGAATCTCAAAAATTGATTATAAAATATGAATTTGGATAATAAAATAATTTAGCGAAAATGATTACAATTTTTTTCAGCATTTATGGTAATAGTGTTGATTCCTTTATCCTTAATATTAAACCAAAGAATACTCAGTAATTAATAGAAAATAAGAGGTAATAAAAAAAGATTCCTGCCTTCGCAGGAATTAAAAGTGACTAAATTCCTGCGAAGGCAGGAATCTCAAAAATTGATTATCAATATAGAATATGAATTTAGTTAGAAAAACAGCAGGAAATTATAAAATTATGACTCCTTGGCTATTGAAGTAAAAGTCCAAGGACATTCATTAATTCATTATAAATAAGAGGTGTTAAAAAAGATTCCTGCCTTCGCAGGAATTAAAAATTAAAAAATGACTAAGAGAAAAAAAGAAGACGTAGAAAAATTATTACACGATAAAGTAGAGGCTGGGATACATATTAGTCCGATACTACCCGATAAAATAAAAAATTACCTAATCGATATTGATGGTACAATTTGCGATGATATCCCAAATGAAGAGCCCGAACGAATGTTGACCGCTAAAATGTATCCAGACGCATTACATACATTGAACAAATGGTACGATGATGGACATATTATTTGTTTTTTCACGTCTCGTACAGAAGCCCATAGAGAATACACAGAAATTTGGTTGAGCAAACACGGATTTAAATACCATTCTCTTTTAATGGGAAAACCAAGAGGCGGAAATTATCATTGGGTAGATAACCACTTGGTAAAGGCGACACAATACAAAGGTAAATTTACAGATTTAGTAGATAAAGAAGTAACCATTCAGGTTTTTGAAGATTAGTAAAACCCTAATTAAATTATGAGTGAAGCACTTAAAGTACCAACAATGGCCGAATTTATGGCTCAAGGCAAACAACCAGAAGTTTTATTTTGGGTTGGTTGTGCAGGTAGTTTCGATGATCGAGCGAAGAAGATTACCAAGGCCTTTGTAAAATTACTGAACAAGGCTGAGATCGATTTTGCTGTTTTGGGTACCGAAGAAAGTTGTACTGGTGATCCAGCAAAACGTGCTGGGAATGAGTTTTTGTTTCAGATGCAAGCAATGATGAATATTGAAGTGTTGAATGGATATGAAATAAAGAAAATTATAACTACTTGTCCGCATTGCTTTAATACCTTGAAGAATGAATACCCTGATCTGGGCGGAAACTATGAGGTGATGCACCATACACAATTTTTAAACGCATTGCTTTCTGAAGGAAGATTAAATGTAGAAGGTGGAAAATATAAAGGAAAGCGAATTACATTTCATGACCCTTGTTATTTAGGCAGAGCAAATAATGAATATGAAGCGCCCAGAGCACTGTTAAGAAAGTTGGAAGTAGAACTTATCGAAATGCACCGCTGTAAATCACAAGGCTTATGTTGTGGAGCAGGAGGCGCACAGATGTTTAAAGAATCGGAGCCTGGTGATAAAGAAATATTTGTAGAACGCACAGAAGATGCTATAAAAACAAATCCTTCAATTATTGCTGCAGCTTGTCCATTTTGTAATACGATGATGACTGACGGTGTTAAAACAAAAGAAAAAGAGCAAACAATAGAAGTTTTAGATATAGCTGAAATGATTGTTAATGCTGAAGACTTATAATAATATGACTACAGATTTTAAAAATTTACCAGACGAATCCAAAATTTGGATCTACCAATCTAATAGAAAACTTAGCGATGATGAAGTTTCAGAAATTGAAGCAAAGACCGAAGTTTTTTTACAGCAATGGACTGCACACGGTTCAGACCTAGAGGCTGCTTTTGAAATAAGGTATAACCGCTTTATTGTTATAGGACTGAATCAGGAAAATGCATCAGCTTCTGGTTGTAGTATTGATTCATCAGTATATTTTATCCAATCCCTAGAAAAAGAATATGGATTAGACCTTTTGGATAAAATGAATGTGACTTATTATAATGGGCAATATATTGCTTATAAACCGCTAGCAGATTTCAAAAAAATGGCCAAAGTACGTTCCGTATCAAAAAATACGGTAGTGTTTAATAACCTGGTTATTACAAAAGCAGATTACCTTGAAAATTGGGAGGTTCCTGCTAAGGACAGCTGGCACAATAGATTTCTAGCATAGTTTTTGCTAAATACGGATATGAATAAACTGCTAGTATACTCTCTTTTTATATTCTTTTCTTATACTGTATTTTCACAGCAGATTAATCCTTTATTAGTTGAAGACGATATAGAAAATCAAATGAAGTGGGTTGATAGCATCTATGGAAATATGTCCATTCAAGAAAAAATTGGTCAGTTATTTATGGTTGATGTCTTCTCTCAAGACCCTAAATCAAAAATAGACCAGATAGATTCCTTAATTTCAAATCAATTTATTGGAGGTGTTATTTTTTCAAAAGGAGGTCCAAAGAGACAAGTTGCGATCAATAATCATTTTCAGGAACTTTCAAAAACGCCTTTATTAATGGCAATGGATGCCGAGTGGGGCTTAGCGATGCGATTGGATTCCACTTTTGCTTATCCTTGGAATATGACCTTGGGAGCCATTTCAGATAATAGTATTATTAGGGAAATTGGTGAACGAATTGGTACTCACACCAAACGAATGGGTATGCATATTAACTTTGCTCCAGTAGTAGATATCAATACCAATCCTAAAAACCCAATAATTGGCAACCGTTCTTTTGGAGAGGATAGAGATAATGTTGCTTTAAAATCTTTGGCCTTTATGGAAGGCCTCCAAGATGCTGGTGTTTTAGCAACTGCAAAGCATTTTCCTGGTCATGGAGATACTGAAAAAGATTCTCACAAAACACTTCCTACTATTTTATTTTCCAAAGAACGAATCGATAGTATTGAATTATATCCATACAAAGTATTGATTCAAGAAGGCTTAAGCAGTGTGATGGTTGCCCATTTAAATGTTCCAGCTTTGGAGGAGAAATCAAATTACCCATCTTCAATTTCAAAAAGTGTCGTTACAGGTATTTTGAAAGATGAATTAGGCTTCAATGGATTGATTTTTACCGATGCATTGAATATGAAGGGAGCTGCAGATTTTGATGAACCTGGAGAAATTGATCTAGCCGCTTTCTTAGCAGGGAATGATGTTTTGCTTATTTCAGAAAACATTCCGAAAGCCCATCAATTATTGATTGAATCTTATAATATGGGTGTAATTACTGAAGAGCGATTGGCCCATTCTGTTAAAAAAATATTGTTATCCAAATACAAAGTAGGCCTGAATAATTATCAAGCCGTTGAAACTGAAAATTTGATTGAAGACCTTAATGCACCATCCGATAGGGTATTGTATGAAAAAGCTATGGATAAAGCCATAACAGTGCTTAAGAACAAGGATCAGGTACTTCCTATAAAAAACTTAATAAACAGTAAAATAGCATATGTCAATTTTGGAGATGAATCTGGAGATGATTTTCACAGGCAATTACAAAAGTATTCTGAAGTCGTATGGGTAAAATCGAAGAGTCTAAGCGACTATATTGAAAAATTAAAAGCATTCGACTATGTGATCATCGGATTTCATAAATCTAACGACAACCCATGGAAAGATTATAAATTCAAAAAAAATGAATTGGTTTGGATCTATGAAATTGCAAGAAATAACAAGGTAATTTTAGATGTTTTTGCCATGCCTTATGCACTGTTGGACTTAAAAACATCTACCAATTTTGAAGGGATTATACTATCCTATCAAAATAGTACTGTTTCACAGGAATTATCTGCACAGTTAATTTTTGGCGCAAGAAGTGCAAAAGGAGTTTTACCAGTTTCATTAGGAGAAGATTTTCCCTTGCACACAACCAATTTCACCAGAATGTTAAAACGACTTCAGTATGGAGTTCCTGAGAGTGTAGGTGTTAGTTCAGAAAAACTTTTAAAGATTGACTCCCTTGCTGAGGTTGGCCTAAAAGAGGATATGATGCCTGGCGCACAGATATTAGTTGCTAGAAAAGGGAAGGTTATTTATCAGAAAAACTTTGGTTATCATACACAGACTAAGAAAAGAAAAGTTTTAGAGAATGATATTTATGATGTTGCTTCTTTGACAAAGATACTTGCAACTTTGCCTCTTATTATGGAGTTGGTCGATCAGGGGAAGTTGAGTATGAATACAAAACTTTCTGAAATGCTCCCGGAATATAAAAGAACCGATAAAGCAAATATAACTCTTAAACGAATGCTGTCTCATTATGCCAGACTTAAATCATGGATACCTTATTATTTAGGTACATTGGATTCTTTAAAATTACCCGACGCTAAATATTATTCAGATAAAAAATCAAAAAAATATAGTGTTCAAGTAGCCGAGGATATGTTTATTAGAAAAGATATGACAGATAGTATATATCTTCAGATTAAAGAAAGTGAATTGTATGCTAAATTGCGTTATAAATATAGCGATCTGGGTTATTATCTCTTAAAGAAATATTTAGAGGAACATTATAATTCCAAGCTAGAAGATATTATTCAAGAGCGTCTTTACAATTCTTTGGGAACTAATTATACAACCTATTTACCTTTGGAAAAATTCTCCAAGGATATCATTCCACCCACCGAAGAAGATACTTATTTTAGGATGCAGAAAGTTCAGGGTTATGTTCACGACCAAGGTGCTGCAATGCTGGGAGGAGTTAGTGGACATGCTGGTTTATTCAGTAATTCTAATGATATTGCTAAGATCATGCAAATGTATCTTTGGAAGGGTATTTACGGGAATAAGCGCTATTTAAAATCGGAAACATTAGATATGTTCAATACCTGTTATTATTGCGATGAAGATGTTCGGAGAGGTGTTGGTTTTGATAAGCCGCAATTAGAAGACGAGGGTCCAACTTGCGGTTGTGTTTCTATGCTAAGCTTTGGTCACAGTGGATTTACTGGGACATTGACCTGGGCTGATCCGGAACAAGAAATAGTTTATGTATTTTTGTCCAATAGAACCTATCCAGACGCCACTAATAGGAAGATTATTAAAAATAATTTGAGAAGTGAAATTCAAAAAGCTATTTACGAAGCTATTGAAGAGAAGAGAGATTAAAAAATTAAAAGAAATGAACGTTGAACAGATCCAATTAAATAATTATTTTAATATGGTAGCTGCTCATTCAATCATTAAATCATTATTATGAAAATAGCAATAGTTTGTTATCCAACTTTTGGAGGAAGTGGAGTAGTAGCCACAGAATTAGGGCTTGCATTAGCTGATCATGGACATGAAATTCATTTTATTACCTATAAGCAGCCCGTTAGATTGGAGTTGTTGCATAGTGACGTTCATTTTCACGAAGTAGCTGTACCAAATTATCCCTTATTTGATTTTCAACCTTATGAGCTAGCACTTTCTAGTAAGTTAGTGGATATGGTGAAATTGCATAAAATTGAATTACTCCACGTACATTATGCTATTCCGCATGCCTATGCTGGTTATATGGCAAAAAAGATGTTGGAAGAAGAAGGAATTTATATTCCAATGGTAACAACATTACATGGTACCGATATCACTCTGGTAGGGAGTCTTCCTTTTTATAAACCAGCAGTAACTTTTAGTATAAATAAAAGTGATGCTGTAACTTCGGTTTCTGAAAGCTTAAAAGAAGATACATTGCGTCTTTTTGACATCAAAAAAGAAATCCATGTGGTGCCCAATTTTATAGATATTGAGAAGTATAATAATCCCTATACAGACTGTCAACGGGAACTTATGGCAGATAAAGATGAACTCATTATTACTCATATCAGTAATTTAAGAAAGGCAAAACGAATCGATAGTGTTATTGAAATATTTGATCGTATTCAGCAAAAAATGCCTGCAAAACTGATCATAGTAGGTGAGGGGCCAGAAAAGAAACCTTCTAAAAAGCTATGCAAAGAAAAAGGCATAATTGATAAGGTGATGTTTGTGGGGAATAGCCATGAGGTTAAAAAAATACTTTGCTTTAGTGAT
>Ga0164313_10004767_pt1 | contig 12010 bp, 11 predicted proteins | sample GuaBasSedimGuay4_FD_113735 | JGI IMG/M metagenome (GOLD analysis project Ga0164313, IMG submission 113735) | Subseafloor sediment microbial communities from Guaymas Basin, Gulf of California, Mexico - Guay4, Core 4569-4, 0-3 cm | ecosystem: Environmental > Aquatic > Marine > Hydrothermal vents... | reverse complement strand
AGTTTTAACTAACTATGTATTTAGCCCGACTTGATCGGGCTAAGTCATTATAAGATATAAATTTATAAACACTTAACAATTGAAAGGTAAAAAATATAAAATGAAATATATAACAAATTTAATGCTAGTGGCTACCATGGTTATTAGTGGAGCTGCATTTGCAGATCCAACAGCAAGCTCAGGTTCTCTATCTGGAGCATTTGCAAATACAAATTCTACAGCAGGAGCAATTGGCTTTATTGATCAGTCATCTAATACTTCAATAGTTGAAGCATCTGATTTAAGTAAATCTGTCCCAGGCGTCTTTGCAGCAGGCACAACAGCAGGTGGATCTAATCCATGTGTCGTTTCTATCGGTGGTGGTGGTTCTGGTTCAGGATTCGGCTTCAACTTCTCATCAGCTTATAATGATGGCGAGTGTCAAATCAGAGAATCAGTAAGACTAATGTCTGCAATCGTCAAAGGTGATGATCCTCAAAACCAAATCTTCTTAAGAGAAGTTACATGTCAATCAACTATTTATTGGGATGCAATGGAAAGAACATTTGCTGAAACAGATGATATGAGATTCTTCTGTGATAATCCAAGACCAGAAAATGGAATTGTAAAAATCAGAGATAGAAAACATCCAGTAGCTCATAGAGTAGTTAAAGTACAACCAGTAAGTGTTGGATATGCAAATAACAGCACAAGCAATCATAACGGTTTCTGGTAAGAGAAGGGGAAGATAAGATATGAAAAAGATATTAATAAGTCTTCTATTAGCCCTACCACTAAGTGTTATGGCTCATGATGAATGGCATGATGTAAATGTAGAAACAGTAGAGAAAACTGTTAACTTTGATACAGCAAAAGACCTAGTTAAAACAAAAGGACTTAAGACCCTTGGAACACTTAATAAAGAAAAGTTACGTAACTCAGAAGTTACGATTACTGGATATACAGATAAAAGAGGAAGCCAAGATTATAATGATAAGCTTGGTCTTCGCAGGGCTAATGCTGTCTTTTATGTTCTGGATGTTCCTGCTAAAGTAGTTTCAAAAGGTGAATCTGAAGCCATACAATCAGACACAAAAGATATGTGGACTGATAGAAAAGCAGTTGTTAAAGTAAAAACTACTGAAGTAACATATTTACCAGTATACTTAATTGGCGAAGACCATACAGTTGCTGGACCTTTAAACCATCTTTACTATGGAACAGAAGGTAAATGGACTAACCGTGGACTAACACGATAAATCCTTAATACTATTGAAGTTTATTCTGAAAAGTTATAAACTGGAAGCCTCTCCATGCAAATGGCGAGGCTTTTTTTATACCCAAAGGAAACTATAATAATGAAAAATACATTCTCTAATCAGCAAGAAATACTACAGATGTTAACAAAATCTGCAGAGCTGAAAAAGGATACACCTATGCCCGTATTAGAGCCAACAAAGATAGAAAAGGCACATACTGATAATGTGCCAATGATAGGACTAAATGGAATCAAGGTAGAGCAAGATGGCATAATGTCAAAGTCTGGCTACTTCGATATGCTAGAGTTTGATAGAGATAAATACTCAGATATAGTATTCACAGAAGTAGAAGCAAAGAGAATATCTATGTCACTAAGAACAATGTCTACTGGTATCAATGCTGCAGTACCAATGATATGTGCTGGTGAACAGTGTGCTTTCGCCAAAGGGTGTCCATATGTAGAAGCTGGTAAGCCGCCCATAGCTAGACCCTGCCTAGTAGAAGGACAACTAATCATATACTGGACTAAACAGTTTATAGAAGAATTTGATGTAGATGTAGGAAACTATACAGAACTACAACTAGTTTCAGAACTAGCTGAGTTCAATATATATGAACTAAGAGTAACAAAATACTTAGCAGATAAGCATCCCACATTAATGCAGGACGTAATAACTACAGTAGATAACAATGGTGAAGTAATAGAGAACCAGGAGATATCAAGAGCCTTTGATTTAAAAGAGAGAATCAAGAGGAATAGGATGAAGGTCTTAGAGGCATTGATGGCTACAAGAAAAGAAAGAGTTAAGCTGTCAACAGAAAGAAATAAGGGACAATCAACTGCTACTAAATTAACAGAGCTAAGAGAAAAACTAGAAGAGTATCTAGGAGAAGTAGCAAAACAAGAACCAGTAGACGCAAAGGTTGTAGAAGATGAGACGATTTAAACCAAAACTTAAACACAATAAGGTGCTAAGTAAGAAAGTAAAAAAAGGTAAAAGAAGCCGTCTATTAAAGGAACTAAAAGAGAAAGGATTCGTAAGACATAAGAACTCTAATTCTTATGTCTCAGGACTATTCTGGTCTACAAAGAATAATAAAGAATATATATTTAGATCAACATATGAATTTGCTTACTTCTTTATGCTAGAGAATGATGGTAATGTTGAGTCATATATTGTTGAGCCTTTTGATATATTATATCGTAGCCCTAAAGACAACAGGATACATAGATACATTCCTGATATAATAGTGCTATATAAAGATGGGTCCTTAAAGATTATAGAAATAAAACCAAAGTGTATGACTACTGATCCCGTAGTAGTAAGAAAAGCAGAAGCAGCAAGAAAGTATATCAAGCATATTAAGATGCAAGCTACATACGAATTCATAACAGAAGAAGACATATTCCATACAAATAAGGATTATGTAAAACTCAAAAATTTATTAATGAAAGATGAAAAAGGTTTATTCTAAATGGGTAATGGTAAAAATAATACTACAAATTCTAGCAGTTCATTTTTTGCACAAGCAAAAGATAGACTGCAATCCATCGATATAGAAACATCCGGTCTTGATGAAAAGAAGAATTTTATATGGTCAATGGGTAGAGCAGGTAAAGGTGGAACAAAAGAGTTCTTCGTAACACCACCCAGTGAAAAGGAATACCAATCCCTATTAGATAATAAGATATTCAATATAGAAGGATATCATGATGCATATAAAGAATCAGTTAGAACAGCTAAAGATGTACCATTAAATAAAGCAATAAATAGTCTCTTTGATCAAGTAGATAAAGAGTCTATTATATTAGTGCAGAACTTAAATTTTGAAAATAAATTCATAGGTGAAGCACTAAGAGGTGATGCTGGAAAGAATATAAAAGATATGTTTCCAGATGCAAAAGATCCAAGTAGTGGAAGGATACTTAATACCTCAAAAGAAGTCACAGATCTAAGACACAAGGCAATGCGCAAAGAGGCATTGCTGGGTAGAACAAAGAACCCAGAAGCAAGAAAGAATATATTAAATGATATATCCTCAACATACAACAAGCTACTTGGAGAATATGATTCATCTTTCAGAAGGAAATCTGGTGCAGTTACAGTAGAATTGATGGATGTATCAAAAGCCATGTTCTCCCTAGCAGCACAAAAGAATCAGGTATCATCACAACATATCGGTTCAGGTCTAACAGTAGACTTCTTAAAAAAAGCTCTATTTGCAGGTACTGGAGCAGAGAAACATACTGCAGCAGCTGATGCCGAAGACCAAATAAAGATATTCAATAGAATGGGTCAGTTATATAGAAAGTTAGATACTAATACATTATCAGGTGAAGATCTTAAAACATTTGCTAGAATTAAAGCAGCACAGCCATTTGAATCTTCAAGACAATTCATATCAGGATTACGTAATACATTAGAAGAGATACAGAATAAAGGTTATACAAAACTATTAGATCCAGAGTTGGTAGGTTATCAACCAAAAGCAAAAGTAACAGCTGATCCAGAAAAGGCTAGAGCTCATGTTGTAGAGAGATATATAAACAGAGGAACTAAGGGTCTTGATGTAGAAAACTTCTCAAATGAAATGAATGGAAAGAAACTAGATGAACAGATATCTTTCTTGAAGAATCAAGAAGCAATATTTAAAGATAAATCTACCAGAAGACTAGCAGGTACAGTGGGTATGGCAGAACAAGTAAGGGATGCCATGCCCAATATGAAACACAAAAAGAAAATAGCAGGTGGCCTATTAGCAGCATCATTATACGCAATGACTAGTAATGGCGAAGATGGTAAAATAGATTTTGAAGAAAAGAAACAAGAGATGATGTATGCAAGAAGTAATGATCGCACATTTTCTATGTATTCAAAACCAGAAGTATACCATGGCACAGGTCTATACCTTTGGGAAAACGCAACTAGGCATCATGAATATTAAAGAAGGAAGTAATTATGAATAATGAGATGGGTCCAGATATAGGAACAGCTAGGCTATATGGTAGAAGATTTAATCAGACAACATATAATGCTGCGGCTCAAACATTCAATACTGCATATGATAAAGTTGGTATTGGTGCCAACTATGCAGGCAGAGGTATAGGTAAAGCATCTAAATATATAGAGAAAGCCTCTATTCATACTCAAGGATATTATGATGCATATGCTAGTGAAAAAGTAAATAAAGCTGCTGCTGGAGCAGCTACTGCTGGTAATAACTTTATGAATAATGAAGTTTCATCATTAAAAACAGGAATTAAAAATGCTTCAAGCCTGATGGGTGCTAGAAGCTCTTTGTATAATGAAACAGCATGGGAAAGAACAAAGGCAATAGATGCATCAAATAGGACCATGATTAATAAAGGTCTATCAGGTCCTGCTGCACCTGGTGGTACATCAGCAGGTAAATTCTTCGCTAAAGCAGGTATGGCAGCTACAATAGGAAGTGGTGTAAAAAGAGAAGCATTCATGAACTCATTGGGTTTACTAACAAGACATCAAAAAGCTGCTGCTAAATCTGGTGGAATGGCAGGAGCACAAAGATGGATGATGCCATTAGGAGCTGCAGTAGGTGGAGCCATGACCTTAGCAGAAGGTGGAGGTGTTGTAGATTATGCAGCAGATTTTGTATTACCATCAATGGGTATAATGGCAGGTTGGAGTGTAGGTAAGAATTTAGGGTTTGGAGCAGCTAAATCATTTGGAGCATTAGCAGGTGGAATATCAGCATTAAGCAAAGCTACTGGTGGTAAGGGTTCAGTAATAGGTGGTGTTGCAGCAAGAAGAGGTATGTCATTAGGCATGGGTGCAGTAGGTGGTGTTGCAGGAGCAGCAGTAGGATTGGCGGCCACAGTAGCTATAGGAGAGGTGGCTAAGCAGTTTGGTGATTCCAATAGTGAAGTTAACCAGACAGCAGAATCATTGCGATATGCAAAATTTAATTCAGATTTCGACATGACACAAAATCAATTAACACACAGACAAAGAACCCTTAGTAAGCTATCAAAGAGTGGCTTAAATGATAGAGGGACATTATTAGGAAATGAAGCACAGGTGATGGCAGGGATAATATAATGACTACAAATATAGAAAGCACAAAGCAGATCAAGAAGTCATTCGGGAATACTCCATTATCCAAAATATACTGGAGAGATTATCTTGAGGCAAAGGATTATACTAATGATATAAACTTAATGTGCTCAGATTGCATAGAGACTCAAATAGCTAAATATGGAAAACAACAAATAGAATGTAAAGGTCTAGCATCAGCAGACATGCTTGTCGATGAAAAGCTAAGACATCTGTTTTCAGAAGAAGATATAGAAACTGCAGAACAATTAGCCAATCCTTATGCTTGGGCAAATGCAAATATACACCCAAAGAAATTTACTGAAAGATGGTATCAGGAGATGTTTACGAGATGTACTAGTAAGCGTCTAACACTTAGATGTGGTAGACGTGCTGGTAAATCATACTCCATGGCATTAAAGATGCTCCACAGAGCAATGATGACTGAGTGTAAAATCCTAGTAGTAACTCCATATGAGGTTCAAGCAGAAGAGCTGATGAATCTAATACTTGAATTTGTATGGGCACTAGACCCGAGTTATGGAGATTACGACTCCATAATCGAGAAATTCATTAAGTCACCAACCTACTTTATGAAGTTCAAAAATCATTCAAGAATAAGAGCATTTACAACTGGTGCATCTGGTGCTGGTTCAGTTCGTGGACAGGCAGCAGATATTATCGTTTTAGACGAAGTAGACTACATGTCAGAAGCAGACTTTAATTCAATCCTTGCCATCCTAGCAGATAACCCAAATGTTGAACTATGGGTAGCATCAACACCAAATGGTAGATCACAACTATATAGATTAGAAGAACTACAAGATTATAGATCATTTCATTTTCCATCATTCGTATTACCACATTACAATGATAAATTAGATAGAGAATTTAAAGGTCAGTTTACGGATATAGGCTATGTACAAGAAGTAATGGCTGAATTTGGTGAAGGAGAATCCAGTGTGTTCCAAGACTTCTTCATAGAAAAGAACACACTAAAAGGAATAGACAGAAAAGACATAATAGAAAATAGAGATAGATATGCAGTATTCCTTGGTGGAGACTGGAATGACGACAAGAATGGTACTAGATTATTAGCAATAGCTTTTGATAAAGTAACTAAACAATTCATAGTAGCAGAGAGAAGAAGAGTATCCAAAGAGGGATGGACGCAAGTTGCAGCAGTTCAAGAAGTGATAGAATTTAATAGAAAATATAAATTTGATTACATATATCTAGATGAAGGATACGGTGTTTCCAACATACAATTCATTAAGCAATATGCATTAGACAAAAGAGGTGTGTTGCCGATAACCCATCCAGACTTAAGATTATCAGAAGTAGTTGGTATCAACTTCTCCTCAAAAGTAGAAGTTATACCAGCAGAAGGTGGAGATCCAATAAAGAAAGATATGAAAACATATCTAGTGGAAAACACAGTACGCCTATTAGAACGTGATGCTTTAAAATTTGACATGGAATATGATAAAGAATTATTAGCACAAATGAATGCCTATGTAATACTGAGAACTACACCAACAGGTAAACCTGTATATGGTTGTGAAGATACAAAAACTGGAGACCATGATTTAGACGCATTCATGGTTGGCCTATTAGGATGGAGTATGGAAAATTCTACATTCCTAAACCATGCTGTAACAGATACACTTGTTAAACTTGTATCAAGAGAAGAAATGGGGGAGTCTGAAGCCGTAAATCAATCAATAGGACCCGGATTATTTGCAACAGCTATGACTAGAAAAAGTCCAACAAGGCTGTTCAATAGTAAAATAAACCGTTATAATAGAGCAACTTTCAACAAGAATAGTACTCAAGGTTTACTGGGTATAACCAGAGATACCAATGTGTTAGCACACACAAGAAACAATACAAGTAGGAGATCTGAATTTTAATGGCTACCATATCGCAATCACCAGAATTGGCAACTATAGATAATAATACGGTGGATCAAGCTGTAGGCTTATGCTATTTTGATTTAGAGACAGAAACTCTTATTGAGATAGATAAACTTCCAGATATGTTTCTCTCAGTTGAGCCAGAAGGCGCAGCTATTAGAAAATTTTATATGGTAATGTCACCAGTTGATATAGTTACCTGGGTTCAGTTATTTATAATATCTAATGATTATAATGCTACAACATACTCTATTAAGGTAATAATTAGTGAAGAAGAACCACCAATAAGTGCTTTCAGCATACTACCATCTTACAACAGTTATAGGATAGACAATCCTCCAATGGGAGAATTTCTATCAGTATGGCTATTAATAGAAAACATATCAAAAGTAAATGAGATAGTTAATATTGGCCTAACACTAAACTATGAGTAAAATAGAAGAACGCAAAAAACAATCAGTAGATGCGATCAGAGAACTCAGAAAGATAAAGTCTACACTATCAGAAGAGTTAGCAGACGTAAGGGTTATACTCGATGAGAAGGATAATCCATCTATAGCAAAAGCAATTACTCAAGTTTTCGGTGAAATGAGTAATGACGATCCAAGAAAAGGATATATAACTTTTGATATGTATATGACTTGCTTACGCATATTAAGAGCTGCAGGCGGAGCTAAGGCCAGCTCTATACTTGAAAGAGAATTTGTTTAATGGGATTGCCAATAAATTTTATAGACTATTCATCGTCATTTATGATGGCAAGAATAGAAGCAGAAATATACATGCGCATATACCAATATGCGGCAGAAGATTTCCGTTCGACTTTTGATTGCAATACAGCACATCAAAGGATTATAACTTGGCAAACACAATCAGAACTATCTGTTTCAAACTATGCAGCTCAAATAGCGTTCCATATACATGAAGCACCAGAAGGACCAACTAGTCCACCAATTCCACAAGCCATGTATCAGATGGTTGTGCCAGCTCTACCGCCACTAAATTTAACTGGAAGGATAGATAACATAGCGGCGAATTTTGTAATACCGTCAGTAACATTGAGTTATATAGATTTATCATTTAGATCTTTTAATATATATATGCCAACATTCAGAAGAGGTTTTCAAATACCAATAGCATATGGACCAATATCATTATCATTAAAGTTAGAGTAACATGGCAGATACAGCAATAGCAAAAGAACCCAAACTAGGCCTAAGTGAGGCCATGTATAATGCTCAGATAATTGTTGATGCCTTTTCTAAGGCTTTGCAAGAAAAGCAATGCATGTCTAGAATACCAATAGCAGTCTATACTGAATCTGAGATGTTTGAAGAAAGGCTGATTAGTACAATAGGATGGATAGGAGAAGATGATAATCCAGACTTCTTACCTACACAAACGTATACATATTCGGTACCAGGTGATGATCCAGATTTATCTGATAAACAGAATCCAAAACCAAGAACAGTAACATCAGAAGCACAGGATTTTCAAAGATCCTGGGCTGATGAATGTTTTGATTGTGGAGCTGAATTCCCAGAACTAGATTTAGATAGCTTATTTGATTCAATACTTAAAAGGATAAAAGAGTTCATTGAGCAAATTAAAAACATGTTCAACTTCGACTTGCCTAATTATTGTCAATTCTCATACATGTTATCATATGTATGTATACCTGATTTAATAGCAATATTAGCTTTAATTCTTGCAGCTATATTAAAACTAATAGGATCAATTTTTCTTGGCACGTTCTCATTATTATCTTTCATACTTGGAATAATACAAACCCTAATAGGAGCACTATTAAGATTCGCACTAGCAATGATAAGATATGCTATGAAGCCCATCTCCTGCCTATTAGATACCCTAGCAGAAATAGCTAATAATATACCAACAAAAGAAACATTACAAAATAGATTATCAGAAGAAGAATACGAACTATTATATGGTGAAGGATCAGTTGATGGATCACAAGATTTACCAGAAGCAATAAATAGTATGAGAAGAGCTGCTAGTGGAGTATCTGCTGATGCAGGTGCATCTATAAAATCTATATTTGAATCAATAGGCTCCACAGTTGAAAAAGCAGCTGGTGCTGTTGACGACAGTATAGAGGATATGTTTGGCTTAGTAAGTTATTTAGAATGTGAACCAAAAAGAAGTGGCGTATCTATATTTGAAAAGATAAATGAGATAATAGAATTAGTACAGATAGCTAATATCATCATGGCAATAATAGATAAAAAAGCTGCTAATAATGCTCGTGATAAACTATGTAAAGATACAGATGATGGAAGAGGAAAATTCTTATCTACTGGTGATGATATATTTAATCCAAATAAACTAGTAGAAGACAATCTAAAGAATGGCCTCACACCAGAAGAAATAGCAGAAGTAATAGAGGAAGCTATAGGTGTCAACACAACTATAGTGACCGATGAAGATTCATCTACAGATATAGGTGTATTAATAAAGAAAGAAGTAGAATACCAAACAAGGTTGAATTTATACAGTTGTGATATTCCCGATATAATTACAGAGTACCACGTAGAACCTATAGTAGATAGAGCGACAGCAATACCAGATGACGTGCTTTTCGGAAAAGGTCCAGGATTACCAAGAACAACAAATATAGAAAGAGTAACAGTTTCAGATGCAGAAGAGATAGCATCAGAAGGTGGTTTTCAATTCCTACCATTTGATATAGCAGTAGATGCAAATCTTTCTGTAAATGATATAATTAGGGATCTTATCTCCACAAGAGTAAAAAATAATATAACTAATATTAATGATGGCTCTGATGCTAGCAGTATAGATAAAGCAGATAGTGGCTTAAAAGAACCAGATACGATACCATCACCAGATGATTATTCGCTAGGAATACTAGTACAAGATGCAATACCAGCTTCTACTTTCAATAAGACAGTGGAATTAAAATGTGGATCTATAGCGAACATAGAAGAACAATTTTCAATATTCAAGGACAACACATAAATGTCAGATCTACTTTTTCAAACAAATTATAATCCTGATCCATATATGAATGCTTTCGCAGATCAGGCCAAATCTATAAAGATATACAACACTAAGAATCCGACATTCTCGTTTTTTACAACTAGAACCATTCCATGGACTAGTGGTAAAAGACCGTTCGATAATGGAGAATATGACCTATACGAAACTGGTAGGATAATAGATACTGAATCATTAGTCATGAGGGCATTCAATAAAAAGAATACTCTTATGTTTAGAGATGGCTATGAGATTAAATCTAAAAATGAAGAAAACCTAAAGTATATAAAAAGAAGAATAGCAGAGATAGAGTATGTCTCTGGTAAAAAATTCGATGATATGTTAAGAGAGTATGCATACAACCTAGTTGCTTTTCATAATCCATACATAGTTAAAGTTAGAAAAGAAGAAGCATCTACTGGTGAGGTCAGGAAATACAAAGGTAAAAAGAACCTCAAGCCTGTCGCAGCATACTATTGCTTAGCACCAGAGACTGTAGAGAAAAGATTAAACGATGCTGGTGATGCAACAAGATATAGACAGTACATGGGTATGAGTGGAAAGTATCGAGAATTTGCAGAACACAATATTATATATACACCGTTCAACAAAAGAAGCGGATTCACCATGGGGACACCCCCATTGGAATCCACAAAGGAAGATATACTTGCTCTCAGAAGAATTGAAGAATCAGTTGAGACACTCATATATAAATCTTTATTTCCAATAATACATTTAAAAGTTGGTACTGATAAAGTACCTGCTAAGACATTACCAAATGGACAATCAGAAGTTGATGTAGCTACACAGTTATTAGAAAATATAGATGACAATGGAGGAATAGCAACATCGGAAAGAATAGACATAACAGCAATTGGAGCAGAATCATTAGCTCTAAGAGTAGAGTCATATCTAGATTATTTCAAGAAAAGAGTGTTTGCTGGCTTAGGTATGTCTGCTATAGATTTCGGAGACGGAGACACCACAGGTCGCGCAACAGGTGAAGTCCTATCAGCATCACTAAAAGATTCAGTCGTAACTTACCAAGTAATAATAAAGAATATGGTAACAGATGAAATATTTACTGAGCTCCTATTAGAATCAGGAAGATATAAGTTCCCATTCCAAATAGAAGAAGATGATAGAGTATATCTAGATTTCAATACTGTAGATACAGATGAGAAAATAAAAGTAGAAAGTCATGCATTGAATAAAGCTACTCAAGGTGTAATAACTACAGATGAGTTAAGAGAAGAAATAGGTATGCCTCCAGCACCTGAATTATCAGAAATGCATTCCGTTAAGTTAGCAGAAGAGTCAATGAGACAATCCATGGAGTTAGCAGCGCATGCAGCCAAGATAGCACCAAAACCAGCAGCAGGTGGAACCTCTACAGCTAAGAAGACAACCACAACTACAACGAAAAAGACTAAGAGTGGGAATACCAAAACAAAGAACTCTAAACAGGGAGGGGGCAGTAATAGCGCAAAAGCTAAAACTGCACCCAAGAACCAACACTCTTCTTCTCAGCAACTAGCTAGAAACCTGACAATATACGCAACTACTATTAATGATATGAATTTAATCTTAACAAAGATAAATAGAGAGCTTTCAGATCATGCAATGTTAACAGCATCGCACGGTCTAATAGATGGAAAAGATTTCATACCAGAAGATATTAGTTCTGAAATAAATATACAGGTAGAATCATTATTTGATTATCTTTCAAATAATAGTAAAAGTTTTAGTGAAATAGAGTTCAAAATT
>Ga0164313_10004766_pt1 | contig 12010 bp, 9 predicted proteins | sample GuaBasSedimGuay4_FD_113735 | JGI IMG/M metagenome (GOLD analysis project Ga0164313, IMG submission 113735) | Subseafloor sediment microbial communities from Guaymas Basin, Gulf of California, Mexico - Guay4, Core 4569-4, 0-3 cm | ecosystem: Environmental > Aquatic > Marine > Hydrothermal vents >... | reverse complement strand
GGTGGGGTTTTGAGCAAGTCATCATGCTTTAGCGCGGGCCATCGGGCATCCGCTAAGTGTAACAATCTGGCATGTACTAATTGGGGGTGGCCTTTGGTATGCAACAAGATTACCTTTGCCCAATTTCGCGCAAGTTTATCATCCAAACAGCCTATCTGGAGAGCCAATCCAGCTATTTCGTCTCCGTCGAATGGGGGCATTGAATACACACTTTTCAAATCAAGCCCGAGAAGGTGGGACACACGCCCAGGCAATGGCTTTTGGCCGGTGATTATAATGCGTCCACTCCGGCCCAAGACGGTGTAAAGCAAGCCGCCCAGATAGTCCTCATACTGGCTGGAGTGGGCTGGTGACAAGTCAAGGTCGTCCAGCACCACGTTGACGGGAATTCTTTTTCGCTCTATCAGTACCGCGAGTTGACGCAGTATCTCAGAAAGCTGGGCGGAATCCCGGCTCGAAAGGTTGAGCCAACACCAATAGCTTCCATCGTTTTTTGCAGTCAGCTTGGCCAGCGTCGTCTTCCCCATACCTGTCGAACCGGTGAGGAACAACACACCAGTATCCTTAAGGCGTGTTACGAGATCTGCGACAAATCGGTTGCGAGGAGCCAAAATTGCGTGAAGTGGGGGAATACCAGTTTGGATCAGAGGTACGGGCTGGAATGAGAGACTCGTGTGCTCACCAAGAAGAGCTGACAGAAGCGGGTTGGTCTCTTGAACAACTTTGGTGAGCGCCTGAAGCTGGTGGGAAGGAACACGCTCAGTTGTCTCCTCCTCAAAGAGGCGCAGGAATAGCGCACGGTCAAGAAATCGCTCAGCTTTCCAGCATGCTCTGGTGATGGCTTGCTTTAACAAGCGGTTGACAACCGAAGCGGCTTTTGAGGGTGGTATGCCATATTTTTCGCCGTGAAGGATGAGTTTTCTTTCTATGGCCTGCTCAACATAGCCCGCATCACGGCTACCCGTCTCCCATGTAATTGGCAGCATGAGCTGTTCCAGTATTACTTTAGAATCAGCACTGGATAAAAATTTATTCAAGTCTTCCGGCAAGCGCTCATAGCCCAATAGAAAGTTGCGTAATTTATCAACTGCTTCCGATTCTCTTGAGCAATGCTGCCAGAGAGTCAGACCCGCAACACCAGGCCCGAATGGCTGACCCTTCTCAATTCCAATCTGCGAACTCGTAAGGAACCGAAAAAAAATGGCTTTATCTGGGTAGGCATTACGGAGTTGCCAATAATGGGTTATAGCATCGATTACAGCAGGAGAGCGCAGGGTAATGTTCGCGGTAGTACACTTTACCTGCACGGTAGTTGCTTTTCCCGGATCAACGATGTCGAAATCTTCTACACCCTCCAGAAACAGAATCTCTTCATCGGCAAGTTCCAGCCAAGCATGCACACTATGCCATATCTGATAAACATAGCCGCGTAATGAATCAACCGCTTGCCGTTTTGGATCACCGTGAAGGGCCAAGTCTTTTTTTTCCTTATTGGTCATTTAATTGCGCTCTTAGTTATATACTCAAAACGGTATTGATACAGTTTCTAACGCGACCAGTATTACAATTGTTTCCTGAAAACTTTGTCAATAATGGATGGCAACATGACGTCGAGTTCAGTTTGAATCTGAGTGAAAGAATACCGAGGGGACATAACCTTGTTTCTCGCACTTTTGTCTCACTTTTTGCAGTTTTCATTCTAAAAACCGATTACAAGAATTTCCACCTACACCTTAACCCTGACTTTGCCGGTTAACAGGTCATGCATGAGGCCCTTTTTCTGGAGTTTGAGCTTGTCGCGGTATTGCTCTTCACTCTGTACGCGATTGGAGTAAGCATCATACATATCCCCAATTTGATTTTGTTCTTCTGATGTTGGTGTTGGTATCAAAAGCGGCCGTAAATCTTCTAAGTTAATGTTTTTCTGTGCACTTTGCGGCGCATGAGCGTTCAGAATTCGTTTTGCACGCCTGATGCAAAGCTCAACGTAACGCACGTTATTCGGGGGCCGAACAATTGCTCCTACAATACTATCAGGGAAATACATTGGTTGCCCCAATATGGCGGTATCAGCTATATTGGCTGCTATAGTTATTGCAATGGTGTTTTTAGGAAATTCTCTACTCACCGCAGAACCACTGTTGTTAAGCGTTTGAGAATATTTCCTAAGGATATCGCCTTCTGCTTCGGCAATATCCCCGGTTTGCACAAAAGGGTATGCGCCTCCGTAAAAACGAGGGTCGTTTCTTGGTCTGTGAGTGAACTTTCCTCTATCAACTTCAGCAAGTTTCTCCAAAGGGTTGATGCCCCAATCTTTCGGCATCCTCCCCAACAGCGAGTTCTTAAACTGCTCTGGATGGGCTTTTGGGTCTCGGAGTTTGCCGTTTTTGTCCAGGCCGAGGGTGAGCAGGTCATGAAGCAGCCCCTGCTTCATGGCTTTGAGCTTTGAAATCAGCGCTTCGGTTTTTTGAATGGCCTCGTCTATGGTGTCGAGGATTTCTGCGATGCGGTGTTGTTCGGGGAGGGGAATATCGGCAACCTGTAAGTTAGCGAGTTCTTGTTTCCCTATTGCTTCAAATGTTGATCCTTGCGCAACAACATGAAGGCTTGGCGCCCAATAGCTTAACAAATGCCAACCGAAATTGGTATCAATACCATTTTTAAACCGAATAGCGGTAAGTCCTCTGCCAATGCAATACTCTCGATCTGCTTTGTTGAGATCACCCACTGGTGCTCTGACACTGATTAGGATGTCTCCGGGTTTGCAAATCTTTTTGGGTCGAATGCAGCTTACAACAAAGTTTGGAGTAATAGTGCCGAACTCTGCACAGCCTTGAAGGAAGGGGATACCTTCATCCGATTCAACAACAAATTTCGAGTCAGGGGATTGCCCCATCTCGAATTTAGCAAGCTGATCGAGACTGATAGTATCAAACATCATCATACCCCAGACTTACTGTAACTTCAGCAAGGTTCTTAGCTGCTGACTCCCGTTTCCCCTCAATATCCCTCAACGTCACCCGATACTTATCCCACCAGTTCTCCACTGCGGCAATGACTTCCTGCCTGTGGGAGGTCACATAGCTTTGTAGATAGCCGGAAAGTTTTTCATTGAGGATATCGAGGACCAGGTTCCTGCAATCATCATCGGAAAGGGCGTCGCGAGCCTCATGCACCCGTTTAATGAATTGTTTCTGAAGCTCCTTGAGCTGCTTTTTCGCTACTTTTAGTTGGTTGGTTTTCACATGAGTTTGGCCTTTTTTGCCTTGCTCCAGGCGCACAATATCCTGCAGGGCATGTTCCAGCTCTTCCAGATAATCCGGGATCAACCTGGTCACAAGCAAATCATCAGCCAGGTCTAAGTGATTGCCCTTGCTCTCTTCCATGACGGCTTCTATTGTATCTACCCAGCCATCCACCAATCCCCCAAAACCCTGAGCGATGAGGGTTTTTAGGTCAAATTTATTTTCATTCCACCATGTGGCAATTACACCCGCAACCTTAAACCGGTCAAGCAATCCCATCGGCGTGACATCTGATACAAATTCTTCTAAAAGATCGTTGCGCACCTCCATGAGGTTCCTGGTCTCGGGCAGATCGATCAACGATTGTTTATGCTTCTCCCACCATTGATCAAATCTGTTTTTCAGCTTTGTTTCCTTTAGCTGTATCCCTTTTCCGGCCTCAATTCTTTTCTTGATGTCACCCCGTTCGGTAAGTGCCGGGTCAAAATCATAGTAGTCTGCATCACGTTCCACGAATATGGTCGAAATCTTCAGGCCGTGGGCATCAAGAAGAGCCTTTTTCGCTTTGACTTCGGCTTTGGGAATGCCTCCGACCAAGTGGGCGCGGACATCCTGGGGTTCGGGCAGAGGGGCATTATCCGCATACCGCCGGATGTTCAGGTTCCAGTCGTTTGACTTGATCTCATCTCTGGAAACAACGGCTGCATATCCGGGGATATTTTCAAATGCGTCAAAAGCGGATGCGATCTTTTCGATATGCTCGGGCCTTAAATAGTTCTGTGCCCTGCCTGCGTGAAATTCCGCATCTGCATTGATAAAAAGGATTTTATGTTTATGCTTGTCAGGCTTGGCGCCTTTTGCCCTGCACACCAGCACGCATGCGGGGATGCCTGTGCCGTAAAAAAGATTGGGCGGAAATCCGATCACCGCCTCTAAAAGGTCATCTTCGATAACGCCCTTGCGAATCTCTTTTTCTGCGCCGCCTCGAAACAGGACCCCGTGTGGCATTACAGTTGCCATCATGCCGTTTGTTCTCAGGACCGACAGCATGTGCTGCAAAAACATGAGATCGCCTTTTTTGCCGGACTCAGGGCAAAAACCGTATCTGAACCTTTCGGTAAATTTCATGCCGTCTCTGGAATAATTCTGGCTGAAGGGTGGATTTGTAATGACCCGGTCAAAGCGCATCAGCTCGCCGCCGTCTAAATGAAGGGGCGAGGCCAGGACATCATCATTCTGGATATTAGCGCCTGCAATGCCATGAAGGATCATGTTCATCTTGCACATGGACCAGACACTGCCGTTGTTATCCTGGCCGTAGAGACTCAGGTTAAAGGAATTGCCGCCATGCTCTTCCACATACTGTTTGGAGTGGATCAACATGCCTCCTGAACCGACACAGGGATCATATACACGCATCCCTTCCTGTGGTTTGAGAATACGCACCATCAAACGAACAACGTCTCGTGGCGTATAAAATTCACCGCCTTTTTTTCCTGCAGAATCTGCAAACTGCCCGATAAGATATTCGTAGGCAGCGCCGATAAGGTCAGGAAACTCAAAATCTGCATTTCTGAGGCGATATTTATTGAAATGGTTGATCAGGTCGCGGAGTTTTTGATCTGGTATCTTTGTCTTCCCGGCTTTTCTGAGAAAATCAATATGGCCAAGCACACCCTCAAGGCTCCGGTTATCATGCTCAAGTGCTGATAAAGCCTTGTTCAGGTCATCGCCTATATTGCGATGCACATGTTTAATCTTTTCCCAGCGCGCCGTTTTGGGCACAAAAAAGGATTTCGCATACCTTGCAGGGTCTTCAGCCCGCTTGATTGTCTGATCTTCTGTCCTGCCTCTGGCAAGATTTGCTTTTATGATTTTTTCATATTCTTCATCAAAGACATCCGAGCAGCGTTTAAGAAAGAGCATGCCGAAGATGTATTCCTTGAATTCCGATGCATCCATCTTTCCCCGCAGGATATCTGCCGCGGCAAACAGGTGATGTTCAAGTTGTGCGAGTGTCAGTTTTTTCATAATTTTCTTTTAGACATGATTAACAAAATTGACTATATAAAAGAAAAAGCTCCAAAAAAATCCTGCTTATCATTTATTTCTTGTTTTCGAGGTTTTTCTTTTGCGCTTTCTCCCGACGGCCATAGGCAGCACGCTTCTCCTTTACCACAAATCCGATTTTCTTGCGTGTTTTCGCAGGCGGCGTCATGAGCTGATTGATCACCTCAAAAACAATTTTGAACTGCTCATCGTATTTTTGCTCTAAGGCAGTTAGCTTGCGTTCGAGATCCTTGTGTACAGATAGCATTCGGCGTAAGCGAACAAAGGCGCGCATAATTTCGATATTAACCTGCACAGCACGCTTGCTTTTCAGAACACTTGAAAGCATTGCAACCCCTTGTTCTGTAAAAGCGTAAGGTAAATATTTTGAATGCCGGCCCTTCTCTAAGATTCCAAAATGGAATCTTAGAGATTTATATTCTTCTGCTGTCAATTGAAACATAAAATCATTCGGGAAACGATCAATATTACGTTTCACGGCTTTATTCAAATTCCCAGTAGTAACTCCATATAATTCCGCAAGTTCACGGGCCAATATTACCTTATGTCCACGTATGAAAAGGATAATGTTTTCAATTCCATCAACCGGAATAACTCCATTTTCACTCATGAATGCTCCTTTCATTCTCCCCAGACCTCACCAATTTTGTCCTTTATTATAATTTTTAAATACCCCGCCCGCTTGCGGCGGGGAGCTTCATTTCTTGTTTTCGAGGTTTTTCTTTTGTGCTTTCCCCCGACGGCCATAGGCAGCACGCTTCTCCTTTACCACAAATCCGATTTTCTTGCGTGTTTTCTCAGGCGGTGTCATTAGTTGCTGGATCGCCTCAAAAATAGCCTGAATCTGTTCATCATGACCTTCCAGGTGTTGTTCAAGTTCTGCAAGTTTCTGTGCCAGTTCATCATGTGATGCAATCATTTTTCTTTAAGGTGCCAAATTGGTACCTTAAAGAATCATACTCATTTTTGGTTAGTTCAAACATAAAATCTCCTGGGAATCGGCTAGTATGTCGGCGAACAGCTCTCTTCAATTGCTTGGTTTCAACATCATAAAGTTCTGCAAGATCCCGATCTAACAAAACTTTTTCACCGCGAAGAAAAACTATCTTATTGACAATTGATTCAGTGGAAATAATTGATGTCATAGTAGCTCCAAAATTACAAAACTGCGTGAATCTATAGGGCATTCCTCAATTTATATCGTCAAGAATGGAATAGTTAAATGCCTTGTATATCCTGTTATCCTGTCTAAATTTGTCCTGTTGCAAAAATTTCCGGTCGTTCCTGCTTTATGCTTAAAAAACCGTCATTCCCCACAATGACGTGATCCAGGACCGGAATATCAACGGCCTTGCAGGCATTTACCAGTGATATGGTCAATTCCATATCCTCATGGCTGGCTTCGGACGGTCCGGTAGGATGGTTATGGACAAAGATAAGGGCTGAGGCCCTTTTCCTTAAAGCGGATTCAACAACTTCCCGGGCATAAATCGCTGATTCATCAACAGTTCCACGGAACAGGACTTCTTCAGCAATCAGGTGTTTTGATCTGTTTAGATGGAGGAGCCGGAATTCCTCACGGGAAAGATTGCTCATGGATGCCTTTAGATATTCAAACAGATCACGGGGATTTTCGATAATATTGATCTTTTCAAGGGGCTGGCGCAGCCGGCGTTTTACAATTTCCATGGCGGCAAGTATCTGAGCCATCTTTGCCTTTCCGATCCCCTTCACGCTCAACAGGTCCTCCTGTGTTGCCATCATCAACCCATTGAGCCCGCCAAACCTGCTTATCATCTCTCTCGCAAGGGCTATGGCATTTTTGCCCTGCCTTCCGGTTCTCAAAAGGATAGCCAGCAAAGCGGCATCACTCAGAGCCTCCGGACCTTTCTCCAAAAACATTTCCCGGGGTCGATCTCCTTCAGGCCAATCCTTTATGTGAAGATTATTTTTCCCTTTGTCTGATTTTTGCATTCGTCCCTATTGTATTTGTTTAACATATCGCAAGGTTGCAGTCTAAGAAACTCTGCAAAAATATCCTACTCCTTGCACAAATCATGTTCAAATCCGCCAGTTATTCATCTCAGTATTGTCAACCCTGAAAACTTGAAGTTGTCGTCAAACTTAAACAGCACTGGGAAATGCTTCAGGTCTTTCTTTCTTAATTCAAAAGCAAAGTTGCCATAATCCGGTTTGCTGCCCTTTTCTTTTCTCGGGCCGATGCGTATGTTTATTGTGTGCTGGTCAATAGAGCATTCAACCCCGCTTTCTTTCAACTGGACGATCCTTTCAGCAGCTATATTTACATCAAGCTCTTTCTTAAAAAGTTTTGATTTATATGAGTTGTGAACATCAATCTTCAGGCTTGCTCCATGAAAATCAATTGAGTCGTACAGGATCCTTGCCTCTTTTTTGGTTCGGAAGGTCTTTTTTGAATCAGGCGATTTCTTTCTGCCGATTTTTTTGCGCCCTTTTACAGGCAGCAGTATATGTGTTTCGTCAACATCTCTGACTTTTCCACATATTTTACATACCTCCTTTCTGTCCCTATTTTTTCTGTAGCCATCCCAGTGCCTGCATTGTAATCCAAGGAATTCCCAGGCCATTCCTAACTGCTGATAAATATTAGCAAATATCTCAAGCTCCTTATCATCAATGCCTTCTTTGTTAAGATAATTATCACTAATATAATCCATGCTTCTAAACAGACTCTTTAACTCTTTTTTTAAGCGTTTTTTTTCGATCTCTTTTTTCATTATTCTGTCCTGACCAAATTTCCAGGCAGCTTATATTACTGCAAAAGTATATTTACACATACGCAACGTTGCTGTTTTTTCTCCGTAGAAACAACGAAATGCAACTTCGCCGGATTAAGTTCGACTTCCTGCCAATATCAATACCCTCCCAGCCAGCTGCCGAATACCGGATCGACTATTTTCCAGATATTATTGTGTTTCTCTATTAAATCCAGTTTTTCCAGTTTGTTGCGTGCGTATTGAATTCCGCCGGCAGAGAGCCTGTGTCGCTTCATGTATTCAGCAGAAAGGATTTTTGAGACAGGATTAACGGCAAGCGCTTTCAACAGGGCAATCTGGGAGCCTGTCAGCCCTTGAACAACAGCCTCGTAGCCGTATCTCTCAGAGGCCAGCATGTTGTTAAAACCGGACTGAATATCATCTTCCGAGACGGTATCTCCGGAAATTTCGAATATGTTATATGCCAGGGCCTGCGTATAGTAAGGATACTGCAAAACCTTTTCCGAAATTTTTTCAGCGACGCGGATGGAACAACTTTTCCCGCCCTCCTTAAATCTTTCAACCAGAAATGGGACAAGTTCCTTATCAGGTAGAGGTTTTAAGGGATACATTATTGCGCTTTGATAAAATGGCCGGTTTTTTTTGTTGAACATATCGAGAAGAATTCTCCGGCGGCTGCCCACAAAAAAATAGGATGCCTGTTGCTCCTGGATGTGTCTTCTCAGCACCCCTTCTATGGATGATTTTTTCAGTTCGCTGATTTCCTGGAATTCATCAAAAACAATATGGGCATTTATCGATTCTTTGCGAATAAATATTCCCAGTTCTTCCATTACATTATCAATAAGGTCGATACCGGGCATAACTGATGAAACCGGCTCAACAGAAAAGAAAAAACCGCTTTCAGGTGAAGGTTTAAAAACCGGACGAAAGGTCTTAAATGTTTTTAGAAAACGAACGCCTTTGTTCAAAAGGGATTCGCGCTTATGTAGGACAGAATATATACTTTGGGAAATACGCCGGGCAATTTCATTTTCAGAAGTCGCCATAAAAAAATCGATATAAAACGTAAAAAAACCCTTGTCGGACAGGTCAGCCTGGAGTCTTCTTATAAGTGAAGTTTTGCCGTAGCGTCGGGGCGAAAATAAAACAACATTAGCTTTATTGTCTGCATGGGAATATAGCTCTTTAAGCTCGGCGGCTCGATTGCAAAAAGGAAAACTGGGAAGAATAACCTGCAATGTGAATGGATTAGCCATAGCGCCTCATTTCATTGATTATCAATTATTGTAGTTCAATAATTGATAATGCTTAATGTGTCAAGGGCTTTTTACAAAACAAATTCGATTTTATTCCTGTCTATCATGATGCCATACTGTGTATTGGGACGCCTCCCCTTTGAAGCGATCTCAAGATCTTTCAGGGCATAGGAACCGAATCTGCCAAGCAGATTACTCTTTATTTTCCCTTTGTACATGTTGAAGTTGTCAGAACTCAAGCTGGCGATGCCGGTATCGCTCATTTCATCCAGAGGTCTGCTGCCGGAGATTCTCTGCTATAGACTTTCAGCCAGACCCCTGTGGGTTTGTGATCTGCACATGAAAAATACCAAAATATCATATTAAAATAATGGGAAAAAAGAAATATAAAAAAGCGCTTGAAAATTACTGTGAACCTGAGTAGTTACAAAATATGAAAAACAGACCAGTTGACATATCCTCTTTCAGACATCTATACCCGTTTAAGTCCCATTATATGGATTTAGACAGGCTTAAATACCACTTTGTTGATGAGGGATCCGGCGATCCGATTATAATGATTCATGGAAATCCTACCTGGTCTTTCTATTATCGCAACCTTGTTACAGCGCTTTCACCTCAATTCCGCACAATTGCAGTAGATCATATAGGTTGCGGACTGTCTGACAAGCCCGACACAAAAACATATGACTACAGGCTGAAAAGCCGTATAAATGATCTGGAAACTCTCCTGGATTACCTTGACCTGAAGGAAAAGCTGACTCTTGTTGTTCACGACTGGGGTGGGACAATCGGAATGGCTTATGCAATTAAATACCCGGAAAGAATTAAGCGAATAATCATAATGAACACCGCAGCTTTTTTTCCTCAGAAGAACAAAAAGCTGCCTATCAGGCTAAGACTCATAAGGGATGTTTGCCCATTTGCACGCGTTGCAGTACTCGGTTTTAATGTATTTGCATATAGCGCTCTTTTCATGGCAACAAGAAAGGGGCTCTCAAAAGATGTAAAATCCGGCCTGATTGCCCCGTACAACTGCTGGAAAAACAGGATCGCCACGCTAAAGTTTGTTCAGGACATTCCTTTAAGCAAAAATGACCCAAGCTACAGCCTTGTCAAGCACGTTGATAAAAATCTGCATAAACTTTCAGATATTCCAATGCTGATATGCTGGGGCAGACATGACTTTGTTTTTGACCTCTCATACCTTGCGGAATGGCAGCGCCGTTTTCCAGATGCAGAGGTTCATACCTTCTCAGATGCAGGCCATTATGTCCTGGAAGATGAACCGGATAAAATCATAGTATTAATTAAAAAATTTTTAGAAAAATATCCGATATAAATAATAACGGTTTACAGTTAACGGTTCACGGTTGATCAAAACATAAAAGCAATCAGACGTTGCCTAATTCATTGGAAAAACTGTGAACTGTAAACCGTGAACCGTGAACCGTGAACCGCTATAAAAACACGAAAGGTAACCCTGAACGGTGAACACTGAACCTGTGAACGCCTACAATTTATTCAATGTTTCAAATCTTTTGCGAAGGATGGCGGAAATACATCCCCACAAAAGAGCTGTTGTCTATCCTGCAGCCAGGGATAAATGCGGAAGGGTTGCCTACTCTCATCTAACCTTCCACCAGCTTGACCTGGAATCCGACTATTATGCTTATGGACTCGAAAATGCCGGCATAAAACAGGGAACAAGAACTGTTTTAATGGTTAAACCCGGCATTGAGTTTTTTGCCCTTACATTTGCTATCTTCAAGGTTGGAGCTGTACCTGTTGTTGTTGATCCAGGTATGGGAATCAGCCGGATGCTGCGCTGCCTTGAAGAAAGCCGTCCCAATGCTTTTATAGGCATACCAATAGCCCATGCTCTCAGAAAACTGCGACCAAAATATTTCAAAACAGTAAAAACATGCATAACTGTCGGCAGGCGCTGGTTTCGGGAAGGATTAACCCTTAAAAATATTCGTCATAAATCCAATAAACCATATAACATTGCCGAAACCAGACAAAACGATACGGCAGCTATACTGTTTACCACAGGCAGCACAGGCCCAGCTAAAGGTGTAGTATACACTCACGGCACATTTGACGCCCAGATAAGACACATAAAATCCCATTTTAATATAACTTCTGATGAAATAGATCTTCCCACATTCCCTCTCTTTGCCCTTTTCGACCCAGCCTTGGGAATGACGGCAATTATACCGGATATGGATCCCACAAAACCTGGATTTGTTAACCCTGAAAAAATCATAGAGCCTATTATGAATCAGGGAGTCACTAATATGTTTGCATCCCCTGCCCTGCTGAATCGCGTGGGACGATACTGCAAAAACAAAGGCTTGACCCTGCCTTCGCTAAAAAGAGTTATTTCCGCAGGCGCTCCGGTTTCTCCATCAAATATCGAAAGATTTGCTTCAATTTTATGTGACAGCGCCGAGATTCACACTCCTTATGGCGCCACCGAAGCGATGCCCGTGATATCAACAGGAAGCAAAGAAATACTGTCCGAAACAGCAGATCTGAGCAAGAAGGGCTTTGGTATATGCGTAGGCCGTCCTGTCGGCGACTTGGAAGTGCGCATAATTGAGATAAATGATAATCAAATCGAAAAGTGGTCTGATGACATCATTCTTCCTGATGGTGATACAGGTGAAATAACAGT
>Ga0164313_10004764_pt1 | contig 12016 bp, 15 predicted proteins | sample GuaBasSedimGuay4_FD_113735 | JGI IMG/M metagenome (GOLD analysis project Ga0164313, IMG submission 113735) | Subseafloor sediment microbial communities from Guaymas Basin, Gulf of California, Mexico - Guay4, Core 4569-4, 0-3 cm | ecosystem: Environmental > Aquatic > Marine > Hydrothermal vents... | reverse complement strand
GCTCTTATATTACTCACATACTCTCCAGGGGTCGCCGCTGTCGATCATCGTTTACCTCGTCGCTCTGAATGTTGCATTATGAGTGACGAGGTGCACTGGATTTGACAATCAGTTTTTCATCCTGCGACGCCCGCTCTTGTTCAAGCTCCGTCGCGCGCTGGCGTATCACCTGCTCCAGGTGATCGATAAAATCCTCGTTGCTGACCTTATGGTCCGGTTCTCCCCCCACATAGATAAGGCTGTTGGGGCTGGCGCCGGTGAGCCCCACATCCGCCTCACGGGCCTCCCCGGGGCCATTCACAATACAGCCGATCACGGCGACGTCCATGGCGGTGCGCACATCCTCCAAACGCTGTTCCAGGGTATTCATGGTGCTGACCACATCAAAATTCTGGCGGGAGCAGCTGGGACAAGCGATAAAATTAATGCCATTGGCGCGCAGTCTGAGACTTTTCAGGATTTCAAAACCGACTTTAACCTCTTCCACCGGGTCCGCCGCCAGTGATACGCGGATGGTATCGCCGATGCCATTCATCAACAACATGCCCAGACCCACCGCCGATTTTACCGAGCCGCCGCGCAAGCCACCCGCCTCGGTGATACCCAGGTGCAGGGGCTGCTCGATCTCTTTGGACAGCAGACGATAGGCCTCCACCGCCATGAATACACCCGACGCCTTAACACTGACTTTGAAGTCGGGGTAATTGAATTTATCCAGGATATCCACGTGGTGCATGGCCGATTCCACCAGCGCCGCAGCCGTGGGCTCACCGTACTTGCGCTGCAAGTCCTTGCCAAGTGAGCCGGCATTAACCCCGATGCGAATCGGTATACCCTTGTCCCGGGCACTGTCAATAACCGCCCTTACCTTGTCATCCCGGCCAATATTACCCGGGTTGATACGCAGGCAATCTACCCCGTATTCGGCAACCTTGAGGGCGATCTTGTGATCGAAGTGGATATCCGCCACCAGTGGCACCGCGACCTGGGCGCGAATCTGGCGAAATGCCTCGGCCGCTTCCAGGCTCGGCACGGAGATCCGCACGATATCGGCACCCGCGTCCTGTATGGCGCGCACCTGGGCCACCGTAGACACCACATCGCAGGTCTCGGTATTGGTCATACTCTGCACGCTGATCGGTGCGTCGCCTCCCACGGGCACATCTCCCACGTAGATTTTGCGGGTTTGGCGACGCACAATCGGAGATTCTGAATTCATGGCTCACCTGTCGCGGGGGGAGCCACAGGCTCATCCTGAGTTGACTGCGGCGCGCCGCCGCCCAGAGTCATCACCCCCTCGGCCTGACCACCCTGCCACCACCAAAGCGCCAGCACCAACAATAACAATACGGCCAGTCCGATCACGACACCCAGGCCCGTGCGCTGTAATTGCAGTGGCCGGGTCTGCACCCGCCTCTGCTCCTCAACCTGTTCGCCCTTACACAGCTGGTCGAAGGAGGCAAGCAACTGCTCCTCATCGAGGCCCAGTAACTTACCGTAGGCCTTGATATAACCACGGGCGAAAGGCGGGCTGCGCAACGCCTTGTAATCATCCCTTTCCAGGATGGCGACATAGTCCGGCATCAGATTGAGGCGGTCTGCCGCCTCGCGTTCCGGAATGTGCTGGGCCTCCCTGGCGGACTTCAATAATGTCCCCGGCGTGGTAAAGGCATCCAGTTGCCGTGCAGCGTCGTCAGTCACTTCGCTGCGTCCGCAGGTAGGCCTGGTATTCAGCTGAATCCGGGTATATATTACTCAGAGCCAACGCATAACTGCCCTCAGCGTTGCGATCACCCGTCGCCCGGGCCAGGCGAACGCCCAGCCACAGGCCCCGTGCTGGTTGCTGGTGAGCGACTCTTTTATAGGTATCGTAATACGCGCTGGCGGATTTGAGGTCGCCCGCGTCGAAACGGATCTGGGCTACTTCCAGCAGCGCGATTCTATTGGTACGGTCCATGGCGAGTGCCCGCACAAAAGCCTCCTCGGCACCCTGCGGATCGAACAATTGCTGGCGGCACAGACCAAGGTTCACGAATGCCCTGGGCCGGGCCGAGTACAGGGTATCCTTGACCACATAATCCAACTGTTTCTCGGCCTCCTTATACCGCTCCTGGCTGAACAGAAAGGCCGCATAATTATTGCGTGCACGGGAAAGCCCGGGGTCAAGCTTGATCGCCTTCTTAAAGCTCTCCTCCGCCAGCTCGTATTCACCGGTACTCTGGTAAACCAGCGCAAACGCCTCAAGTACTCCGGCATTATTGGGGTCGATATCATAGGCCAGTTGAAGATTGCGTTTGGCGGCCGCCCAGTTGCCCTCACCGATATACTGCCGCGCCAGCGCCACACGCTTCTCCACGGCTTTGGTGGGCGACGCTTCCTCGGTAAATCCACCCTCGGTGGTCGAGATACAGCCGCTGCCCACCGCGACAACAAGCGCCAGGGCGGGCAGTAGCACGAACTTCCTGAGTTTTATTCCAGTAATGGTAAACACCCCCTACCCCACTTCAATGACTTGAGTTTCAGCAGCCGCCCGATAGCGCTCGCTGCGTCGGGTGCGGTCTACGACCTGGCCCACCAACTGGCCACAGGCGGCATTGATATCATCACCCCGCGTGGTCCTGACCGTGACAATATATCCCGCATCCACCAGTACTTGCCAGAAACGTGATACCGCATTGCCGCTGGGGCGCTGGTAGTCACTCTGGTCGAATGTGTTGAACGGGATCAGGTTGATCTTGCAGGGGAAGTCCCGCAATAGTACAGCAAGCTCCCGGGCATGTTCGCGCTGATCGTTGATGCCGGCTATCAGGGTGTACTCCACCGTGACCACCCGCTTGTTGTCGCGCTGCGCGTCGATATAGTTGCGGCAACTTTCGAGCAGGACTGCTATCGGGTATTTGCGGTTAATCGGCACCAACTGGTTGCGCAGTTCATCATTGGGGGCGTGCAGGGATACGGCCAGGGAGACCTCACTGACCTCGGCCAGGCGATCCAGGGCAGGCACCACGCCGGAGGTGCTCAGCGTCACCCGGCGCTTGGATATACCATAGGCCAGGTCCTCCAGCATCAGGTCCATGGCCGCCACCACATTATCGAAATTCAGCAGGGGTTCGCCCATGCCCATCATTACAACATTGGTGACGATGCGGCCGTTACCCGATTGGAAGGCATCATAGGACTTGATCGCCAGCCACACCTGGCCAATGATTTCCGCGGCACTGAGGTCGCGCTGAAAACCCTGCTTGCCGGTGGAACAAAAACTGCAGTCCAGGCTACAACCCACCTGGGAAGACACACACAGGGTAGCCCGGCCACCCTCGGGAATCAGCACCGACTCGATCATACCACCACCATCCACGGCAATGGCCCACTTGCGGGTGCCGTCGCCGGAGTCATGCTGGCTGACGATTTCCGGCGGTCGAACTTCAGCGATATCCACAAGCTTGTCCCGCAGGGCTTTGCCCAGATTGGTCATCTCCTCGATATCGGTGACGCCCGCGTGGTGTATCCACTTCAACACCTGCTGCGCGCGGAACTTTTTCTCCCCCAGATCCAGGAAAAACTGTTCCATCTGGCGCCGGGACAGGCCCAGCAGGTTAACCCTGGGCCTGTCCCGGCCGGACTGCTGCGCGATGCTGGCGATTGTCGATGTCATAAAATCAAGGCGCGCGACGCGTGCCTAGCGCTCGCAGAGCTCGCTGGTGGCGAAAAAATAGGCGATCTCACGGGCGGCCGATGTCGCGGAGTCAGAACCGTGCACCGCATTGGCATCGATGGACGTGGCGAAATCGGCGCGGATAGTGCCCTCCTCCGCTTCCTGTGGGTTGGTCGCACCCATCAGGTCACGGTTCTTGGCGATGGCACCCTCACCCTCTAATACCTGAACCACTACCGGACCGGACGTCATAAACTTGATCAGGTCAGGGAAGAACGGGCGCTCGCGATGCTCGGCATAGAAACCGCCGGCGACCGTATCGCTCAGAAGCAACATTTTGGAGGCGACGATTTGCAGGCCGTTAGTTTCAAAACGGGAGTAAATTTTACCTACGATGTTCTTGCCAACCGCATCGGGTTTGATGATGGACAAGGTACGCTCTACGGCCATGGGATGTCTCCAGACAGGGTAATGTAAACGAAGCGCGCAATTATACGGATTTTGAGCCCGATTTTCACCTTGAATCGACCGGACCGGTGATATTCTTTCTCTTTTAAATCAGTGGGTTACATATTAATGTTTGAATTAGGGGAAATTTCGTATTTTTGGGGGGGCTTTAGCGGTCCGACCAACGCCAACGATCAATCAAACGGGTCAGACCTGCAGGGGATTTACCCAGGCGATGCCAGATATGTGGCGTGAGTCCCGCTGCGTGGTATGGGCGGAGCCACTCTCGGTTAGAACTTCATGCCTTTGCAGGGCAAAAAACTCCCGGAAGCAGCGGAACGTACACGCTTTCATCCTAAATTGGCACCATTCAAACCTTGCCCTTTTGATTACGGGTCAATCCAATTCCTCAATCCACGCCGCCTGAATAGCCTCCAGGATCTTCTCGCCGCTGTGATTGGGATCATCGTCGAAATCAGGAAGCGCCAGGACCCAGTTGCGCAAGCCCACGAAGTTGATGGTCAGGGGATCCACATCCGGATGCACTTCCAGCAACTCGATCGCGATGTCGTTGATATCTGTCCACTGCATGGGTTGACTCCTGATCAGTGTCTTTCAGAGACCATATTGATAGTGTAGCGCGGGATTTCCACCACCAGGTCTTCATCCGCGACGATCGCCTGACAGCTCAGGCGCGATTCCGGCTCCAACCCCCAGGCCATATCCAGGAAATCATCCTCCAGTTCATCCGTCTCCTCCAGGGAGTCGTAGCCCTCACGCACAATAATGTGGCAGGTGGTGCAGGCGCAGGACATCTCACAAGCGTGCTCGATTTCAATATCATTGCGCAACAGCGCACGGCATACACTCTCCCCCGGCTCCGCTTCGACGACGGCACCGTCCGGGCACAAGGCCTCATTGGGCAACACCACTATTCGCGTCATTCCTTTACTTCCTCGTCGAGTGCGTCCAGTGAGACGCCCGCCAGGGCCTGCCGGATACTCTTGTCCATACGCCGGGCGGCGAAGGCTTCGCTCTCACGCCCCAATCGCTCGGTCACCTTGCGTATGGCATCCACATCATCACTGACCATCAGGGTTTGCAGTTCAGTCTTTTGTGCGCGCAGGGCTGCGCACTCGTCCGCATCCAGTAGGGTGTCCCCATCGGCCGCCAGCGCCGCTTCCAGCCCTTCAACCAATTGCCGGGCAGCCAGCCGCTGCTCCGCCAGTTGACGCGCCAGCTTATCCTCTCCCGCATGACTGAATGAGGCCTGTAACATGCCGGCGATCTCATCGTCGCTCAAGCCGAAGGAGGGTTTGACGGTAACACTGCTCTGCGCGCCGGTGATCTCCTCCCGGGCAGACACGTTGAGCAGGCCGTCGGCATCTACCTGAAAGGTGACCAGGATACGAGCTGCACCCGCCACCATGGGAGGAATACCACGCAGCTCAAAGCGTGCCAGGGAGCGGGAATCGGCAACCAACTCGCGTTCACCCTGCAGGATATGCACGGCCAGCGCGGTCTGGCCATCCTTGAAAGTGGTAAATTCCTGGGCCCGACTTACCGGAATCGTGGTGTTGCGCGGTACAATTTTTTCCACCAACCCGCCCATGGTTTCCAGTCCCAGCGACAGCGGGATCACATCCAGCAGTAGCAAATCACCCTCGGGTCGGTTACCCACCAGAATATCCGCCTGAATAGCGGCGCCTATAGCCACCACCTGGTCCGGATCGATATCCGTAAGCGGCGCCCGCCCGAAGAAATCCGCCACCGCCTTGCGCACCAGGGGTATCCGGGTAGAACCACCCACCATAACGATATTATCGATCCCCGCATCCAGTTGCGCATCGCGCAGGCAACGTCGGCAGGCACGCAGGGTGCACTTGACCAACGGCTGGATCAGGGACTCAAAAGTCTCCCGGGACAGCGTGATGGCCGCACTGCCAGGCAGGATTTCAGCCATATTGATAGCGACGCCGGACGCCGTGGACAAACATTCTTTGGCGGCACGGACCATGGTCTGTAGCTGCCGATACTGACCCGGTGTCAGTGACGGTGAGCCTGATTCCTGAACCACCCAGTCGGCAATGGCCGCATCGAAATCGTCCCCACCCAGGGCGGTATCACCCCCGGTGGCCAACACTTCGAACACACCCCGGTGCAGACGCAAGATCGAGATATCGAAGGTACCTCCCCCCAGGTCGTAAACAGCAATCACACCCTCTTCGGCTGAATCCAGGCCGTAAGCAACAGCGGCCGCGGTGGGCTCATTCAACAGGCGCAACACCGGCAGGCCGGCCAGGGTCGCCGCATCCTTGGTGGCCTGGCGTTGGGCCTCATCAAAATAGGCTGGCACTGTTATGACCGCGCCGTCGATGTCACTATTCATGGTGGCAACAGCGCGCTCGTGCAAGGTATGCAGAATTTCTGCCGATGCCTGTACCGGACTGATTTCTCCGGCACTGGTAACAAAGCGCACCATGCCCTGGTCGCCCTCGGCCAGATGGTAGTGGGCGCGCTGCGCATCCGCGCAGGCATCGTTGCGACCACGCCCCATAAAACGCTTTACAGACACCAGCGTGTCACCAGGATGGTCCGCCGCCATAGCCTGCGCTTCCAACCCCACAACAGCGGCATCAGGCGCGGAGTAATTCACCACGGAAGGTAACATGACAGCGCCGTGCCTATCAGGTAGCACAGCGGCTCTACCGCCACGTACGGTAGCCACTAGTGAATTGGTGGTGCCCAGATCTATGCCTACAGCCTGTTTCACCTGGTGCGGCACAGGGGATTGGCCGGGCTCGGCGATTTGCAGTAAGGCCATTTACATTTTGTCCATCAGGTCAGATTCGATCTGCTCAGCTTCGCGCAGCAGTTTCTCCAGGTACTGTATTTTGACACAGGCGGCAGCTGCGGATGGCAGGCTATCGGCTGCATAGGCCGCGGCAAATTCATCCTGGTGCATCTTGATGTCACCGCTGATTTCCGTGACTAGGTGATCCAATACTGGATCGGGGTCGACCAGAGCGCCCATCGATTCCAGTTTTTCGCGCAGTTCCATCTGTTCGATCAAAAAGCCGCCGTCGATCGGTTGGCTGGAAACTTCCTCCTGTCCCATACCGGTCAGCTCCAGCAGGTACAATGCCCGCGCCAGTGGCTTGCGCAGCGTAGCATAAGCCGCATTCACCAGCGCCGAATATTGTACCGCCACGCGCTGTTCATGATCTGAAGCATTGGCGTAACGGTCCGGGTGCAATTCACCCTGTAACTGCCGGTAGCGCACACCCAACTGCGCCTGATCCAGGGCAAATTGCACCGGCAGGTTGAACAGCTGGAAATAGTTTTGTTTAAAGTCGGGAGTGGACATACCGCGTGTATTACACCGCCGTCATTAGACGGTGAAGCTCTCTCCACAGCCGCATTCGGCCGAAACATTGGGATTGCGGAACTGCAGGCCCTCATTGAGACCTTCCCGGACAAAATCCAGTTCAGTGCCGTCCAGGTAGACCATGCTCTTGGGGTCGATAAATACTTTCACACCGTACGCTTCAAACACCTGGTCTTCAGGCACCTGCTCATCGACAAATTCCAGTACATAAGCCATACCGGAACAGCCGGACGTGGTGATACCCAGGCGGATACCCAGACCACCGCCACGGCTGGCCAGTTGGCCCGCAACGTGTGTGGCGGCCGCCTCTGTCAGGGTGACGCTCATATTTAAGCCTGGCTACGCTTTTCGCGCAGATCCTTGACCGCCGCCTTGATGGCGTCCTCAGCCAATACCGAACAGTGAATCTTCACCGGCGGCAGAGCCAGCTCTTCGGCGATTTCAGTGTTCCTGATCTGCTCCGCCTCGTCCAGGTTCTTGCCCTTGACCCACTCAGTCAGCAAAGAGCTGGAGGCAATAGCCGAACCGCAGCCATAGGTCTTGAATTTGGCGTCCTCGATGACGCCGTCATCGTTGACCCTGATCTGCAGGCGCATGACATCGCCACAGGCCGGCGCACCCACCATGCCGGTGCCCACGTTGTCGTCGCCGTCATCGAGCTTGCCCACGTTGCGGGGATTTTCGTAGTGGTCTAATACCTTGTCACTATAAGCCATGATTATCTTCCTTCATTAGTGCGCAGCCCATTCAATACTGTTCAGGTCTACGCCGTCCTGGTACATATCCCATAAGGGCGACAGCTCGCGCAATTTTTCCGTTGCCTGGCGCAACTGCCCGACCGCCACATCCACGTCTTCGACCGTGGTAAAACGACCAAAACTGAACCTCAGGGAGCTGTGAGCCAGCTCATCGTTAAGACCCAGCGCCCGCAGCACATAGGACGGCTCCAGGCTGGCCGAGGTACAGGCCGAGCCGCTGGACACGGCCAGGTCCTTGAGGGACATAAGCAGCGATTCGCCCTCCACAAAGGCAATACTGACGTTGATCGCCCCGGGCAGATGCTGATCCTCATCGCCATTGATGTGCACTTCCTCGATATCCTTGATGCCATCCCAAAAGCGTTGGCGCAGTGCACTGAGTCTCACCGCCTCGTCAGCCATACACTCTTTGGCGATATGCGCCGCCTCACCCATACCGACAATCTGGTGCGTGGGCAGGGTACCGGAACGCATGCCACGCTCGTGGCCACCACCGTGCATTTGGGCCTCCAGCCGCACCCGTGGTTTGCGCCTTACAAACAGCGCACCTATACCCTTGGGGCCATACATCTTGTGACCCGACATGGACAACAGATCCACTTTCATCCGCCCCATATCAATTTCTATCTTGCCCGCACTCTGGGCAGCGTCCACATGAAACAGCACACCGGCATTGCGGGTGACTTCACCGATGCCGACGATATCGTTGACTGTGCCGATCTCGTTGTTGGCGTGCATGATACTGACCAGGATCGTGTCTTCACGCAGTGCGCCCGCTACCGTTTCCGGGGTGACCAGGCCATTGCTGCCCGGGTCCAGATAGGTGACTTCAAATCCTTCGCGCTCCAGGTGGCGGCAGGTATCGAGTACCGCTTTGTGCTCAATTTTGGAAGTGATAATGTGCTTGCCCTTCTTCTGGTAGAAGTGGGCGACGCCCTTGATGGCGAGGTTGTCAGACTCGGTGGCGCCGGAAGTCCAGACGATCTCCCGGGGGTCGGCATTGATCAGATCGGCCACCTGGCGGCGGGCATTCTCTACGGCTGCCTCCGCCTTCCAGCCATACAGGTGGGAGCGCGATGCGGGATTGCCAAAATTGCCCTCCATGGACAGGCAATGCATCATTTTCTCCACCACCCGCGGGTCAGCGGGCGTTGTCGCCAGATAGTCGAAATAAATCGGTTTTTGCATACTGTTATCGCTCCGTGAATCCGTAGAGGCCATCAGACCTCTGTCAGGGCCAGTGATCCGCCTTGCACATTGCGCGCCTCCTGGCGCGCGGATACATTTTTCACCTCTCGCGTTTCCACCAGGTTGGACAGGCTGATCTGGCTGAGAAAGCTGTGAATTTGATCGCTCAGGTCACACCACAGGTGGTGGGTCAGGCATTCCTCGCCCTGCTGACAGTTACTGGTGCGACCACAGCCGGTGGCATCCACCGCCTCGTTCACCGCGTCAATAATTTGCGCCACAAAAATCTCGTGGCCGCCCCGGCTGAGCTTATAACCCCCGCCAGGACCGCGTACACTGCTGACCAGATCATTGCGACGCAATTTGGCAAACAGTTGCTCCAGGTATGACAAGGATATATCCTGTCGCCCTGATATATGTGCCAGGCTCACCGGGCCGTTCTCACTGTGTAAAGCGAGATCCAGCATCGCGGTTACCGCATATCTTCCCTTGGTAGTAAGACGCATAATTCTGCCCTGTTCTTGGAAGCATCCAGTATGCAATAACCCACTAAAATGGTCAACTATAAAACCGAGTAGATTTATCAGGTACTCCGGGTATTAGTGTGCCCACCACCGGATAAGCGGGAATCGAGTGTACTGGGGCACTAATCGCCCTTCTGTCGCCCTCGTTTCACCCACTTTTGCGTTTCGGTCAAAATCCCCCGCAGGATATTGAGCTCCATCTCATCGAGGCGCACACGTCCGTACAAACGCCGCAGGCGCGACATCAGTTGCCGCGGCGCGACAGGATCCAGGAACTCAATATCAATGAGAGTCTGCTCCAGGTGCACGTAGAAGCGCTCCATATTTTCCCGGGTGGAGAATGGCGTATCCCACTGCTCGTCTTCACCCGTGGGCAAAGCCGCCGGTGATGACAGCATCTGCAATTCATAACAGACGATTTGCACCGCCATAGCCAGGTTCAGGGAGCTGTAGGCCTCGGAGGTTGGGATATTCAGGTGCAGATTGCACACTTTCAGCTCCTCGTTGGTAAGACCGCGGTCCTCGCGCCCGAACAACACGGCGACCTGCTCCGCCGAAGAAGCCTGCGCCATGCGCTGGGCACACTGCCGCGGATTCTGCAACGGCCATGGTATGCGCCGGTTTCTGGCGCTGGTACCCACCACGAACTGGCAGTCACCTATAGCCTCCTGCAGAGTTTCGGTGACCACCGCGTTTTCAAGAATGTCCATGGCGGAGGCCGCGCGCCACTCGGCCTGCTCGTCCGGGTACTGCCTCGGGGCCACCAGATGCAGGCGCGACAAACCCATATTTTTCATGGCGCGCGCCACTCCCCCTATATTGCCGGGGTGGCTGGTGTTAACCAATACGATACGGATGTTGTCCAGGTTCATGGGCGAACTTCAGGCGGTTAAAACGGCGGGGAGTTTAGCAGAAATTGCTTCGAGTTTTGTTGTTGTTCAGTATCTAAATCAGGGTAGCCATGGTTTGGTAACCTGCAATACCACCTTGATGCACTTGGGGTTACCACGCACGATATTGCCCGGCTGACCTCAATAATAATTGGCACGCCCCGCTGGTTCCGGAACTGTCAAGTGGCACGATGGTAGCCGCAGGTATGTGCTTTTACCTTATCAGGGCCGTGTGAGGCCATGGAAGGCCGAACCCGAGCGCACACGGACGTGCTTGTAGCGTGCCCTGATAAGGTAAAAGCACATATCTGTGGCGGAAAAGTTCAGATCAAGCCAACAGCGGCTTGGTAACCTGCAACACAGCCTTGAAGCACTTGGGGTTACCGCAGACGATATTTCCCGACTCGAGGTAATTGTCCGACGCGTCGATATCAGCAACCAGACCACCGGCCTCGCGCACCAACAGAGCGCCGGCGGCGATATCCCAGGGCGCCAGGCCGATTTCCCAGAAAGCATCCAGGCGCCCCGCCGCCACATAGGCCAGGTCCAGCGATGCCGCCCCGGCACGGCGAATACCGGCACACTGCGCCGCCAGGACTTCCATGGATTTGCTGTACGGACCCAGTTGGTCGTCGCAGTGCTCCTTGAAGGGAATACCCGTACCCAGCAGGGCACCCTCCAGGCTGGGCAACTTGCTCACCCGAATACGGCGACCGTTGAGCTGGGCACCACGGCCGCGCGAGGCGGTGAATTCTTCACGCCGCACCGGATCGATGATGACCGCATGCTCCAGCTTGCCCCTGTACAGGCAGGCAATGGATACAGCGTAATGGGGAATGCCACGAATGAAGTTGGTGGTGCCGTCCAGAGGATCGATAATCCAGCGGTACTCGGCATCCTCACTGCCAGTCAGGCCGGATTCCTCGCCCAAAATGGCGTGATCCGGATAGGCCTTTTGCAGGTGATAGATAATTTCCTGCTCGGCGTTGATATCCACCTCCGTAACGAAGTTGTTGACCCCTTTAGCCTTGACTTCGAAGCGATCGAGATCATCAGAGGCGCGCACAATATTCTCGCCGGCCTTGCGGGCGGCGCGCAGCGCAATATTGATCATCGGTTCCATGCTATTTTCCTGGGTAGTGGGGTTCTTTAGGGGGTCAGGTCTT
>Ga0164313_10004762_pt1 | contig 12017 bp, 8 predicted proteins | sample GuaBasSedimGuay4_FD_113735 | JGI IMG/M metagenome (GOLD analysis project Ga0164313, IMG submission 113735) | Subseafloor sediment microbial communities from Guaymas Basin, Gulf of California, Mexico - Guay4, Core 4569-4, 0-3 cm | ecosystem: Environmental > Aquatic > Marine > Hydrothermal vents >... | reverse complement strand
TGCACTCCAAAAAGGCCTGATAGGCTTCATATTTAGGTGGATTAATAATAGATAATTTATGCCTCTTTTTAATATCCCAAAATCCCTTTAATTTTTCGCGAATTTCAATGATCAGATCTTCTTTTTGGCTTTCCTTTCCCCAAAATGTCGGAAACTCATATATAATATCCCCGGTTTCAGTAGATTCCAGACGTGAAGTAATTTGAAGTGAATCTCCTTTTTGATAATAAGAACCGGTGACAACATATTGTGCATTCGTTAATTCAAGCAAGGAAACTTTACCACTCGGATTATTAGGTAAAATGCCTACATTTTCCTTACATTTCCTCATCATTTCAGGCGAGCTGGTTCTTATATTTAACTCACGCAAACCAGAAGCAATCCATTCTGACGCCATTGATCCGAAAGCATCGAGGTTAGGATCATTCGTAAAATTATTGAATACGGCAACAGCTACTTTTTCATTTCGCACCGATTCCGGAAGAATATTCGTAGAATTTGCTCTTTGCTGTCGACTATTCCAAACCAAAAATCCTATTATTCCTATCATAATAACAATAACAGGCGTTTGCCATCTAAAAACCCGGATTGTTTTTTCTTCTTCCTCTTTTTTGTTTTCTGGATTAGTTTCAGCTTTCACTTCATATGCCCAGGCTAAACTGAGTGCAATTGGAAATCCTATTATAGAAAGAATGACTACGAAACGAGGTGTCCAGTCAGGAAAATCAAACATTGGAAATGTCGTAGCGGCAATCTCAATTAGCAACCAGGCAGTAACGACATAGACGGACACTACCCTAAAAACTTTTCTACGCTTTAATTCAGATATAAACTGGCGAATCTTCATATATTAAAAATAATTAATAATTATTCTTAACATACTGAATTTTCAAATTATTAATATTTCTATCAAAGTGGTTCTTAAAAGGTTGGAGTTGTCCTCTTTTCTTGGCTTACAATTTAATATTATCCGAATGGTTGATTCTTTAGGATAGTTTTACATGAACTTCACTGATCTTCTTCTCTGGCAGAACAGACGGACTGCCAAACATCAGATCTTCTCCGCTACCGGTTTTCGGGAAGGCGATCACTTCGCGAATAGAGCTTCTTTTTTCCAGGATCATAATAAGCCTGTCGACACCCCATGCAATACCCCCGTGCGGCGGAGCACCATAATCGAAAGCCTCCATCATATGACCTATGCTTTTTTCCATACCCTCCGGATCATAGCCCATATTTCTGTAGGTTGCTTCCAGTATTCTTGTTTTATGTGCGCGGACTGAACCTCCCCCGATTTCATTGCCGTTTACTACCATATCGTATTGCTGGGAAATAATATCACCCAGATTCTTTCCTTCCAGGTGATCCTGCAGGAACTCCTTTTTTGGCATGGAGAAAGGATTATGCGAAAAGGTCCACCCGCCGTCTTCTGTTTTTTCGAACAGGGGGAAATCAATAACCCATGCCGGGTGCAGCTCATTTGCTTTAATCAGCTGGAGCATTCTCCCCAGTTCCAGTCTCACTTCTGAAAGCGCTTTATTCGCTGTTTTTTCAGCAGCTGCTGAGAAGAAGACAATGTCTCCCGGAACGGCATTCACACGCTGGATGATCCTGGCAGAAATCTCTTCCCCAAGGTATTTTAGAATGGGCGATTGTAGCTCATTATCATTGACAATGATGTAGGCCAGTCCACCCAGCCCCTGCTGTTGGGCAATGGAAGTCAGATGTTCAATTTGCCCTTTGGATAAGCGCTTATCGGATAGATTTCCTTCAACTTTTATGCATTTGACGAGGCCCCCGTCATCGATGGGTTTGGTGAATACCTGGAAGGTAGTTTCCTTTACGATATCGGTAATATCCTGCATTTCCAGGCCGAACCTCAGATCTGGCCTGTCGTTGCCGTACTTCTCCATGGCTTCGTAGTAGGTCAGTACCTTGAATGGAAAGAGTTTCCACTTCTTCCCATAGATCTTTTGAACGATGGCATTAAATAAGCTGCTATTGACATCCATGATATCCTGCATACTCACATAGGCCATTTCGATATCAAGCTGTGTAAACTCCGGCTGCCTGTCTCCCCGGGAATCTTCATCCCTGAAGCAACGGGCGATCTGAAAGTATTTATCAAAACCACCCACCATCAGGAATTGCTTGAATTGCTGCGGTGCCTGGGGTAAGGTGTAGAATTTCCCCGGGAATTTCCGGCTTGGTACAATAAACTCACGCGCTCCTTCGTCGGTTCCGGAACTCAGGATGGGGGTTTCTATTTCGATAAATTCATCCTGGTCCAGGAGATCCCTGATGAGTTTGATCACCCTGTGGCGGTTGACGATGGTTTTCTTGGTCTCAGGATTCCTGTGATCCAGGAACTTGTATTTGAACCTGACATTTTCCGATGTTTTTACGGCCCTTCTTACCTCGAATGGAAGGGTTTTAGCCAAGTTCAATACCTCAAGTTCTAAAGTATCCAATTCCAGGGTACCGGTCCTGATCCCCGGATTAAAATCATCTTCAGTTCGATGAATAATCGTTCCGGTCGCGGAAATGACCGACTCAGGATTAATCCTGGCAAGTTCATCCAGGTCTGGGAAATTATCCCTGTTCAACCTGACCTGGAAGATTTCAGAACTGGCATCCCTCAGGTCAATGAACACAAGCTCTCCATGATCCCGCACACTCGATACCCAGCCTGAAAGTGTTACTTTTTCAGATAAATGGCCGGTTGTTATGTCAGTGATATGGTGGGTCCTGTATTGATCCTTGACAATAATTTCGGTGGCTCTGGACAAATGAGGCAGGGTAGCCCCGTTTTTTTTCTCCGAAGGTCTTTTTTGCGTAACTGTGCGTGCAGTAGAATCCTCACCATTGGTCTGCCCGCCGGTAAGTTTGCTGATCACCTTTTCCCGTACAATCTTTCCTGAAACTCCTTTACCGATCTTAGACAAGACCTTACCCACCAGGATCCCGGCTCTGTTCAGGTTTCCAGCCCGGATATCTTCAGCCACATCCGGGTTTTCCTTTATAGCTTCATCAACGCTAAATTCAAGTTTTTCATTGGAGATAGAGTGCTTATCGAAGTAGGATCTGTAATCAAAATCTGGTGTATCCAATAACTCCCTCGCTGCATGCTGAAACAGGCTTACGGAGATCTTTTCCTCCCTAAGAAGGGAAAAGATTTCGGCGAAGGCCGGGATATAAGTGATTTTCTCGTACTCCTCCGGTTTTAGGTTATTGGTCAATGTCCTTGCAACAAATAGAGGATCATCGAGTTCCCAGTTGATGCCCAGGAAAACTCTGGATCTTACTGGATCGGAGGTAAAGAACTTGGCATCCTGTGGAAGTACGCCTCCGGAGATAAGGATGGATTCGACAGCGAAGGGCAGCAGGCTGCTATCCACCTGAGTCTCTTCAACGGCACTTTTAATATCCACAAATGGGATGTCCGGTTCCTGTGCAAACCTGTAGTCTGAAGCAAACTCTTTCTTGCGCATGGTTCGGGTTTGCTTCAGATCAGCATCGAACAATACCGTGGTCTGATCGGGCCGCGGGCTTTGATGTTCCACGTAGTAGTCCAGCTGTTTCGACACCTCCTCAACAACAGCCTCCATCATGAACTTGAATGAGTTGAGGTTTTTGATTTCAGCACGTGGATTTAAATCATTTGTTCCCTTCTTACGCAGCGATACACTTACATCAGATTTAAATTCACCTTTCTCCAGGTTGGCTTCGGAAATCCTCAGGTTTTGCACAATGCGATGAAGGTACTGGGCGTAGGTCGAAGCATCCTGGATCTGATGGATACAGGGCTTGGTAACCACCTCGATCAAGGGAACTCCTGCTTTGTTAAAATCAACCAGGGTCACTTCTCTTTCATGCATCAGTTTAGCCGCATCTTCCTCGATATGGACCTGCTCCAGTTCCACGGAAAAAGAGGATCCGTCATTCCGGTAACATTCTACCAGACCATCGGGGATGATGGGTTTTTGAAATTGTGTGAGCTGAAAGTTTTTTGGCAGGTCGGGGTACTCATAATGCTTTCTGTCCCAGCAAATGATTGAATTATTCATGGAGGAATTGACGGCCTTTCCGAATATTATAGCCTTGCGGATGGCTTCCTGGTTTAGGGCCGGCAATACGCCCATCTGTCCTGTGCAGACCGGGCATATATTCTGGTTAGCCTGATCCTCTTCCTCGTTGGGACAGCTACAAAATAACTTTGTCTGGGTGTTCAGCCTGATATGCGTTTCAAGGCCAATCACCAGCTCCAATCCCTGCTGCTCCAGTTTTTCTTCTAAAAGCCTTAATTCCATTGTGCCGCGTCAGTTATAAGTTTTGCAAACTTCAGGATGGTTTCCTCCTTGTTTTTTGCTGCTGTGATCTGAATTCCAGTGGCAGTTCCGATCGGTGCGGTCAGTGTAGGTAATCCTCCTAAGCTAAAACCAACCGTATAGGCGTCAGACATGTACATTTCCAGGGGATTATCCAGACTGCTGCCAATTTTGGGGGGAGTTCCGGGTGAGACCGGTGAGATAATCGCATCCACCTCCTGGAAATCCTGGTTGAACTTGGTGAGAATCTGGTCCCTTAGTACCCTTGCTTTCAGGTATATCTCTTCTGAATGTCCCTGGGATAATATCTGGTTGCCCCCAATGATCCTTCGTTTCGTCTCTTCTGTGAAATTTACTGACCTGGTTAATGCATACCCTTTTTTCAAGGTTTCTGCCGTATGCCTTTCACCGTAATTCATACCATCCAGCCTGGCCAGGTTGGATGCGGTTTCAGCCATTGCCAGAATATAATAGGTGGAAACCAGGACTTCGGTATCGTAAAAGTCTAAGGGAATCACCTTGATATTAAGCTGTTTTAAACTTCCTATTAGAGATAAAAAGTCCGCTTTGATTTTTAAATCCAGGTCTTTATTTTCCAGGAAACTTTTGTAGTAACCTACTTTAAAACCCAAGGCTGGAATTTTAGAATTAAAGATCTTTTCGGAGATGGGAGTGGATTCTATGGTGGTCTGATCATAAGGATCTTTACCGCTCATGGTGTTCAGCAGTATACGGATGTCTTCAAGAGTTCTGGCAATGGGCCCCACACAATCTGTTGAGGAGGAATAGGCCATGAGTCCGTACCTGGAAATTCTGCCGTAAGTAGGTTTTAATCCGTAGACCCCATTGTAACCTGCAGGTTGCCGGATGGAACCGCCTGTGTCTCCTCCAATGGAAAATACGGTAAAACCCTTGGCCACATTCACAGCACTTCCCCCGCTGGATCCACCCGGAACAAGCTTTTCGTCCATGGCATTCCTGGCCGGACCGAATACAGAGTTTTCGTTGCTGCTTCCATGTCCGAAACTGTCACAGTTTTCCTTCACCACCGGGATCGCTCCGGCATCCATCAACCTTTTAATGGCAGTGGCGGTATAGGGAGAATCATAATTTTTAAGAAAATCTGAGCTTGCAGAAGCCTTACAACCCTGCAGCAGATAAACATCCTTTACCCCAAAAGGTATTCCTTCCAATAAATCAATCTCCTTACCGGCTTCTATTTTCGCATCAACTTTTTGTGCTTTTTCAAGGGCCGTTTCATCAAGAAGATAATTTGCTGTATTATTCGTGTTTCCCTTAAGCTCTTCAATTTTTCTTTCAACGAGTTCTACACAGGAAATCTTACCCTGTTGAAGGTCCTGGTGTATTTTACCTATTTCCGATACCATCACTCTACTCCTCAATGACTTTGGGTACAACTAAAAAACCATTCTTTTTTTCCGGGAAGTTTTGACGGATCAATTCTTTCTGATCCTCCTCGCATCTGACAACTTCGTCGCTTCGTAACTCATTGATGGATACAGCATTTGCGCCCATGTCAAAGCCATCTACACTTTGATTATCAGGAACAGCTCTCTTAATTACATTGAACAATTCATTTACTGCTTCAGACGGTCTGGCACCTTTAATGCTTGATAACAGATCCAGGGGCATTGTTTTTTCCATCGTTTCGTATTGTTATTGCTATCACATTACAATTTATCACTAATCAGGCTATAAAAGTAATAAAATGATACCAGAAAATGAAAATTAGCGTCAGAATATCACAAAATAATAGAGTATATTTTGACATTGAAAGAAAGGAGTGGGTTCTTATTGAGATTGTTTAATGAAAAAAAAGTCTTATCAAAGCTATCTACGTGTTCATGCAGGGAGATAAATCCTTTGATCACGGACACAAGCCCCTTCTGGGTTTGGGATAAGAATAAATTAGCTATTTTAGATTAGTTAAAATATGCGATGGACCCCATTTGGATAATTGTAGCGTTTGTATTTGGTTTTGCGGTAAAGCAAATTGGCTTACCTCCATTGGTAGGGTTTTTACTTGCTGGATTTGCACTTAATATTATGGGTGTTGAAGGGAGTGAGACGCTGGATCGGTTTGCGGATTTCGGAGTATACCTCTTATTGTTCAGTATTGGACTAAAGCTTAAAATTAAAAGCCTTTTTCAGCCTGCGATTTGGGCTACTGCGTCTATTCACATGCTGATTACGGTTATTGTTTTTGGCCTTGGAATTTTTGCTCTTGGTCTGCTGGGCCTGTCTTTATTTGATGGACTGAGTTTCGGAGCTTCAGCATTAATAGCATTTGCACTTAGTTTCTCGAGTACAGTTTTTGCCGTAAAGATCCTGGAAGAAAAAGGCTCAATGTCATCCACCCATGGACGTGTTGCTATTGGTATATTAATAATGCAAGATCTTTTTGCAGTTATTTTCCTGACAGTTTCTTCAGGAAAACTTCCTTCTCCCTGGTCCCTGGCCTTACTTTCACTGCTGATCATTCCGATTTTGCTGAAAAAGTCCCCCCTTTCACTTATTATCACAAAATCGGGTCATGGAGAATTATTGGTTTTACTCGGTGTGCTGATTCCTCTGGGGGGGCATATCTTTTTGGATTAGTTGGATTGAAACCAGATCTGGGAGCACTTATTCTTGGAATATTATTAGCTGGCCACCCCAAGGCAAAAGAACTCAGCAATGCAATGCTTAGTTTTAAGGACCTGTTTCTTGTAGGTTTTTTCCTCACCATCGGTCTATCCGGATTACCAGACCTGGAAATTCTGGGTATTTCAGTACTGCTGACACTGGTAATGCCTGCAAAGGTTTTTCTTTTCTTTCTTCTGCTGGCCAGATTTAAAGTACGGGCACGGACGGCCACCCTGAGCTCATTTAACCTTGCAAATTACAGTGAATTTGGATTGATAGTAGGGGCAGCTGGAATGGCAAATGGATGGATCGAACCGGAGTGGATGGTGATTTTTGCGATTTCTCTTTCCCTGACATTTATTATTGCATCTCCCCTCAATATGAAGGCACAGGATCTTTATGCAAGATGGCAATCCAGACTCACGCGATTTGAAACGAAAACACGTCTGCCTGAGGACGAACCTCTTGAAGCAGGTGATGTCGAAATTATTGTTCTTGGCATGGGAAGAACGGGAACTGAAGTATATGAGATATTAAGTGAAAAACATGGACTCAAAATTCTGGGCATTGATCAGAATATGGAAACAGTTCAGAAGCATTTGGCAGTAAGTCGCAATGTCCTCCAGGGAGATATCACTGACATTGAATTTTGGCAGAGAATCCAGCCTTCTGCCAAAATACGTATGGCAATTCTGGCTACTTCGAAACATGCTGTACATATGCAAGTAATAACTCAACTCACACAGCGTCATACTAATATGAAAATAGCAACTTTGTCCAGGTACGACGATGAAATGGAAGAGCTTAAGAGTTCAGGGGTACACGTTGTATATAATCTTTACGCGGAGGCGGGTGCTGGATATGCCAACCACATTGCTCAGGAGCTTAATCTTTAAAGTTTACCACAACAGGCAAATGATCTGACAAAATAGTAGTGGTATCATTGGCAATGATTTTAGCATTGGAGACTCTTTTTACCAGATTTTTGGAAACAAAAACGTAATCCAGTCGCCTTTGATCTCCATGTTCGCCTTCTTTTTCTATCAAAGTGGGAAAGCTTCCTGAAAAAATATGGGACGAGCCTCGCTCACTTGCCTCAAGGTCAATGAATCCAAAGTCCATTATCTTCTGGATCACGGAGTAATCCAGCCGACCATGATTCAGGTTTTTTTCCTCATACAGAGAATCGCGTTCATAGAAAAATGGTTCGAGACGGCCATGGGCATAATATGTTGAATCAAGGGGAGAAAAGGTATTAAAGTCGCCAGCAAGGATTACTTTCGAATCAGGCGGTAGTTTATCAACATCTTCTAAGATGTGATGGATTTCAGCCATTCTGGTTTCCCAGTTGGAAGGATGCAAATGAATGACGTAAATGTAGATCCCTTGTATATTTACCCGCAATAAACCATGATGGAAGCCTTCTTTAATTCTTTGTATATTTTCTATGGGATATCGTGAAGTGATACCGGTTGGAAAGCCTTCCTCCTTCAGCAAGGTGCTGTATGCATGGCCGTAACTTCTGGCATCTTCGGCTAAACTCTGATCGGTATACCCATTAAGTTCCTGAAGTGATACAATATCAGGCTGTTGATCATTCATCCATGTCATCCATGTCTTTTTTCTTTCGGGTACTTTGGAAAATCCATACCAAACATTGTAGGTAATGATTCTTAATTCCGTGGGGGGCTGATTTACCTCTTTTTTCTTCGAAGTGCACGAAAATGAAAAGATAGTAAATGCAGCAATTATGGCTGCCAGAGCAATGCTTACATAGCTATTCATGATTAAATCTAAGCATTTTCCCATAATCCATTAGCACCTATGTCCTGGCTTAAGTCCTTTGTATTTAACTGGCTAAAGAATTACGGACGTATGTCTCTTACATCATAGCCTGGGAATTCTTTCTTTCCAGTTGATATTTAGCAGTTTATGGTTTAAGTTCTTTCACTTTGGACCATATGAAGAAATAGAGTGCTTCCTCCATTGAAGAGATCAGTTATTTTCGTTTCATTTGCATTCAATTAATATTAGAATTATCAGGAATCCAATAAAACACTAGCCAATGAGTGCAATTTCAGGAAAATGGAAAGGAACCTACATCTATGTTGCAGAGGATGGGACCGAAGGGAAAACAAAGAGTTTTGACATGGTCCTTACCGAAGAGGATGATGATGAATTTACAGGGGAAATAGTCGATACATCTGAAAATAGTCAGAATCCTGAAGTAGCTCAAGTCACTGGTTTCATCATGGATGATAACTTAAGCTTTGTGAAGCAATATCCCTATATGTTTTTTTACGATGAAAAGGGTGAGTTACAAATTGATAAGTCTAAACCTCATCCGGAAATTCACTATCACGGTGAAATTAAGGATAATGAAATTGACGGTGAGTGGGATATGGAAATTGGCACCAAGCAGTTTTACGGAGACTACTATTCAAAAATGATGTCTGGTACATGGCAGGTAAAGAAGGTAGTTGAATAAATACGAGGTAGCCCTGATTTTCGTGTTAAAAGCCTCTGTTCAAAGAACTAATTGAGGATGTGAAGCGTTGGATTCTTAAAATTCATTCGGTAGATACCCCCGGAAATGTGAGCGGTATAAATATGGATGCAAAAATAGTAAGCACCTTCATCACCTCGTTAATCCTGTTGTTTACATTGGTACTGTAAATGTTGAGGTGGTCTGAGATCATGGCTCTATGATTGCTCTGTACCCGGAACCTCTTTCTGTCCGGATGAAGGAATGAGCAAACCGATGACCAGTCCCATGGCAAAACAGACAAAAATTAGCAGGGCTCTCGGAATGCTGATATCCCAGAAAAAGAGATTAATAACAACCATTTCCGTATTCTGAAGAACGAAAATGATCAGTAAGATCGTAAGTAAGATGATGGTGACGATTTTGGTTTTCATGGTATCCAGAATTAGATCAATTTGTAAATTAGTAAATACGACGGGAATACGATTAGATTTGATTGAAAATTGAAGTAGATTATGAGAAGAGGGAAGCAGAAGTTATCTTTGATAGACACACAATGTATCCCAGTTATGCCCCAATGACTTATTATCCTATGCAGGTCAAAGTGTAGGAATCAAACTGTAATTGCATATGAGCCCTGTACTAGAAACTCTCGGCCTTTCCTTTCCCATTGCACTGGGTATTGCCGCAAGCCCCTGGCCCATCATTGCCCTGATGATTCTCCTCTTGACTCCAAAGTCTATCTCCAACTCCTATGCATTTCTGCTGGGATGGTTTATTGGGTTGATGGGAGTGGGACTACTTGTGCTACATAGCCCGGGATTATCCACTGATACCGGAGAACCTTCTAAACTAATGGGTTGGATTCGCCTGGGCCTTGGAGCCATTTTCCTGATTTTCAGTACACTTTTGCTGAAGGATTTGGCTACCAATAAGAATCGTCCGGATAGGCCAAAGTGGATTGAAAAGGTGGACTCTTATGGTTTTTATCAAGCCCTGTTAATTGGATTTATGCTTTCGGGATTAAATTTCAAAAATGCCTCTATGGTGGTCACCGGAGCAGCTTCAATAGGGAGTTCAGGTCTAAGCTATCAACAGGAACTTTTCGTATTGTTTCTCTTCTGTCTGGTCTGCTCCATTGGTGTTTTACTTCCTCATACCATATTCGTGCTCTTTCGGAAGAATGCAGAACGGATATTCGGAAAATTGAAATTTTGGCTGCTTAAATACCGTGTATTAATCTTGCTATTGATCCTGGTAGTGTTCGGTGGAATTTCTCTTTATAAAGGCATTTTAATTGTCAGATAACTTACCATTCCCAGCCAATGCCAGCCGGTCAATGTTTGGGGTGATGGCCTGTGGGTGTCCTCCCATTCCATGGATGGCATCGTTGAGGTCATCGCAAATGATTGCAATCACATTAGGTTTTCCCTGGTCCTTGCAGATATATTGGTGCAGATCAGCCAAACAAAGACGGGGATTAACCCGGGGATTATTGAAGATCTATACATACCATTTTTTCCATATCTCTGGCGATCAGTAAGCCCTTGCTAAAAGCCAGAGGAGCCCAGGCCTGTGATTTTTTAGAATTGAAAAAGGAAGCCTTGCCTAACTCTTTATAACCATCAGGTGAGGGTTCGATAAGATAAATGTCTCCGTTTTTACCATTCTGATTGATAATCAGTCCATTTACAAGGATAAGCGCACCCAGTTCAAATCCAGGGGCAGAGGCTTTTTCCCAGATTACTTCGCCCTCCAGGGTCAGGCATTTCAGTTGGTTGGGATTTCCGGTATGGTTCAGGTAGAGGTGATTTTCGTGCAACACCGCAGGATGCATCTTGCTGCCTGCCTCTTCGGTGAGGAAGAGCTCCTTTACCTCAAATGCTTCGCCCTTTTTTCTAATCTCAATCATGATAGAAACCGGATCATATCCCCCGTCAAAGGAGCAGTCGGTCAGAAAAAGCCTTTGATCATCTATTACCATTGCTGGAGAGATGGTTGCAAAAGATTTCAGCCCTGTGTATTTCCATAGCTCTCTACCAGACTGAGCATCGAAGGAGGCCACCTCATTGGTTTTTGTGGAGTCCCTGCGATCGTAGGGACTGATCATAATGACCTGATCCACTCCTCCAAAGTTTGCCACGATTGGAGAGACATGGAAGGGGTGACCTTTGAGAGGCCGGCTTTTCCAGGCCAATTCTCCTGTAGTTTTGTGATAGGCCACCACTCCGGCCTTACTGCCCTGGGGAGCAAGGATAACCAGATCCTTATAGATCAATGGAGAGGTAGACACCCCCCAGGTGGTCAACTCCCTGTCAAAATCCGCTAACAAGTTGTGGTTCCACAGGGGCTGTTGGGTCTCCCTGTCAAAGCAATAGAGATCACCATGGGGTCCCACACTCCAGATATGCTCTTTATCTACAGTGGGTACAGTCCTCGATCCCGGAAAAGGAATTTCACCCTTCGCTTCATACGCAAATCTCCATTTTTCTTCTCCAGTATTCAAATCAATGCACCTTATTACATCCGATTCCCCTTTTTTCCTGTCCAGAATAAAT
>Ga0164313_10004761_pt1 | contig 12020 bp, 6 predicted proteins | sample GuaBasSedimGuay4_FD_113735 | JGI IMG/M metagenome (GOLD analysis project Ga0164313, IMG submission 113735) | Subseafloor sediment microbial communities from Guaymas Basin, Gulf of California, Mexico - Guay4, Core 4569-4, 0-3 cm | ecosystem: Environmental > Aquatic > Marine > Hydrothermal vents >... | reverse complement strand
TTTCAATTATCAGTTTGGAATGAACTTAAAAAAATTCCTTACGGAGAGACTATCTCATATCAGCAACTGGCAGAAAGAGTTGGTGATAAGAAAAAATCTCGAGCTGTAGGAAATGCAAACGGTAAAAACCCGATCCCGATAATTATTCCCTGCCACAGAGTTATTCGCAAAAGTGGTGATCTTGGTGGTTTTGGTGGTGGAATTAAGATTAAAAGAAAACTACTTGAGTTAGAGCAGAAATTAAGCTCACGAATAGTCACGGATAAGTGAAGTTCCATAAAATCCTGTCATTCCCGTAAAAACGGGAATCTAAGTTTACTAATTGTAAGTTATGACGAGTTGAAATGAGTTTTAATTTCAAGTCGTTGTCATAATTTCTTACGACTCTAAAAACTGAGATTCTTCGCAAGATTACCCAAGTAGAATTTCTCCAGCCTTCTATAAATCGCCTTTATGAAGTAAAACGTTGCTTTTTATACTTCGGTTTGACAAGCAGAAAGACAGTTTCTTACATATTCTCTTCGACATCCCTCGCCTATGCTAGGAGAGGGACAGAGAGTGAGGTGGAAAAATCCTTATTACACAGCTTCTGCTGTGTAACGAGAATATTATTTCCAAACCCTCTGGACGCTTCCACATCCTTCTCCCTTTCAAAGGGAGACATTTTCAGTTAAAACTATTTAAAACATCTATCTTCGCGCCTTTGCGTCCTTAGCGGTAACTACCCTATTCTATCATATCCAGGTAACGGAAACATTCTCTATATTTTTACTTTTTCAATCCAGTAATTTGCTATGAGATGAAGTTCATTTTTAATTTTTTCTCCCATATCATAAGCTTTAGTATATGTAAGAAATCCTGTGATCCTGAGTCTGTGAAATAATTCGCCGTCTTTGTGCCTTATGGTCTTAATAGTTTTAAAGCCATGTCTTGATAAAACTTCCTGAGTAGCTTCCACTTCATATATATCTGTGCTGGCAACCAGCTGAAGCTGAAAGTCTTCTTTTTCTATAACAACAGGTTGTTTAATCTTTACCGGTTCCTCTGCTTTAACCACTTCGACTTTTACCGGCTCTGGTTTTTGAACAATAACTTCTGCTTTTTTAACCTCTTTTTTCCCACAGCTTTCTAAAATAACAAGCGTACAAAGAAGAATGAAATACATTACCTTTTTCATGATCACCTCCTAAGAGTTTTTATTTATTCTTTTTCATTTATCAATTAAAAAGTCAATTTATTAATTTTTTCAATTATTTTATGATTACTTAATCTTCATTTATTTTCCTTATTACATAACACCTGATTTTTTTAACAAAATCTGAGATTCTTCGTGAGAATACTTAAGTATAATTTCTCAGAGAGACAGTTTCTTACATATTATCTCCGATATCCCTCGCCTATGTTAGGAGGGGTATAAAGGGTGAGGTAATAAAAAAGCCTTCCAAGTATTTAAACCCGGAAGGCTTCTATTAATTTTTCTTCGCGATTTTGCGTCCTTAGCGATAAACGAAACCTATTTTATCATTTCCAGAACCTTATTAGCATTTTCTATAAATGCATGAAGTTCCTTTCCGGTAAATCTTTTTTGTTCCAACATAGCAAGATCGTGAATGTGATTTACAAGAAACTTAACTTTCTTCTTCTCATCCTTTTTATTAAGTTGCAGGATCTTCTTGATGGTTTTATTTTCAGGATTAACGATTAAAGTATGATTCTTTAGCATATCCATGCCACCATCAGGTTGATTGAGCATATTCATTTCCTGAAATCTTCGCATGAATTCATTAAAAACGATCATGGCAGGGATATCTTTTGATTTAAGATTTTTAGTTTCTGTCTTGATCTCAATAAATGCTTTTTGCACAATTTCATTAAATGCTTCTTCTCCAATTTCTTCTTTTACGGAGGTTGTAATATCGTAAGGTTTTATCTTTGTATAATCATCTTTTATTGTGAGAAATGGAGTTAGTACTGTTGCAGCTTTAGGATGCTTTTTAATAAATGCTGCATAATCATCTTTACTAAAGCTTGCTTCGATATTATCATTTAATGCATTATTGAAGATCATCTCAATCGCATCTGAATCCTTAGATTTACCATCTTCTTTTTTATCTATCAGGTTTTCATTGATCTCAGAATCTATACGAACAAATGTAACATCACTATTCTTCATTTCCAAATGTTGGAAGATATGATTATCCAAAACTGAATTGGAATAAATTACACCTATCCCCTGCTCTTTCATCAATTTTAGATATGACACTTGCGTATCTTCACTTTGAGCATAATAAACTTTCTGAGGTTTATCATCAGATTTATTTCTGGTTTTGTATTCCTCGATCGTTACAAAATCATCATCAGTAGTTTTGAAGATCAATTGATCTTTCATGGAATCCGCAAATTTTTCATCTGTAAGAACACCGTATTTTATAAATTGGTTTATATCTTCCCAAAATCCTTCATATTTTTTCCTATCGGACTTAAAGATTTCTTTGAGGCTATCAGCAACTTTTTTAATAATGAATTTAGAGATCTTTTGAACTTGCTGATCCTGCTGCAGAAAGCTTCTGGAAACGTTCAATGGGATATCGGGAATATCAATTCCACCTTTTAGAAGCAGCAAGAATTCAGGAATAATCCCTTTAAGATCATCTGCTACAAATACATTATTACAAAATAGTTTTACCTTCCCTGTATTAAGTTCGATCTGATTCTTGATCTTTGGAAAATATAGAATTCCCTTTAAATTGAATGGGAAATCAACATTAAGATGTATCCAGAAAAGCGGATCGTTATAATCATGGAATAACTGCTTGTAAAATTCTTTATATTCATCTTCGGTTACATCTTTAGGTTTACGCAACCACAATGCTTCAGTCTGATTAACCTTTTCCTTCTCTTTATTTAGATATATTGGGAACGGCATGAAATTACTGTATTTTTCTATTAGTTCTTTTATTTTACTATCTTCAAGATATTGTTCATTTTCTTTATTAAGATAGATGGTTACTGTAGTTCCAACTGTTTTTCTTTTTCCTTCTGAAGCAGAATAGTCTGTCTCACCTTCACATTCCCAAAATGCAGGTTTTGTTCCTTTTTTGTAGGAAAGTGAATCGATTGTAACCTTTTTGGCAACCATGAAACTTGAATAAAACCCAAGTCCAAAATGTCCAATAATCGTAGATTGTTTATCTTTAAATTTTTCAACGAAATCTTCCGCACCGGAAAATGCGATCTGATTGATGTATTTTTTGATTTCGGTTGCTGTCATTCCGATACCGTAATCTATCACTTGAATTGTCTTCTTCTTTTTATTGATCTTTATTTCGATCTTAAGATCATCTGTTAAATCGCTTTCTATCGCTTTACGCTTACTCATTGCATCTACAGAGTTGGATATCAGTTCCCGCAGGAAAATATCGTGCTCTGAATAAAGCCATTTTTTAATTATAGGAAAGATATTTTCTGTGTGGATCGATAACTTCCCGGTATTTTTTTCTGCCATCTTTATCTCCTTAACATAATTTTTATTTCTGAGATAATTTAATTTGAACCGATTATTTGTCAAATAAAATTAGCACTCCCATTTTGGGAGTGCTATAAAAATGATACCTTCTATCTTTTAATCTATTGTTACGATCTTAACGTTTTCTTCATTATCTGTTTCCATAAAGGAAACTTTGATGATCTCTTCACTTGAAGTTGGAACATGTCTTCCAATATAATCAGCATGAATTGGAAGTTCTTTATGTCCTCTATCGATAAGTACGCAAAGCTGGATCTCTTTTGGTCTTCCAATATCCAGAACTGCATCAATCGCGGCTCTAACTGTTCTGCCGGTATAAAGCACATCATCAATGAGAATGATCTTTACATTCTCTACATCAAAATCTATATGAGTGCCATTATGGACGGGATTTTCGGCAACTTTAGATAGATCATCTCGATAAAGTGAAATATCAATTATGCCAGTTTTTACATCCAAGTTTTCTATCTCTCTTAAGTATTTGGAAAGTCTATCTGCCATGGGAACTCCTCGGCTTTTAATTCCAACCAAATATACATTTTTCATAGACTTATTATACTCCACAATCTCCAGTGCTATTCTTCGCATTGAGCGTTCGATAGCTTTTACATCCATAATTTTACTTTTTGTTTTCATAGACCCCTCAACTTATTATTTTTTTGAATTTGAATTTATATAATACACCATTTTCTTTTTTTATTTCAACGTCTGCAGAAAGTTGTATGATCATAATCCTGATAATTTCCATTCCAGTGGATTCCGGTTTCTTATAATTTATTTTGTCAGGTAATCCTTTGCCATTATTACTGATTTCAAGATGGTAATAATTGTTTTCATCCTCTTCCATGTTTATAACAATTTCACCCTTCTTATTGCCATTAAAACCATGTTTGATAGCATTTGTTACTATTTCGTTGATAAGTAAACCACAGGGGATTGCAGTATTTATATTTAAGTGGATATCATTGACATTAATAATTGATTTGATCCTTGAGTGTTTAATTTTATAAGCTCCATATATATTACTTATCAATGACCTAACATAATGATTAAAATCGACAAGAGCAAGGTCATCAGACAAATATAATTGTTCTTGAACCAATGACATCGACATAATCTGATTATATGTGTTTGTAAACATGTTTATTGATTCTTTATTTCTAGAAGATTTGGATTGGATATTGAGAATACTGGAAATGATCTGAAGATTGTTTTTAACCCTGTGTTGTATCTCTTTAAGCATAACATCTTTTTCATCAATGGATGATGTAAGCTTATCTTCAGTCTCTTTTCTGACTTTGATTTCCTTTCTCAGGTTCTGATTTGTTTCAATAAGTTCTGACGTTCTAAGAGTTACTTTCTCTTCTAGATCTTCATTTGTTTCTTCAAGTAATTCATTTAATTTATTATTCTTATTATTATTGTGAAATAAGAAGATAGCGATCACAATAAGAAGTAATACCAGAAGAAACAAGATTATTTTATAAGATCTATCTTTTTGTAACTGGAGTTTGTAAATTTGATTATCCTTTACCAGTATTTCCTTTTCACGTAATGTTTTTTCAATGGTAAAATTTGTTCTATATTGAGCAATTTTATCACTTGTTTCTTCATTAAAAAGCGAATCTCCTATACTTGAACAATAGCGTTTATACAAATATGCGTTTTCATAATTATTGATTTCATAATAACGTTTAGACATCAGTTCGTATACGTCTTTTATAATATCTCTTGCTTTGATCTTTTTAGCAATTTCTAAAGTCTCCTGCAAATAGAAGTCAGCCTGTTTATAATCCTTTTTAACAAGGAAGATATTACCCAAATTTTTAGATGTATTTGCATATCCGTATGTGTCCCCTACTTTTTGTTTTAATTCAAGTGCCTTTTGATAATTATATAACGCTTCGTCTATCTTTCCTTCCTCTTCATAAACAATCGCGATATTATTCAAACTTGTAGCTATTCTTTTTTCATCTTCATTTTCTTCATTAATTTTAAGTGCTTCGGAAAGATATCTTAATGCATTTTCATAATCATTTCTTTGTATATAGATATTTCCAATATTATTTAATGTAGATTGAGTATTTATTCCTGCCTTGCGCTTATATTCCAATGATCGTTGATACATTTCCAAAGCTTTTTCATAATCACTTAATCGTACATAAATATTTCCAAGATTATTTAATGTAGAATATAGCTTGGGGTCATTCGTTTCTTCTCTTATACTTAATGAATTAAGGTAATTACTCATTGATTCATCATACATACCTAAACGGAAATATACACTCCCAAGGTTATTATACGATGATGATTGTCTCTTTAACTTTTCTAAAGCAATAAACATTCCTAATGACCGTTTATAGTAATCTAAAGCATTTGAGAAATCCCCTTCAAACCAATATATATGACCGATGTTATCATATGTATTTGCAATATCATAATCAGCCTTTAGCTTACGATAAATATCAAGAGCTAATTGGGAATTCTCAAGAGCTTTATCAAAATCATGGGTTTTTCTGAAATAGTGACCAATATTATTTAAAGCATCAGCTTTACCCTTTTCATCATTCTCCTTCTTTGCAAGTTCATAAGCTTGAGTAGCACAATCATAGCTAATCTCTGGATTTACAGGTAAATATTTTGATGAAAGTTCGTTTAGGACGACAATCCTTTCTCTCTCGTTAACCTCGTCTAGAATAGCTTCCAAACTATCAATTTCTGAAATTGAGAACAGTCTTATAGACAGAATTATTAATAATAGAAATATAATATATTTCTTATTGAGCAATATCCCTCCAATGAGATCAATCGGGTATTGTGAAGATAAGGCTAAAAGCTACCCCTTCTTTTCTTTCAATGATCAATTCAGCTTCTAATTGTAACTTCAGAATATCTACAAGTCGCATACCAAAAGAGCTTAAATTGTCCATATCAAAATCTTCAGGTAAGTCAATTCCATTATTCCAAACTGTTAAATTCAATTTTCCATTATCAAGTTTATTCATTGATATTTTAATGAGACCTTGCTTGTCATTCGGGAAACCATATTTTAATGCGTTCGTGATTAATTCATTAATTATTAAACCACAAGGGATTGCAAAAGATATGTTTAATTCTACATCATTTATATCTAGTTCATAATTCACTCTATTGCCGCTGATATTCAAAGATGCAAATAAATTTTTAATAAGTGACTCTGTATAATCCTTAAAACAGATTTTAGAAAGATTATCAGATCTATATAACTTTTCGTGGACAAGAGACATAGATTTAACTCGATGCTGACAATTACGGAATAATTGTGTAGATAATTCATCATCAACATAGGAAGATTGCAGCTTCAACATACTTGAAATGATCTGAAGATTATTTTTTACACGATGATAAATTTCCTGAAGCATTACTTCTTTTTCACGTAACTGAGATTTTATTTTTTCCTCAGCTTTACGAATTTCTGTTATATCTACAAAAATTCCAATTGATCCAGTATAATCTTCATTATCGAACAACGGACTTGCAGTAACCGAGAGCAGTCTTTTCTCACCATCCTTACGAATAATGTCTAGTTCATATTTTGAGCTTTGTCCCTTTATTCGTTTATCAGTTTCCAGTTTTAATCTAGTAAAATCTTTTGAAGAAACTAATTTCTGAAAATTCATAAATTCCATTTCATCCTCAGAATAACCAAATATTTCTCTTGCCGCTTTATTGGTAAAAGTAAAGTTTTCAAGTTCATCAGCGATGACAAGTCCTTCTTCAATAGATTCAACTAGATATTTGTATCTTCCTTCGCTTTCAATAATTCTATGATCTGCATATCGGCGTTCTGTAATATCGGTAGCTGTTCCCAGAACTACCACCAAACCGTCTATCGTTGTTCGACTATTTAATATCTCTATCCACCTAATATCTCCTTGTTTCGTGATTATTTTAAACTCATATTGCTGGACAACTTGTTCACCTTTTATACGATCAAACCCTCTGGACATTACCTGTTCTCTATCTTCCGGATGCACAATATCAAAGAACTTTTTAGATAAAAGCTCTTTCTCTGAAAAACCTGTTATTGTTGTTGTAGAAGGATTCACATATGTAAAATTACCCTCCATATTGAAGGTGAAGACAGCTATAGAAATATTCTCTGTAAGTTGTCGGAATTTATGTTCACTATCATGTAATTTGTCTTCTGTATCCTTCCTGATGCTAATCTCACTAATTTTTTCTTTATATAAAAAGAATAAAAAAGCCAGAACAATTAAACCAAATATCAAACCAAGAACAAGAATTGTTGTAATCTTTTTCTGATATACCTTATTTTCCTGCAATCTTTTTATCTTCTCTTCTCTATTTTCAATTTCAAATTGATTTTGTAGATTTGCAATTTTCTGACTCTTTTCCTCCGAATAAATGGAATCATGTTTTGCTTTATGTATTTTGAGATATGTAAAAGCCTGCTTGTAGTCTCCAATTGCGCCATAATAAACTGATAATGCTTTATAATTTTCAGAAATAAGTTCTGTTAAATTTATCTCTTCAGCTAATTTCATACTTCTTTTAAAATATCTAAAAGCCTGTTTATATTGATTTATCAACAGGAAAGTTGAGCCAAGAAGATTACAAGTATGTGCTATACCTTCAGGGTTTTCAATTTCTTCAAAAAGCTTTAAGGCCATAAAATTGTACTTATTAGCCTTCTCATATTCTTCTTTTAATTCGTAGATACCAGATAAATTATTATAGCAAAATGCCATTCCAAATTTATCATCTATCTTCTGCATACTTTTCAGTGATTGTTCAAGGTAATCTAAAGCTTTGTCTATCTCTTCTAAATCAATATAAACTAATGCAATGTTATGAAGTATTTTTGCAATTCCTGGTTCATCTTCATTTTCTTGCCTATCTTGTAATACTATCTTATAATAATAAAGAGCCCTAGTGGGATCATTTATCTGCAAATAAATATTTCCAAGATTGTTCAAAGCACTAGTTAGATGCTTTTCATCATCTTCTTTCTCAAATATCTTTATAGCTCTCAAAACAAAATCAAGAGCATTATCATAATCTGCTAATTGCGTTTTAGCAATAGCAATATTAAGTAATGATACACCTTTCCCCTTCATATTAGAACTTGCTTCAGCCAGTTTTAATGCACTATTGTATTCAAGTAATGCATTATGATATTCCCCCGAATACTCATAAGCTACACCCAATTGATTTAAATATTCAACTTTGGCTTCAGAAGATTTAGCATATTCAAGGGCAGATTTTGCATATTTAATACTTTTTTCTGGAGAAATATTCAAATGCTCTGCAGAAAGTTGAATATAAATTTCACCCTTATCTACATTGGGTTCATTTAGCGTAGTATTTAAACTATCAACAACAGTTGCATAAGCAAAAAAATGAATTAATGTAAATATCAATATTATAATTATTCTCTTCATTTATATCACACACCTTATATAATTATTATCTGAAAATCTTGGATTGACAGAAGTGTCAAATAAATTATTATTTTTTAGATAAATATTCAAGAATCATCCCGGCATTTTTTTTTCCAATACCCTTAACACTTATCAATTCTGTTATTGATGCATTTTTAATATTATCCACTGAACCAAATTTCTTTAGTAAAGCAAATTTTGTCAGATCTCCTACTCCAATAATATTATCAAGTTCACTTTTCAAAGTACGTTTTTTTCTTCTTTTTCTATGGAATGTTATCGCAAATCTGTGAGCTTCATCACGAATTTTAACAAGGACACGAAGCGCTGAAGAGTTGCGAGGTAGAATGATCGAATTTTTACTGCCAGGCAAAAATACTTCCTCTATACGTTTAGCTAAAGATATCATTTCAATTTCTTCTATCTTCATTTTTTTTAGAATGTTATATGATTTATTTAATTGACCTTTTCCACCATCAATTACGATCAAATCTGGTTTTTCGTTTTCTTCGATCTTAATAAGATAACGTTTCATTGTCTCTTCCATCGAAGCAAAATCATCCTGCCCTTTCACTGTTTTCATGATGAAATGTCTGTAGTTTTTTTTCTTTGGTTTCCCGTTTTCAAAAAAAACCAATGATGAAACCGTATCGGTGCCTTGTATCGTAGAAATATCAATACAGATCATTTTCCTGGGGAGCTTATTCAGATTAAGTTTATCCTTTAGTTCCTTTATCGGAAAAATAGTTCGATTGCTTTTTCTAAGATATTTTAATTTTTCCTCTTCCACAAAATTAAAAGCATTTTCTCGTGCAATAGTAATTAGTGCTTTATTATCACCTTTCTTGGGAGTTATTAATTTATTCTTTAACCATTTGTTAAGAGTTTCAAGATCTTCAGGTTCTGTTTGCAGAAATATTCGGAACGGAAGTTCTTTTAACTTAGAAGAATAATACTGCTTCAAAAATGCTTCCATGATCTGTGCTAAAGTTGTTCCTTCAGTATTATTTAATGAATATATCTCCTTATTTAATAATTTACCGGAAAGTATCTTCAGTACAGCAACCGCAGCCTTGTTACCTTCCTGATAAACTCCAATTACATCCCTGTTTTTTTCATCTGTAAAAAACATGTTCTTAGATCTATTCAATTTTTGAATATTTCCAATTTTGTCTCTAAATTTTGCCGCTTCCTCAAAATTGAGTTTAGCAGAGTATTCTTTCATTCGTAATGTAAGATCGCTAATAACATCCTGATTTCTGCCTTTTATAAATTGGATTAACGCTGTTACATTTTTTTTATACTCTTCCCTGCTAATATACCCAACACATGGAGCAGAGCATTTTCCTAATTGGAAATTTATACATGGTCGTTTGAATGCTGGTTCTCCTTCCGGAATAGTTCTTGTGCAAGTTCTTATTGGGAAGATCCATTCCAGAATACGCATTGTTTTTCTAAGAGCTTTTGTATCGGTATAAGGTCCAAAGTATTTTGAGCCGTCTTTCTTAAGTTCTCTTGTAACTAAAACTTGAGGAAAAGGTTCCTTAATTGTAACTTTAATAAATGGTTTACTTTTATCATCTTTGAGTTGAATATTATATTTAGGTCTATGCTTTTTTATTAAATTCGCTTCCAATTCCAATGCCTGATTTTCTGTTTTTGTAAGGATGTATTCCATATCTGCAATTTTATTGACCATTTCTATGGTTTTGGGATTTTGGGATGAACCTCTGAAATATGATCGCACCCGATTCCGTAGTACTTTTGCCTTACCAATATAGATAATATTCCCTGATGTATTCTTCATTATATAAACACCGGGAGAAACCGGTATTAACCTTAACTTTGGTTTTACTTTATCAGGAATTCCCTGCATAATTTCTGCCTTATTTCTTTTGTGTACTTTGCATTTTATAGTTAAGATCTAACCATAAAAACGAGTACACATCCAATTTTAAATATTAAAACTCTAACAATTCCAAATCCATAATTAAAAAAGATAGAAACGAAATTTCAAATATGATGTAAACAAAAAACTGATTTTAATTTGACAACAAATAAAATCACATTATTCAGGTTAATTGTTAAACAAAGGATTAACTATGGAAAAAGATAGTAAGGCGTTTGGAATTATTACCAGAAGTTTATTGAAGTTAGAACCAATTAATACTTTTCTTGAAAATGCTAAAGAACACGGTCATACAGTAAAGCATTTAATAATTTCCTATGAAGATGAAATTGATCCTTCTGTATTACGTACATTACAACAGGAGTGCCATGTAACCACAGTTAAAAGAGGAAATGCACCAATACTAGATTCGTTTCTACTGAAACTCGGTTTAACAAAAGACAAGAAAAAAACAATTTTAGGAACTCCATACAATAAACAATATGGTATGATAGCTTACGGAACTTCTAGAAATTATGTACTTATTGCTGCATTAATGCTTGGAATAGATTACCTAATGTTTTTTGATACTGATATTTACCCAAAAATATTAACTGAGTTTCATGATGGGAAGTACGATTTCATTGATATCGATTTTGTAGGCTCACATTTGAAATATTTAAGAGATAACGATGTCATTTTAACTACAAGTGATTACTCCGGATATTACATTATCCCTAAAATGAATTTCCCTTATTTGATGGAACTTCTGCGTGGTATCCAAAAGGAAGACAGGTTTTATTATATTTCTAGTGTAGATACTCCTGTAACCAGGGATATACATTCCACAAATATTTTCGATACACAAAAAGCTCTCGGTGGAAATATGGCACTTGATCTTTCCAAAATTGATATTATTCCACCTTTTTTCTCAACAACCTTAATTCTTGATGATGAGTGTTTCTTAGGTCGTGGAGAAGATACTTTATTTGGACCGGAAGTTCATGGCTTAGGAAGATGTGTGGATATTGATCTTCTCATCTTTCATAATTGTTTTGGAGATTTTCCTAATAAACCTGAAATAACCAAGCAGAAAAATTTAGACCGTTTCTATTATGCCTGCATGGGTTGGGTGATCAGAAATCCTTTTTTAAATTGGATA
>Ga0164313_10004759_pt1 | contig 12020 bp, 12 predicted proteins | sample GuaBasSedimGuay4_FD_113735 | JGI IMG/M metagenome (GOLD analysis project Ga0164313, IMG submission 113735) | Subseafloor sediment microbial communities from Guaymas Basin, Gulf of California, Mexico - Guay4, Core 4569-4, 0-3 cm | ecosystem: Environmental > Aquatic > Marine > Hydrothermal vents... | reverse complement strand
GCTGCTGAGCAAGTCGACCATCTCGCCGACGAGGCGATCGCTGTAGGCGACCGACCCCAGATATGCGGCGTAAAGCGAGGCGACCTCGTTGGCGGCGTAGCTGGTGCGGTTGGAGATGGCCCCCGCTTCGATCAGCGATTCGATCTCCGCGATGCGCTGCGCGGTGGCCCAGCCATCGCCATCGACATAGGGGTGGTGCGTGTAGAGCAGCTGGATGAAGGTGAACAACGGGCCACGGGCCGACGGCAGCGCTGCGCGCGCAGTCAAGGTGACGCGATCGCCGTGACTGGCGCGCGACCAGAGATAGGCCGCCGGCCATTGCAGCATTGCCACCGGCGCCGGCTGATTCAGCCAGGCCTGTTCGCCCCAGTTCCACCAGACATCGAATCCACGCGCGAAGCCGCTGCGGCTGGAGACGAGCGGGTTCTGGCAGAAGCCCATCGTGGTGTAGCCCTGCTCCCGCAGGCGTCCGGCCAGCGATAACGGAAGGTCCTGTGGCAGGTCGAAGTCGTTGGTTGGCGCGCGATGTTGCAGGACATCCAGGCCAAAGAGGATCGCGGCGTGCCCGGGAATACTCGTGGCCGCGGCCGAGAAGCCGGCATCCGAAGTCCATCCAGTTCGTGCCAGCGCGTCGAGCCTGGGTGAAGGCTCCAGGGGTGCGCCCATGTGTCCCAACGCGCGCACCTGTACGGCATCGATCACGATCAGGGCGAGGTCGGGACGGTCGCCGGGCTCATCTGCCTTCGGCGAAATCGTCCACTGCAACAGCAGGGCCGCAACGAGGAGCGCGATCTGCAGCGGTGTCATCCAGCGCAGTTGCAACGGTCGGCGCGTGAACGCGAAGAGCAGCGCGGCGGGTAACAGGAATGCGCCGCCAAATGCCAGCAGGCGCAAGACGCTGCCCAGACTGTGGTGGAAGTTCCCCGCGACCAGCCAGGCGCTGATCTCCAGTCCCACGATCAGTGTGGGCGAGATGGCCAGAGCTACCCACTGTGCGCGTTTGCGCAGGAATGGCCAGGTCGAGGCAGCGATCAGTGCACCGGCCAGGGCCGAGGCGCATTGCCACCAGAGGAGGTTGCGCGCCGCGACCAACAGTGCTGCGTCCGAACCGTAGGCCGCGATGGCGTGCACGACGGCCACTAGCAGTGCGACGAGGAAACTCAGGCGGATGGCGAGCATAAGCGAAATCAACGTCGGGCTCAGGCCTGCCCGATCGCGCCCTCCAGGCCGATGACGCGGCGCAGCGAGCCCGCCTGGCCGACATGGTAGATCTCGTGCGCGACCATCTTGGTGAGCAGGCTGCCGATGGTCTCTTTGGGGTCATCGACAGGGCTGAACGGGGCGGGCGCGCCAAAGCGTTCCTGGTTGATATCGCAAAGCCCGTCGACGAGCTGCTGCTGCATCGCTGTGTGGTGCGTGACGAGCATGCCCAGGCCGAGCGCACTCTGGGCGGAAAAGTCGCCGGCTCTGCTGTACATGGCCAGCGTCTCATCGGGCAGGTGCCCGGCCCCACGCAGCAGCTTGACCATCGCATTGCGGGCGTTGCAGATGTGACCCACGACCCAGTTGAGGCTGTTGCCGTCGCCAACGGGCTCGATCAGGCTCTGCTCGGGCGTGATGCCGTCGAGGTTCTTGTGCAGGATCATCTGCGCAAATCGGATCTGGTGGACCAGAGTGGGTTCGTGCACGGCTAGACTCTCCGTTCGCGGGGGTCGGGCGATCCTAACCTGTCGTGGCCGAATGCGCGAGCCCGGGTCAGGCTGCGCCGTCCGGATCGACGTAGCTCTTTTCCTCGGTCAACTCGCTACCGGTCGCTTCGTTGGCTCGGCGCTTGATCGTCGCCCGGATATCGTTTGTCCGGTAGACGGCGCGGGCGAGGCGGATGAACTCCTCGCCGAAATCGCTACGCGCCTCGCAGGCGCGGATGTCATCTTCAATCACCCAGAGATCTGAATTGACCGCCTCGAGTTCGGCGAGAAAGCCCTGCGCGAGTTCCTGATCGAGTTCCGTCGAAGACATCTCCTGGCTCAGTGCGTCGAGTTCGCGTTGCACATTCGCAACCTTGGCCGCGTCGTCGATGCGCTCAGTCTTGATGCGCAGGATCGAGATCTTGTCGAGGAGTTCGCCGACGGATACCGGGACGCGCACGAGCATGGTCAGGACCTCTTGAGCAGGGGCAGGATGGCGGCTCCCAATCAGCACACGAAGCGGCGCAGGGGCAAGTTTCTGACGGTTGACCAGCCGTTGGAGGCCGCGCACACTGCCGCCGGAGCTTACCCGGCCCGGCCGACGCGGCCAGCAGGGCCGGCGGGGGGTTGATACACAGCCTCCGTCGTGCGGACTGTCGAAGGAGTGATGATGGGCCAGTTGAGGCCATGGCAGAAAAAAATGCACGAAATCATCTACGAGGCCGACACGCCAGCGGGCAAGACTTTCGATGTCGTGTTGCTGGTGCTCATCCTGCTCAGTGTCTTTGCCGTCGTACTCGAGAGCGTCGATGGCCTCAGGGCGGACTACGGACGCCTGTTGCGTGGCATCGAGTGGGGGCTGACGATTCTCTTCTCGATCGAATACATACTGAGGATGATCTCGATCGGGCGCCCGCGCCGCTATGTGTTGTCGGGCTTGGGGATCATCGATCTGATGGCAATCGTTCCTACTTACTTGAGTATTTTCTTTACTGGTGGGCAGTCTCTGCTCGTGATCCGGGCGCTACGCTTGCTGCGCGTCTTCCGTGTACTCAAGCTGGCGCGCTTCGTGGGCGAAGCGAGCATGCTCGGGCAGGCGATGCGGGCCAGCGCACGCAAGATCATCGTGTTTCTTGTTTTCCTGCTGACCATGATCGTCATCATTGGTGCATTGATGTACCTGATCGAAGGCAAGGCCAGCGGGTTCAATAATATTCCGGTGAGTATTTACTGGACGGTCGTGACGATGACGACGGTGGGGTATGGGGACATTGCACCGCAGACTGTATTTGGCCGCTTCGTGGCGTCGATCGTGATGATACTTGGATACGGCATCATCGCAGTGCCGACGGGCATCTTGACGCGGGAACTTGCACAGGACGGGTTGCGCGCGCTTCCGGTAAGCACACAGACCTGCCAGCAGTGCGCGCGCGAGGGGCATGATGCCGACGCGGCGCATTGCAAGCACTGTGGTGCGGTCCTCTGAGGACCGGTTCGACAGGTCCTACTTGCGGCCGCGGAACTTGGCGCTCCAGACCTTTCCGGTGATTGCCTCGATGTCGGCCGCCAGGTCAGCCAAAGTTGAGCCGGTGTCGCGGCTTGCAGCGCCGACCATCTCCCTGAGCTGCGAAGCCTCGTAGACGAAGCGTTCGGTCACCTCGACCTCACCAAGCCCCGCTGATTGCAGCCCCGCCGAGTACTCCGCCTCGGAGATCGCGCCGCCGATGCAGGCGCTGTAGACCTCGGCCTGGTTGCGCACGCGGTCGGGAACTTCCTCGGCCACGATGTCGCTGATCGCGAAGCGTCCGCCAGGCTTGAGCACGCGCGCGATCTCCTTGAACACGCGGTCCTTCTCGGGCGAGAGATTGATCACGCAGTTTGAGATCACCCAGTCCACGGAGGCATCGTCGATGGGCAGCTTCTCGATCGTGCCCTTGCGTACCTCGACGTTGTCCGCGCCGGAGCGGGCCGCGTTCTCGCGCGCGGCCTCGATCATGGCATCGGTCATGTCCACGCCGATGACGTGGCCGTCGGTGCCGACTTTCTTTGCCGCGATGAGCAGGTCAAAGCCCGCGCCACTGCCGAGGTCGACCACGACCTGGCCGGGCTGGACGCCCTCGAAAGCGAGCGGGTTGCCGCAGCCGAAGGAGCTGGCCGAGGCATCGGCGTGCTGAGTGAGTTCGTCGGCGCTGTAGCCGGCGGTCTTCGCGGCCGTGCCGACCGGCGGCGTGCAGCAACTGCTCGTGGGTGCGCAGCAGCTCGCAGAATCGCTCACCTGCTGGCTGGTCTTGAGGGCCTCGGTGTAGGCGGTGCGCACGCTGTCATGGATTTCCGGAGTCTTCTCGTCGGTCATGGCTCGCCTCGACTGTTTGATTGGTTCTCGTCCGGTCGTGTCCCGGCCCTGCGGGCATTCCGGGCCCGCTGGGTTCACGAGCGAGGGTCCATAATGTGACCCAAAGTGCTCCGCTTCGCCCGTCTGCGGCCAAGTCAGGCTTTCCACCGCCACCCACCGGGCGCTAGACTCCCGTCGGCCCAACTATATCTCGTCCGCTGGAGAAACCCGAATGATCCGAATGCTGCTGGCCGCCCTGCTCTGTGCGGTCGCGACCCTTTCTGTAGTTCCCGCCCACGCCGACACCACGCTCATCCATGCCGGTCGCCTGATTGACGGGCGCAGCGACGAGGTGCGCGAGCAAGTCAGCATCGTGGTGACGGATGGTCGCATCGAGTCGATCCAGGACGGGTACATCGAACTGGCCCACGCAGATGCGGTCATCGACCTGGGCGATTACACGCTGATGCCAGGCTTCATGGACATGCACACGCACCTCAGCGGGCAGATGGGTCCGAAAGCCTACGCAGAAGGCTTCCGGATGAACCCGGCGGACTATGCGCTGCGCAGCACGGTCTACGCGATGCGGACGCTGCGTGCCGGATTCACGACGGTCCGCGACCTCGGCGACAAAGAGCGCGTGAGCATTGCCCTGCGTGATGCCATCGACAAGGGATGGGTGCAGGGACCGCGCATCTTCACCGCCGGCAAGTCGATCGCGACCACTGGCGGCCATGCCGATCCGACCAGCGGTCTCAACCGCGCCCTGATGGGGGATCCGGGACCCGAAGAGGGTGTGGTGAATTCCGCTGAGCAGGCGCGCCAGGCCGTGCGCCAGCGCTACAAGGACGGCAGCGACCTGATCAAGATCACCGCCACCGGCGGCGTGCTGAGTACCGCTCGCAACAGCCAGAACCCGCAGTTCATGGGCGACGAACTCGAAGCCATCGTGCAGACCGCGAGCGATTACGGTTTCCATGTCGCCGCGCATGCCCATGGCGCCGAGGGCATGAAACGCGCGATCCGCGCCGGCGTGCACTCGATCGAGCACGGGACCTTCATGGATGACGAAGCGATCGCGTTGTTCAAGGAGCACGGCACCTGGTACGTGCCCACGATCCTCGCTGGCAACTACGTTGCCGAGAAGGCCGAGATCGAGGGATTCTTCCCCGACGTCGTACGCCCCAAGGCGCGCGAGGTCGGCCCGCAGATCAGCGATACATTCGCTCGCGCCTGGGCCGCCGGCGTCCGCATTGCTTTCGGCACCGATTGCGGAGTGTCACCACACGGGAGCAACGCCGGCGAGTTCGCCCTGATGGTTGCCGGAGGAATGCCGCCGATGGAGGCGATCCGCGCCGCGACGCTGCGCGGGGCAGAGTTGCTCGGCATCGAGGACGAGCTGGGCACGGTCGAGGAGGGCAAGCTCGCAGATCTGGTGGCTGTCCAGGGTGACCCGATAGCGGACATCACGCGACTCGAGGAGATGGGCTTCGTGATGAAGGAGGGCGCGATCATCCTCCAGCCGACCGCGAAGTAGCCTCTCGAACGATCACGCCGCTCCACAGCCCGCTTCGCTGAACCTGGTGCCTCGAAGAATGTGCACGCCTGCCCGAGCGCCATCTGGCAGCCAACTTGTTCCCCATAATTGCCGATCTATTGGCAAGGAGGTCGCCCAGAACCCCCGCTTTCGCGGCTCTGGAGCGCCAGCTGCCGGCATGCACAATCTTCGAGGCACCCCATACGGGATAAGCGCGGGATTTTTGCCTGGGTGAGCTGGATGAGGCAAAATCCCCGGCATTCCGCTACACTCGCCGCAACCTTTGACCCGGACCTCTCGTCCGGGCTGCAAACTCCCCACTCATGGGGAGAGGGGCGTTGCCCCGGCTAGGAGCGCTGGCAAGATGTGGAATGGTCCACATTCGCAAGGCGCTGGACAGGCAGGGTTGGCTTGGCCAATCCGGAGATGAGGAAAAAGCTGTGAAGAAGCTCTATGTGGGCAATCTGCCCTTTCGTGCAACGGACCAGGAAATCCAGGAACTCTTTGGTCAGCATGGGACGGTTCATTCCGTTGCCCTGATCAATGATCGCGAAACCGGGCGCCCGCGCGGTTTCGGGTTCGTGGAGATGGACGACGATGGTGCGGTCAAGGCCCAGCAGGCTCTCGACGGTCATGAGATGGACGGTCGCGCCCTGCGCGTCAACGAAGCCCAGGAACGTCAGCCCCGCAGCGGCGGCGGCGGTGGCGGCGGTGGTGGCGGCGGCGGCGGCGGTGGCGGCGGCGGCCGCTGGTAGTTTGCCCCGGACTCCCGGTGTCCCACGATACCGGTGGATCTGATCGATGGCCCCGTCTCCTCAGGGAGGCGGGGCTTTCGACTGCCCGCTGCTCAGCGCAGTGACGAGAGCAGCGCTTCGTACTGTTCCATGCTGCGGTCGAATCCCAGTTCTTCCCGCACTCGTCTGGCCTGCGTTCGCCCGAGTTGATCGCGCTCGTCCCGATTTCGGAGTAGCAGTTCTGCCATCGCGATCATGGCCGCCTCGTCTCCGTCCGCGATCAGACCCTTTGCACTGTCGCCGCTGAGTACTTCCGGTACTGCCCCGACTGCGAAGGCCAGCGAGGCGACGCCTCGAGCCATTACCTCGAGCAGCACATTGGGCGTGCCCTCGTTGCCCGAGGTCAGCATGAAGAGGTCGAGATCACCGGCCCGCGCAGCAAGATCCTCGCAGAAACCGCCAAAAATCAGCCGGTCGCCCAGCCCCGTCGCAGCCCATTGCGCTTGCAACGCATCTCTTTCGTCGCCATCACCGAGGATGACGAAGCGGGCGTCGATGCCACGTTCGCATAGCGCCTCCGCGATGCGGATGAAGCGGTCCAGCCGTTTCTGGGGATTCAGCCTTCCAGCCGCGCCCACGAGCAATGTCTCCGTTGCCACACCGAGCGCCTGGCGCAGTTCTCCCGGGCGCGATGCAACCTCTCTCACACCATTGAGGATCACGCTGATCCGGCCCGTGTCGAACCCACGCGTCTGGTAGTCCGCACGAATGGAGGGGGCGTTCACGACCACACGGTCCATGTGCCAGCGGTAGACGAAGCGATGCACGCTCTTACTCTTGAAGAGCGTCAGCCCGTGCCGGGCCACCAGTTTGCGGCGCAGCAGCTTTGCGCCACGACCAAAGAGCCATGCTTCCTTGTTGAAGTTCACGAGCAGTACGTCGGGGCGGAAGCGCAACTGCAATGCGAAGGCCCGTGCCGATGCGATGGGGTCGTAGTCGCCACCGAAGCCGAAGGGCACTGCCTCGATGCCGGCTTCTTCCACTGCTGCAAGGAAGCGCGACTGTGGCCGGCCCACGACCTGGATCTGGTGACCGCGCGCGGCGAACCAGCGTGCGGCCTCCGTGAACCACATCTCTCCACCGCCCCACATCGTGGGCGTGGCGGAGTTGACCAGCATCAGGCGCATCCGCTACCGCCAGTCGTGCTTGCCGCGGCGGCCACTGAGGGCTTGCTGCAGCATCCAGCCCGAGGCCAGCAGCAGCCCACCCACGAAGAGCGGCGATTCGCTGACTATGCCCGGGGCGCGCAGCAGGACCACGAGGACGCCGACCAGTGCGCCAGCAAAATGTGCGTCGTGGCCAATGCCGTCGGCGCCGCGCCGTCGCATCCCGAACCAGGTCCAGCCAAGAAAGAGGAAGGCAAAGACCTGGGCCGGAATCGGGAACGGAATCAGGAAGAGGTAGATCGAAGAGCCGGGCATGATCAGCACGCTGGCAAAGATCACCGCGCAGACACCGCCCGAGGCGCCCAGCGCGCGATAGTTCTCACCTCTGTGAACGACGAGCGCGAGCAGGCTGCCGCCAAGGATTCCACCAATGTAGATGGCCGCGAGCAGCGCGGGTCCGAACACCTGCTCGATCACGCCACCGAAGGACCAGAAGCTGAACATGTTCACGAACAGGTGGAAGAAGTTCGCGTGCACGAAGCCGCTCGTGAGCATCCGCCAGCGCTCGCCCCGCGCTTCGACCTGGCGTGCGTCCAGCAGGAGGGTGCTGAGCAGCGTCGGGCGCGAGAAGGCGGCGACCGAGACCGCACCCGTCACCAGGATGAAGAGCAGCGTGAGAGGAGTAGATTCCACAGGATCCCCTAGTCGAGGTGCGAGTAGACGAGCTGGACGTGCTGGCCCCCGTTGTTCAACCACGGGCCTTCTTCGAAGTCGAGGCCGAAGGAACGTAGCAGGCCGGGATCGGGGCAAAGCAGGCCGAGGTCGAAGCCACTGAACTCTTCGCGCAGGGTGCGACCGAAAGACGCGTAGAGGGGGCGCAGGTCCCCTTCGGCCAGGCGGACTCCCCAGGGTGGATTGGTGATGATCCAGCCGCCATTGGCATCGGGTCTCTGGATCGAGGAAGCGCGCATGCGTTCGAAGCGGATCGCGTCACTGACACCAGCACGCGCGGCGTTGCCGGTTGCCGCCCGGATCGCACCGTCGGCGCGATCTGACCCGAGCAGCAGGGGCGCCGGTGTGGGGTCGACAGCGATCGCGGCCTGGCGCAGGGCGCCCAGCTCGGCGGCGTCGACAAAAGGCCAGCGTTCCATGGCGAAGGGGCGCCGCCGCCCGGCCGCCAGACCCATCGATCGTTCGGCTGCCTCGATCATGAAGGTCCCCGAGCCGCAGAATGGATCGATCAGCGTCTGCTGCTCCTCCCAGCCACAGGCCCGGATGATTGCAGCCGCGAGTGTCTCGCGCAGCGGAGCGCTACCGGTCTGCTCGCGATAGCCGCGGCGGTGCAGGCGGGCGCCGGAGCTGTCCAGGCGCACTACGCAGTGGTTGCGCTCGAGGCGCACGATCACCAGCTGGACGTCGCGGCCCGGGCTGTCGAGCTCGTCGCCACGCGCCAGGTCGATCGGGTGTTTGAGCTGTTTCTCGATCGCGCGGTGCATGCGTTCGGCGATGGCCCGTTCGTGGTAGAGCTTGCTGCCACGTGAGGTCACACGCAGCAGCAGGCGACGGCGGTTATCCAGCCATCGGTCCCACGGGATCTCTGCCGTGATTTCCTCGAGCCGGTCGAAACGTCGTACCTCGAACTCGCCGAGGGTGATGCTCAGGCGCTCCACGCAACGCAGGCGCAGGTTCGCCTCGAACAGTTCGGTGAGCGACGCCGTGAACCCGACGATCCCTTCGTCGTGCAGGACTTCCTCGACCTGCAGGCCGAGGCTCTCGATCTCGTCCGCGCAGACTGGTTCCAGGCCGAGCGGGCAGTGGGCTATGGTCTGGAACATACGGCGACCGGGCGGGGCCGGGCCCGCGGTGTTCGGGGTCATCCATGTCTAACGCAGACAGGGTCCAGCGCGCAGCTTCCCCCCGGCGGCTGCCTGCTGGCAAGCCCCGGTTCGACTACTGGTCGTCAGGGGCCGTTGTTGAAGCCCGCGGTCCATCCGAGCAGAAGGGTCAATCTCTCGAATGCGGGATCCTGTACGGGCGACTCGATACCCAGGCTGATGTCGCCGCGGCCAAGTGGGGTCAGTGCCCCGAGGCGGACCAGATCCTGATCGGGACGGGCCAGCACCGGGCGTCGCCAGCCCGCGGCGATCCACAGATGACGCCAGAGCTGCTGGTAGAGCCCGGCGGCCACACTCCACGGTTCGGCTGATGTGGGGTCGTTGTCCAGTGGTCCCACCCAGCAGGCCTCGGTGCTCAGGACCGTCGAGGATCATTCCCAGGTCAGGCCGCTGCAGAACGCGGCGAAAGTGGCCTCTGCTTGCGCGTCCACCGAACTAAGGGCAAAGTCCGTGCGGAAGAAGGGCCTCGGGCGCCAGCGGTGTGCTGAACCGGGGGCCCACTTGAGATCCAGTACGAGTGCCAGGAGATCCGACCCGCCGGCAGCGGGATCGGTCCAGGCCAGTGCGAGGCCCGAATCCAGGGTGCGGTGTAGTCCGGCCCGTGCGGCGATGGAATAGGCGCGGGCGGGTCCGTAGTTGCGGTCCATGTGCGCGGAGCTCAGTTCCAGTTCCCAGGCTGCGGGCTGTATCGTGCCCGCATCGTCGACCAAGAGGGGATGGGCGGCTTGCGCGGGACTACCAGCGAGTACGGCGCATCCGAGCAGGGCAAGGATGGCGCGACCTGGGCAGGACACTCGTGTCTCCCGGTGGAAGGTGTCAGAGAAATTGAAAACCATTTTCAGCTCTATGATACTGGCGCGGGATCGCAGGCAAAGTAGGAGATTCGTGATGGTCAATCTGGCGAAATGGTCCGGCTTCTGGATGGTGCCCGTGGCACTGCTGATCTCCGCCTGCGGGCCGCCGCCCTCGGGCCTTGGCAACGCGGCGCTGGATTCAGCAATGATCGAGGGCATCCGTGAGACACCTGTCGTACTCGAGAACGGCGTCTTCGAGGGTGAACCCTTCGAACCCGGTGCGGCGAGCAGGCCCCGCGTCGGGCGAATCCAGGAATTTGTCGTGCGCGGTGACCTTGGTGGTGACGGGCAGGAGCGAGCGGCGGTACTTCTCTGGAGCAGCGAGGGAGGCAGCGGCACCTTCCTCTGGATGTCGATCCTGGAATCGGCGCCCGAACGGCCGCGCTCGGTGGCGACCACGCCGGTGGGAGACCGCGTACAAATCATCGACTTCGTGTTCGAAGACGGCGGGCTGATCCTGGACTGCATCGCGGCCGGCCCGCAGGACGCGGCCTGCTGCCCGAACCAGCATGAGCGCCGCAGCTACGAGTGGACCGGTTCAGAGATACAGGGCAGCAGCAATGTCCTGGGGACGATTTCAACTGCAGACCTCACCGGCCGGCTCTGGCAGCTCGAGCAGTTCGGTCGCGACGGCCTGGCGCCAGAAGTCGAGGTGACGCTGGAGTTCAGTGATGCCTCGAGTTTCTCTGGCAATGGTGGTTGCAATCTCTACAGCGGCACAGTCAGCGGTGGCGAGGGCGGGGAGTTCAGCCTTTCGGCGACCGCCTCGACGATGCGCCGCTGCCCCGAGGACATGGCCGGTGCCGAGTCGCAGTACATGATGCGCCTGGCCAGGGTCAGTGGTTTCAGTTTCTTCAACGGTCGCCTGTTGTTGCGCTACACACTCGATGGCGAGGAAGATCACATGTCCTTCTCCGCAGGCCCGCTGGAGGCGAAGCCCTGACGCGGCGCTGATCTACCGTTAGAATCCGTATCGACACGATCAAGGCCCGCCCTTGCGGCGGGCCGTTTCCGGGAGGAACTCCTTGGCCGACCGTACACCGTTCCCGCGCGTATTCTGGGTCGCGAACCTCATCGAGGTCTTCGAACGCTTCGCCTACTACGGCATCTACTTTGGCTTTGGCATCTACATGGCCCAGCTGGGCTACTCGCGTGACCAGCTCGGGATCATCCAGAGCATCTTCCTGGTCATCTCCTACGGTGTCCCGATCTTCAGCGGGGCCATCGCCGACAAGTACGGGTTCAAACGGGTGCTCCTGGTCTCCTACGCAGCCTACCTGCCGGCGGTGCTGCTGCTGACCATGACCAAGAGCTTCAGCGGGATCGCGCTGACCATGCTCGCTATTGGCTTCGCCGCGGGCATCTTCAAGCCGCTGATTTCGGCCACCGTACGAGCGACCACCGATGCGTCGAACAAGACCATCGGCTTCGGAATTTTCTATGCGATGGTCAACGTGGGCGGTTCCTTCGGTCCGATCGTGGCTGGAAAACTGCGCGCGATCAGTTGGGAACTGAGTTTCTACACGGCCGCCGGCATGATCGTCCTGATGGCACTGGTGACCATCTTCTTCTACAAGGAACCGCCTCGAGAGGAAGAGGTGAAGTCGGTCGGAGAGAAGATCCGCGAAATCTTCGAGGTGATGTCCGACGGCAAGTTCAGCCTCTTCATCATCCTGCTCGGGGTTTTCTTCTGGTGGCCGTTCTGGGCCTTCTTCAATCTCTGCGCACTCTATGTCGACAGCAGTGTCGACACGGCGGAGCTCTACCGGGGTATGCACTCAGTCGTACCCTTCCTTGCGAACTTCCTTTCGCGC
>Ga0164313_10004758_pt1 | contig 12021 bp, 16 predicted proteins | sample GuaBasSedimGuay4_FD_113735 | JGI IMG/M metagenome (GOLD analysis project Ga0164313, IMG submission 113735) | Subseafloor sediment microbial communities from Guaymas Basin, Gulf of California, Mexico - Guay4, Core 4569-4, 0-3 cm | ecosystem: Environmental > Aquatic > Marine > Hydrothermal vents... | reverse complement strand
TCGGGACTATAGATTTTGACAGAGACGCTATCAATCAGATGCACTTCGGTGCCGGAGTTGTATGCTTTATTCGAAAATCTATGGGCCTGGATGGGAGGATAATAGAGTGAAGGTACGCGTGAGCTCCTTGGCACTGCCACGGAAACAGCGTGTGATGCCATGCTCGATGGCCTCGCTCATTCGAAGCTGGCCACCGTGCTTGCGGAATATGTCTTCAGGCCCCTTTTTCATTTCTGGATACAGACAAAATGACTCCACTTGTTTATAAGTGGCAACAATATGTCTGATTAATGGATTAAAATCAAGATAAATTTAAAAATCTCGGGAGCACAGTATTGAATTAAGTATCGAGTAGGGGTCCGACAGTCCGTGTTTCATCAGCATCTGAAAGCGCTTCCAGGGTCGGTTCCACTGCCGCCAGAGGATGCACCGCAGCCGGTGACGTAACCACTGATCCAGTTCATCTGCAAATCCCCGAAACTCTGTTAATCGGAAATAGTTGCTCCATCCCCGAAGAACCGGATTGAGATCCTTTTGGATAAACCGCGTAATCGATTCCATCACACGTTCGCCGCTGCGACGACTCGCAACATATATGTTACAAGTGATGACTATTGCTTTCCGCTGCCCCCCCCGGAGCCGCCGGAACCCCCACCAGATCCCCCGGAGCTGCCGGAGCCGCCAGTATCTGATCCGTTCTTCGAACTACCCCCCGTGCCTTCCGAAGTGTTTCCAGGTCCACTGCCGCTGCCTTGGTCGGAACCTGAATCCCCGGGTTTTTCGTCCTGACCTATTTTCTGCGCAAACTGATTTGCCAGTTGATTTGGAGACATTTCGTGGGACCGGCTGTTAAAATTCGAACGTAACTGCTGCATTTCTCTGGCGGCAAATTGGTTTTGAAGTGCCTGAGAAACCACATGGGAAACATTGTCCGGATCGACACCCAGGCGGGCCATGGTCCTTGCCGTCAGAAATGTCTGCAGGCACAGTTCATCGGCCTTGTTTCGTGACATCAGACGGGTGCGGGTCTGTAGTTGTGCCATGATACGCTCGATGTTCTCATCCTGCAGACCGGCTCCCATGCACTGGACAATCGACAGCCCAAGTCTGTTTTGAGTCTTTTCATCCGTCGCTAATTCCTGTGATTTTCGATATGCATAGGCAAAGCGCGACTGTGTCTTCTTCATAGCCTGGACAATGGTTTCATCCGGTTTGTTTTTGGCCATTCCCTCAAACGCTTTGTTCATGACCGGATCAACGGGTAGGCCTGCCTGAATTGTCTCCATGAGCATGTTCTGAACCTGGATGACGTGTCTCTCCGTAAAGCGATGTTTCAGCATGGAGCGGGTCAGCTGGGTTGCATCGTCTTCGGAAATGCCGGCATGAATCATTAGGCGGATGTTGTTTTGTATCTGGAGCGAGGTGCCCTCTATTTCATCTGCCCAGACAGGACATACCCAAAGCATCAGAGCCATCAGTATCAATAGAAGTTTTTTCATAATTTTCCTCCGTTGGTGTTTTGGTTTCTGCTATAACAACGGATGGGGCAACAAAAGGTTACAAATCCGGTGTAAAAATACAGTTTTCAGATCCAAAATCGTCCTTCTCTTTATATCGGCAATCCGGTATAAACGGCTGACTGTCCATGATATAAAAGTAGGTGAATTCCTGGTTGGCGGGAAGGTTTATGCGCCAGGTGTTTTTGGTATGCCTGGTCAGTGGGTGGCGCTGAAATCCGTCCAGCGAACTTGCGAAGAACACCGCCTGACTGCTGGTATCTTTCAGGCATAGTGAAACCTGATTTCCTTTGATATTTTGAGTATGCGTGGCGCATCCCCCAAGAGTCCATGCAGCGAGGATCATAGAAATGGCCAGCCTGCTCATACCGTGTTTCCCACGAAGAGGACCGAGTTTTGACCGCCGAAGTCATCCTGCTCCCTGGTCAATATGGTAGGGTCGGGAAAACTGTCCTGTCCGTTCAATATATAGCTGAATCGGTGTTCGCCTTCCGGCAGTGCCAGTACAATTTCCCAATATCCGCTATTCCCCACCGCTTGCATGGGAACCCTTTGCCAGTCTGTGAAAGTGCCGGTAATTTCTGCACGGGTAACATCCGGTCGATAAATGACAAATCGATTTGGCTGCAGGGTGACTTGAGGAGATGACAGGACAAGAATCAAGACAGCAACGGCTGCTGCCAGGGATGCCGTTACAAGGCTTTTAGGTTGTACCATAAAGGCCCGTATTTTTTCCCATGCCGTCGTGGTTGCAAAGGTGCTTTTGGGGATGTGTGTAACGACTTCTCCTCGAATAAGCATTTCCTGTTTCAGTAAATGCAGTGCTTCATCCGCAGTCGAAGGCGCATTTTTGAGATGACGAACAAAAGAAATTTTATCATCCATAGTCATTTCGTCATCGATGAACAGACTGGTTAAATGGTCCATTTTATACCTCGTTTTTCAGGATTGACTTTAATTTAATCCGGGCACGATGAATTTTAATTTTGACGTTCGCTTCACTGATTCCAACGATACCGGCAATCTCCCGGTAGGTTAAATTGCTGCTTATTTTCAAGTTCAGGATATCCTGTTCCATGGGCTTAAGGCGCTGCAAGGCTTTCAATACCTCGCGGTAGGTTTCCCTGATCATTAAATCATGTTCATGATCTTGAGCACCATGATCTTCTGTTAACTCCTGTCTTTTTCCATCTCGACTTTTGCGTTTTTCATCGATCATTGCATTTCTTGCAATTTTGAAGAGCAGTGCTTTGCACCAGGCACTCGATCGATATCGAGCCAAAAGTCGTGTGAAGCTCTCCTGTTGAATATCCGATGCTAAATAGTAGTCACCAGTCATGCGCATGAGGTACGCAAACAAGCTGTTTTTGTGTTCGATGTAAAATTGATTGAAGAGCTTCACCTTGAATCCATAACGTTTCAACGATAAAAAGGTTACAAAAACAAATAAAGAGGTCAGGTTTCCAGAAAACCTGACCTCTTTATTTGTGTATATAGCAATGGCCGAAGCGATTTCGGAACGTTATTTTGACAAACGCTATAAATAGCATCATCATGCCGAATTTATAAGAATAGGTTCTTCTTGTCTATCCTAAGTTGAGCGATTGTCGAGGTTGCCGCAGCTACAAGGAAGATGCTGTTTCGCTATAGTGAACTATGCGGCATGGCATCTGACGCCGTAGATGCGGTAAGGTCGGCGATCGCTCATCTTAGGTCTATGTTTTGCGCGATAGCAGGACCTTCTCGATGAATGGGTCGATATCTCCATCCAGGACGGCGTTGACATTTCCGATGTCGAGATTCACCCGATGATCTTTGACCATCTGGTACGGATGCAGCACGTAAGACCGAATCTGGTTGCCCCATGCAATGTCATCCTTGTTTTGGTGAAGTTGTTGCTTTTTTTCTTCCTGCTTCTGCTTTTCAACCTGATAAAGGCGGGCCATCAGTACTTTCATGGCCATCTCCCTGTTCCGGTGCTGCGATTTTTCCTGCTGGCACTGGACGGCGATTCCTGTGGGCATGTGTGTGATACGGACAGCACTGCTGGTTTTATTGACGTGTTGCCCCCCGGCGCCGCTTGCACGGTAAACGTCAACTCTCAGGTCCTTGTCTTCGATGTCAATGGAAATGCTGCTGTCCAGTTCCGGGTAGACAAAGACGGATGCAAAGGATGTATGACGCTTACCGCTGGCATTGAAGGGCGAAATGCGGACCAGCCGATGCACACCGCTCTCGGAACGCATGTAACCAAAGGCAGATTCCCCCGCTGCTGTAAATGTGACGCCTTTGATCCCGGCCTCATCGCCTGGCTGGTAATCGATCACATTGAGTTTATAGCCTTTTCTCTCGACCCACCGTGAGTACATCCTGAAGAGCATTTCAGCCCAGTCCTGCGCTTCAGTGCCACCGGCACCCGCATTGATGGAAACAATGGCGTTTTTTTCATCGTCCTCACCATCCAGCATGAGTTTGAGGGAAAGAGCCCGGGCTCGGTCCTGGATATCGGCGATGGACCGGGTTACCTCGTCGACGGTATCCGCATCGGATTCTTCGATGGCGAGGTCCATCAGAATATCGCACTCTTCGAGATCTGATTTCAGTTCGGTGTAGATCGTTATTTTATCCGTGAGGGACGTGCGCTCTTTTAAGATAGCGGTTGCACCGTCAGGGTTATCCCAAAACCCTTTTCCTGCAAAAGTGGTTTCGATTTCTTTGAGACGTTTTTCTTTTCCTTCTATGTCAAAGATACTCTTTCAGGTTTTCCAGCTGCAGTTCAAGATTCTTAATGGCCTGTTTTAGCTCAAGTGACATAATTATTTCCTCCTAAATTTCTTTCTGATCGATTTGATTCGGTTTGTTTGTTCCCGCAGTATAATAACCATTGCGGCAATAATACAAGAAATGGCAAACATGTCTCCAAACCGGACATAGGGTGTCTGTCCGCTCATAAAGGGGATATCTTCTCCTATGATGGCATCTTCAAAAAGCGGTGTCTCTGAAACAACCCTTCCAATCGGATCGATAAATCCGCTGATGCCGGTGTTGGCGGATCTTACAAGCGCTCGTCGTGTTTCAACAGTTCTGAAAATCGCCATGGAAAAATGTTGATAAGGGGCACTCGTCTTGCCATACCAGGCATCGTTGGTGATGTTGATGAGCAGCTCGGCCCCGTTTTGTACGGCGACTCGGGACAGAAACGGAAAAATGAGCTCATAGCAGATCAGTGCCCCTATCTTATGCTTCCCCCAGTCGAGTGTGTCGCCAACGGACCCGGTGGAAAAATCTCCCACATGTTTGACCAATTTTCCCAGAAAAGGAAGCCATCGTTTCAAAGGAACATATTCACCAAAAGGAACGAGGTGTGCCTTGTCGTATTCATCGGCAATAATCCCATCGGAACGGACTAAAAATGCACGGTTGTAGTATTGAATCTGTTTCGCTTCTCTTTTATAGGCCGGGCTTCCAAGCAGGATATCTGTTTCGCCGGACTGAATTCCTTCGACAACCATTTTTGTCAGGGGACCGTGGTTGGCAAAATAGAACGGCATGGATGTTTCCGGCCAGACAATGAGGTCCGGCCGATGGGACGGCTCTGTTTTCGACAGTTCGAGATACTTCTCTATGGTCGATATTTGATATGCCGGATCCCATTTTTTTGTCTGATCTATATTCCCCTGAACAATAGCGATCCTTTTATGCGGTGCCCGTGCTATCTTGTCTTCCATCGTGGGAATTCGCCACGCACCGTAGCACCAGACCGCCCCGATCATTCCGCCGACCATAAGGGAATAGGTTAATATCTGCTTGTTATCTGTTTTTTGCCCTTGCCAGTCTTGCTTGATAACATGCTGATACAGGAGGAACAGCAGCCCATTTGACATCAATATCAGGAAAGATATCCCGTAAACACCTACTATATCTGAAATCTGTATGATGTGCAACGCGTTATATTGCGTGTGACCTATGAGTTCCCAGGGGAATCCACCGAAAAGGAGAGACCGGATAAATTCGAGCGAAACCCATAGTGTCGGTACTGTAAAAAGCAGTGTGGTAATAGACCTGCCAATGCATGTGATTGCCATTGAAAAAAATCCGACATAGATTGCCAAATATGATGACAAGAGTAAAAGAATGCCCATGCAGATAAGCACCGGAAATGGGCCATAGGTGTTCAAGAAGGGAACAAACCAGTACAAAAGAGTCAGATAGTGGACAATTCCGGTTAGGAAACCGATTCGAAGGCCATCGAAAGCAGACAGGTTTCTCAAGGCAGCCAATAAGGGTACCAGTGCAAACCAGGCCACGGCACCTTTTCCGATCACGGGAAAAGAAGCCGTCAGCAACAGGCCGCTCAAGCAGGCGTATGCCACACGAGTGATACCGATGGGTTGTTTTAAGCGGGTCATGTCCTGTATGCCTATATAGCAGAAATCAAAAGGTGGCAATGGCATTTCTCCTATTGACCTCCCGAGTGCAATAAATTAAGATATATTTTTCGTTCAATTTCCTGCCCTATCGATAGCTTTGGCTGGACATACTGTATTGGGCATGTATTTCAACACCTCACGATTCTATTCTTTAAGGGGATTTCAGATGATGCGTTCAGAAGAAGAATTGGAAAGGTATGGTACCATTGGCCGCCTTGTTGAACTGATTCATAAAATGTCCGAAGACCGTTTGAGGGAACTTCTGAAACAGCTGGAAACAGAGATCCCGGAAAAAAGTATTGGTGAAAGTGAGCGGAAGCATGTCCGCGTAGACTGTTTCGTCAGTGTTGATTACACCGATTCGGAAAGGGTTTTTAAAGACTATATTGAAGACATCAGCACGAGTGGTGTTTTTATTAAAACCCGAGAAGCTTTCTCCGTTGGGGAAGAGATCGTTCTATCCATGTCGCTTTCCAGGGACGGGAGTGCATTTAAAATACCGGCCACTGTTGTCCGTGCTGCGCCGGATGGCATCGGCGTCAGATTTAAAACCACAAGTCAGGTGCAGGAAGCCATCATTGAATCATTGATAGAGAGCGTCAACACACAAAAAGACCTTGGAGCAGAAAAGTCATTCAATCCATCCTAATAAGAAGATGTCATTATGCCAAATAAAAAAAAATCCCAGGCAGATATAGACTGGGAGACCCGAACCTTGTGTTTGGATGAGAGTTGCATCGGTGTGATCGGTCCGGATGGCCAATGCAACGAATGTGGCAAACCGTACGAAGGCTTTGAATATAGAGCGACCGATACAGTGGAGACGGATGTTCCCGATGAGAGCGATCTTGAGGTCGAGAATTCGACTGAAGCCGTGTTTGATACGGATTGGGAGAACCGGACCTTGTGTGTCGATGAAAGCTGCATCGGTGTGATCGGTCCGGATGGCCGATGTAAAGAATGTGGGAAACCATACGAGAAAAACGGATAGACCACAATTTTTACTAACACCGCTGCTGAAAGGGGAGGTGTTTAAAATGCTCAGACTGGGATCAGAGCCGGAAAATATGAGGGAAATGGAACTGGACGATATTTTTATCTCAAGGCTTCAGCTTCTTATCATCATGACCAAGTCATATTTGAGCAAATATCCCCTTGGCAATTATCGTGAACACAGCATCCTGGAGAACGCTGAGTTTGTAAAAGTCGATGCTGTGGGGTTGGCAGAGGATATCGCGTTTTTTGGATGGGATGAAAACTCTCAAGATGGGTTGAAATTCGAGCCTGTTTTTTATCAGAGAGTTAAACTGCTGGCGATCATGGCTGAAGCTTTTGCCAAAGGGCATTCTCTTGAAGAGCATAAGCAGGAGGCGCTCGAGAAAAACCTAAATAAGATTTGTGAAACCATTACTTTTAGTAAAACCATCAGTGATATGCAGTTTCTAAAAGTTGCGTGAGGCTACCATTATAGCAAACGTGAAAATAGCTGTTGTCGATGAAGACGTCATCGTCAGAGATTTTATTGCTGGCACGTTAATGTACAGTGTCAACAGAGAGATTCTGACATTCGACAACGGGTTCGATGCCTGGATTTCTTTTGAGGAGTCAGGATTTCCCGATATGATCATTGCGGATGTCAACCTGCAGAAAATTGACGGCCTTGCGTTGGTGCCCAAGGTAAAGGAAGCCAGTCCAAGAACGGTCGTTGTGCTTTTCTCAGATTTGCCGGGAAATGAAATAAAGGCGAAGGAACAGGGGTCTGATGCATTTTTAGCAAAACCATTCGGCGTCAATGAACTTTTCAGCCTGGTCCAGACCTTTGTGGTTGAGCAGGACCCTGCAGGTGATTCTTCCACTCCCGGTTAAAAACCTTACGGGATTGTCGATCTTATGGCATCTACGGTGTCAGATGCCATACCGCATAGAATACTATTTTAAGGCCATCCATGTCTGCGCTACAGCACGAAGACCCGAGAATTGCCGACCTGGTTCATAAGGAAGCTCGGCGTTTGGAAGAAACGCTCGACCTCATTGCGGCTGAGAATCATTCGCCCCCGGCCATTATGGAAGCCCTCGGATCCGTATTCAATACCAAAACCATCGAAGGGTATCCAGGCCGACGATACCATGCCGGTTGTGTCAATGCAGATGCCGTGGAGCGTCTGGCGATTTCCAGAGCAAAAGCGCTTTTCACCGCGGAGCATGCAAACGTGCAACCGCATAGCGGGACATCTGCCAATCTTGGGGTTTATTTTTCAGTTCTCGATATTGGAGACAGAATTCTGTCCATGACCCTTTCACACGGTGGCCACCTTTCTCATGGTCATCCTGTTTCGATTGCCGGGAAGTGCTTTGAGATTCAACACTATGGTGTCGATCGAGAAACCGGATTGATCGATTATGAAGCCCTGACATCTCAGGCAAAGGCATTTAAACCCAAGATGATTGTTGCGGGTGCCAGCTCATATCCGCGATTGATAGATTATGAAAAAATAGCTGAGACGGCGGCATCGATTCAGGCACACTTTATGGTCGACATGGCTCATGTCGGAGGTCTGGTGGCCGCCAGGGTAATTCCAAGCCCTGTACCCGTCGCCGATTTCGTTACGTTGACATGTTATAAAACAATGATGGGCGGAAGAGGTGGCATTATCCTATGCAGGAAGGCGTTTGCGAAACAAATCGACAAATCCGTATTCCCCGGTTGTCAGGGAACCAGCGCCGTCAACAGTATTGCAGCCAAGGCAGTGATTTTGAAGATAGCCATGGGAAAACCCTTTGCAGCTATTCAAGAAAAAACCATCGATACGGCTCAGGCCTTGTCTGAACGATTCATCAAGAAAGGGTATCGTGTTTTAACCAATGGAACCGATACCCACCAGGTTATCATCGATGTCGCATCAAGGGGGAGTGATGCCGGCCTGGTGGAAAAAGCACTGGAAAGATCAAATATTGTTCTCAACAGGAATGTCCTGCCGGGGGACGAGCAAAAACCGGGCGCGATCAGTGGTATCCGCATGGGCACAGCTGCCATGGTGGCTCGAGGTATGGGAAGGGCGGAAGCAGGCATTGTCGCAGATCTTATCGACAGGGTGATTATCCATGTTACACGGCCCGAAGTGATCCTTTCGGTCAAAAAGGAGGTAGCTTCGTTATGCCACCGATTTCCCGTCTATCAGGCTCCGGTATAGCGAGCGGCAGGATCGGTTCAGGTACTCCTTGCCGGTTGATTAAATAGCCAGTCTCACATAAAGTGAATTCCCACAGACCGCCAAGACAACCCAGCTTGAGTTTGCGGATAACCGGTTAATCTAAACTGAGCGTTTCTAATTTTAATGAGGAAAATCAGCCAATGACAGCGCCCGTCGAAGCTCTGAAAGTTGAAAGTCTGCACAAAAGTTTTGGACAGATAGCCGTCTTGAAGGGGATATCTTTCGAGGCAAACGAACAGGATGTCATCTCAATATTAGGAAGTAGCGGTTCCGGAAAGAGTACACTTTTGCGATGTATCAACCTGCTGGAGACACCTACATCGGGAAAGGTATACGTACATGGTGAACTGATCAACATGCGTGATCTGACCTCGGGCGAGAGAAGGCCTGTGGATCGAAAACAGGTGGAGCGCATTCGATCGAAACTGGCAATGGTTTTTCAGCAGTTCAATTTATGGGCTCACATGACGGTGATGCAAAATGTTATCGAGGCGCCGGTGCATGTGTTGAAACTGTCCAAGCAGGAAGCCAAAGAACGGGCAGAACGTCTTTTAAACCGGGTCGGGATGTACGAACACAGGGACTACTACCCAGCGCATCTTTCCGGAGGCCAGATGCAGCGTACGGCCATCGCAAGGGCGCTGGCCATGGAACCGGATATGCTGCTTTTTGACGAACCTACGTCGGCCCTGGATCCGGAACTGGTGGGAGAGGTGCTTAAGGTTATGAGAAGCCTGGCGGAGGAAGGCCGCACCATGCTGGTTGTCACGCATGAAATGGGTTTCGCACGCGAGGTTTCCAGCCGTGTGATTTTTTTGGACGAAGGACTGGTGGTGGAGGATGGTTCTCCAGATAGTGTGTTTGACAACCCCAGGTCTGATCGGTTCCGCCAGTTTCTTACGGGGACCTTGAAGTAGGAAAAAATTATGTCAGATATCATCGCCTATTTGCCACTTATTATGAAAGGGATGCTGCTTACCGTTGAAGTTGCATTGATTTCACTATTGATATCGGTATTGCTGGGGATGCTGGGCGCCGTTGCCAAACTCTCCAACTCCAGAATAGCCAAAGGGATTGCAGGCATATACACAACAATTATTCGTGGTATTCCTGACTTGGTTCTCATGACCATTCTCTTTTTCGGTGGGCAGATCCTGGTAAACAATATCGGAGAGAAAATGGGGTGGGAATATATCGATGTCAGCCCCTTTATAGCCGGGGTCCTCACCATTGGCTTCGTTTTTGGCGCATATATGACAGAATCTTTCCGAGGGGGTATATTGGCGGTCGCCCACGGTGAAATAGAGGCTGGGTACGCGTTCGGCATGAATCCGGTGCAGGTGTTTGTTCGTATAACGCTGCCGGCCATGGTCCGACATGCATTACCAAGCTTTGGCAACAACTGGTTGGTTTTGACAAAAACAACGGCACTCATATCCGTTATCGGGTTACAGGATATGGTATACAATGCCGGCCTGGCCGGTGGGTCTACCCGGAAACCATTTACATTTTATTGTGTGGTGGCATTTTTGTTTCTCATTATAACGGGCATTTCCGAAATCGGATTGCGCCGGCTAAACAAACGATACAGCGTGGGGGTCCGAAAAGCATAACCCGGGATAGGAGCCAAATGGATATACGGATCATCATAGACAATCTGCCACTCTATTTTGAAGGGCTCTGGACAACGATCATTTTGGTCGTCTCCTCCCTTGGCATCGGGCTCTGCCTGGCGATACCCATTGCTCTTCTGGCAACGGCCAGGAATAAATGGATCAGTTTTCTACCCAAAGCCTATATCTATTTTTTTCGGGGAACCCCTTTACTGGTACAGATGTTTATGATCTATCACGGCGCGGGACAGTTTGAACTGGTTCATGAGAGTTTTTTATGGACCATTTTCAAAGAAGCCTATGCATGTGCGCTGATCGCTTTTGCTCTCAATACTGCCGGCTACACGGGTGAAATATTACGGGGAACTATTGAACAGACCCTCTTTGGTGAAATAGAAGCCGCGAAAGCATGCGGCATGTCCGTACCGATGGTTTATCGGCGTATTATCCTGCCGAGCACCTTCAGGCGGGCATTACCTGCTTATGGCAATGAGGTTATTTTTATGCTTCACGGCAGCGCATTGGCGGGCGTTATTACCATTGTCGATTTGTTTGGTGCCGCTAAGATAGTTAACTCAAGATACTTTGTACCGTTTGAGTCTTTTATCACGGCCGGTCTTTTTTATCTGTGTCTCACCTTTTTGATTGTCTGGGGATTTAAAAGAGCCGAGCGTCATTTTCATGCGTACCTGCGCCCTCGCGAAAATTAACCCGCAGTTCTCATGAAAAATTTATTTTTCATGAGAACTGCGGGTTATAAGTTATTTTAAATATTCTCTTTGTCCCAGTTTCAGTGAGGTACTCTCGTTTCAATCCCTTATGAGAGATAAAATCGCATTGTCGAAGGAATGATCAATCCGGATAAACCGGAAAAGAAAAAGATCATTTATCACGAAACCACGAAAAATCGAAACCACGAAAAAGACCATGAAAATTTTCGTGGTTTTCAGTTTTCGTGTTTTCGTGATTGCTTTTATTTTTTTGCCACAAAATACAGAAATTTTACAGTTAAGGGACTAGGGAGATGTTTAAGCCCCTGAAAACCAGACACTTGAACCCTTGAAACCTCGACCCCTCGGACCCTTTTTTCAATCAGGGACGGCGTTTGTCTTTGAGTATATGATTCGAAATCACTATGCGTTGAATCTCTGATGTCCCTTCATAGATAGTAAAGACCCGGGCGTCCCGATAAAATCGTTCCACCGGGTAATCCTTGATAAACCCGTAACCGCCATGCATCTGAAGTGCT
>Ga0164313_10004757_pt1 | contig 12024 bp, 10 predicted proteins | sample GuaBasSedimGuay4_FD_113735 | JGI IMG/M metagenome (GOLD analysis project Ga0164313, IMG submission 113735) | Subseafloor sediment microbial communities from Guaymas Basin, Gulf of California, Mexico - Guay4, Core 4569-4, 0-3 cm | ecosystem: Environmental > Aquatic > Marine > Hydrothermal vents... | reverse complement strand
GATATCCACCCGGGTGGCGCCCGCATCCAGGCTGTTCTCCAACACTTCCTTCACCACCGAGGCGGGGCGTTCTACCACCTCGCCAGCGGCAATCTGGTTGGCCAGCCTGGAACTGAGCAAATGAATTCGAGACATGGAGGAGACTGCTATCAGGTTGTCGGGATGGTCAACTTTTGCCCCACCCTGATTCTGGAACCACTGATGCTGTTACGATTTCTCAGATCAGACAGGGAGACATTAAAACGTTGCGCGATGCCCGAGAGTGTATCACCACTGGCGATAGTGTATTGTCGGCCATCCTGCTGCCGCTGCCAGGCGATCAGAGTGTTGGAGGGCGGGTGCGCCAGGAACCAGTCCCTGATGCCCTGGTGAATGGCTCTGGCCATTTTCTTGCGGTAGCTGCTGGTCGCCAGTTTTTTCGACTCCCCGGGGTTGGATATAAATCCCGTCTCCACCAGAATGGAGGGAATATCCGGTGATTTAAGTACCGCAAAGCCCGCCTGCTCGACATTGCGCTTGTGTAGTTTGGCCACGTTGTCCACCTTGCGCAGCACCTTGTCGCCCAATTTCAGGCTGGTATCGAGGGTGGAGGTCATGGACAGGTCGGCCAGCACACCCGCCAGCACATCGTCTTTATCCGACAGGCTGACACCGCCCACCAGGTCCGCTGAGTTCTCGCGCTGTGCCAGATAACGGGCAGCCGTGCTGGTAGCGCCGCGCGTAGACAAGGCATACACCGACGCGCCGTTGGCCTCCTTGCGCTTGAACGCGTCGGCATGGATAGAGACGAACAGATCCGCCTGCCGTTTGCGGGCCAGGTCGCGACGCCCCCTGAGACTGACGTAGTAATCACCGCTGCGGATCATGGTCGGCCGGAAGCCCTTGTCCGCCTTGAACAGGGCATTTAATTCTTTGGCGATGCTCAGCACCACGTCCTTTTCCCGCAGGCGTTTGGGCCCCGTCGCCCCCGGGTCCTCACCACCGTGTCCGGCGTCGATAGCGATGATGATGTCGCGCTTGGCGGATTGCTTGACGCTCTTTTTAACCACAGAGGTTTTGGTTTCTCTGTCGTACAGGTCCAGCACCAGACGGTCGCCGGCCTTATCGTTAGCCTTGAGGGCGAAGCTGCGGGGATTGACCACGGCATTGATATCCAGCACCACGCGCAGGTCGTCACCATCACGCACGCCGGAGCGGATGCGCACCACCGGGGTGTTATCCAGTTTCAGGGCCTCCAGATTAGCCTTGAGTGTGGCGTTTTCCATATCCAGCACAATACGCCTGGGGTTATCCAGTACGATGAGCTTGTGCTCGGAGGGGCCGGTGAGGTCAAACACAATACGGGTGTGATCCGGCGCGCGCCACAGGCGCACCTCGTGCACCTCCGCCGCCCATGCGGAGGAAGCTGCCAGCAAACCCAGGATCGCACCGACCCACGCCCTGCTCATATCACTCCTGCCTTTTATTAATCGCCTGGTTCAGACCTGCGACCGGTCATGCCGTTGGCGGCGAGGCCCGCATGCGCGTTACCACGGTACTCCCCAGCGCCGTGGCCGCTCGCAATGTCAGCCTGCGCCCCAGACCTTCTCGCTCTATGTTAATCACTAAATCCGCCGGGGGCAAAACTCCCGTGCCACGCTGTGGCCATTCCACCAGGCAAATCGACTCTTCTGTGAAATAATCCCGAATTCCCATGAACTCCAACTCCAGGGGATCACCCAGGCGGTAGAGGTCAAAGTGGTACACCTGCAGTTCTGCCAATCGATAGGGCTCGACCAATGTGTAGGTGGGGCTCTTTACCGCTCCGCTGTGACCCAGCGCCAGCATGAAGCCTCTGCTGAGCGTGGTTTTTCCCATACCCAATTCGCCCTGCAGGAACACCACCAAGCCCGGCTCGCAGGCCGCGGCAAGCTGTGCTCCGCAGGCCACCATGGACGCCTCGTCGGGCGCGATGATATCGAGCGGTGCACTACTCATCCCCACGCTCATCCCAGCAAGGCGCGCATCTCGGGGATAAGATCGGTGGCCGCCAGACCACGCTGCCCCCCCTGCGCGGCAATATCCGCCGCCGCGCCGTGCAGGCACACGCCCAGGGCAGCCGCTTCGAGCGGCGGCAGGTGCTGGGCCAGCAGGGAACCGATCACTCCGCTGAGCACATCGCCCATGCCGCCGCTGGCCATACCGGGGTTGCCGTAGTCGCTGAGCAACAACTGCCCGGCCCCGGCGATCAGGCTACCATTACCTTTGAGGATAGCGACACCGCCATAACGCTGTTGCAGGGCCTGCACCGCGGCAAAACGGTCGGCCTGCACCGCGCCGGTAGTATTTCCCAGCAGGCGGGCGGCCTCACCGGGATGGGGTGTCAGCACCCGGTTATTGTGGTGTTCGGCTGCACCCTGACCCTCTCCAAGACAACCCGCAGCAAGCAGGTTGAGTCCGTCCGCGTCCAGCACCATGGGCTTGCCACTGGCGGCGGCCAGCGCCAGTAAATGCTCCGACCAGGGAGACTGCCCCAGGCCGGGACCCACCACCAGCACATCGGCGGATTCCAGCAGCGGCGTGAAGTCTTCCCCGGAATTGACCCCGCTGGTCATCACCTCCGGGGTGCGCGCCACCAGCGCCGCCACATGCTCGGGTCGGGTGGCAACCCGCACCAGGCCGGCGCCACAACGCAGGGCGGCCTCGGCGGCCATGGCCGCCGCGCCGGCCATGCCGTAATCACCACCCACTATCAACACGGTGCCATACAGGCCTTTGTGCGCTTTGGCGGGACGTGGCGGCAGACGCTGCAACAGGGGCTCCAGTTCCAGACGACCGCAGTCGCAGGGTACCGAGGTATACACCTCCGGTGGTACGCCTAAATCAGAAAACCGCACCGCGCCGGTGTAATCCGCCGCGTCCAGGGTAAACAGGCCGCGCTTCAGCCCGATAAAGGTCACCGTCAGGTCAGCATGCACGGCTTTACCCAGCACTCTCCCGGTATCCGCGCAAAGTCCGGAGGGAATGTCCACAGCCAGCACGGAGGCGCCGCTGGCGTTGATGGCCTGAATCGCCTCGAGATACTCACCACGCACATCCCCTCCCAGACCGGTGCCCAGCATAGCATCCACGATCACTCCCACAGACATCAGTGGCGCCTCCTCCAGCGGCAATATCTCCACACCGTTAGCCCGGGCCTGGTTTCTTGCCAGCAGTGCATCGCCGCCGATTTTTTCCGGATCACCGATTTGCAGCACGGTAACGGGAATACCGCGCTTGTGGGCCAGGTCCGCCATCAGGAAGCCGTCACCACCGTTGTTACCGGTGCCGCACAGCACCTGGATGCACTCCGGGTTGGGCCAGCTATCGAGCAGAGCGCGAAATGCGGCGGTGGCGGCACGGGACATCAGGGTGATTCCCGGGATTTTGTAGTCGTGGATCGCGCAGTGATCCAGGGCGCGGGTTTGTTCTGCGGTGTAGAGTTTTTCGGTTCCTAGCATTGGTTCTGCTACCTTTTTATGGGTATGTGCTTGTAGCGTGTCCTGAAGGGGGTAAAACTCACTTCCGGCGCCGGCAACTAATGCCACTACCCCTCGCCGAAAGAAGTACAACAGTTAAAACCCAATTCTGGCAGAATTATACCCACATGTGACCCGAGCGTGACTTGTTTTGTCCCAACAACTTACATCGCAAGAAGAGAAACTGCTGGCAGATCAAATCCGGCAATGGGCGACCGAGCTCGGTTTTCAGCAGGTGGGCATCACCGATGTGGACCTGGGGGAGCACGAGGCTTACCTGCAAAAGTGGCTGGATGCGGGTTATCACGGGAGTATGGACTATATGGCGCGCCACGGCAGCAAGCGGGCGCGGCCGCAGGAACTGGTGCCGGGCACCTGTCGGGTGCTGTCGCTGCGCATGGATTACCTGGCGCAGGACACACAACCGCTGGAGGTGCTGGCAGCATCAGACAAGGCGTATATCTCCCGCTACACCCTGGGACGAGACTACCACAAGCTGATTCGCAAGCGCCTGGCGCAGCTGGCGAAACGCATCGAAGAACAGGCCGGGGGTGGGCACTACCGCGCTTTTGTGGACAGCGCCCCGGTGCTGGAGCGGGCGGTGGCCGAGCGGGCCGGGTTGGGCTGGATTGGTAAGAACACCCTGCTGATCAATGCGGATGCGGGCTCCTGGTTTTTCCTGGGGGAGATCTATACCGACCTGCCACTGCCAGTGGATGCGCCGCAGCACATCAAGCATTGCGGCACTTGTACCGCCTGCCTGGAACTGTGCCCGACAGACGCTTTCAACGGACCCTTTGAGCTAGATGCGCGCAAGTGCATCTCCTACCTGACGATCGAGCACAAAGGCAGCATTGACCCGGCCCTGCGCCCGTTGCTGGGCAACCGTATTTTTGGCTGTGATGACTGCCAGTTGGTATGCCCGTGGAACAAGTTTGCACAAGCTACCGGCGAAGGCGATTTTCAACCCCGTCACGAATTGGCGGATGCGCAGCTGGTGGCACTGTTTTTATGGGACGAGAGTACCTTCCTGGCAAAAACCGAGGGCTCGGCGATCCGGCGTATCGGTTATGAGCGCTGGCTGCGCAACCTGGCGGTGGCGCTGGGCAATGCGCCCACGTCGGAGGCCGTGACATCGGCCTTACTCGAGCGCAGGGAGTTCCCGTCGGAGTTGGTGCGCGAGCATGTGGCGTGGGCGTTGCAGTGCCACGGTTGTTGATTGCCGCGGTCAGACCTCGTCCAGGCTGGCTACAATACGCCTGTAACTGTCCATTCGACCCTCGCTGATCACACCCGACTCTACAGCTTGCAGAATGGCGCAACCGGGTTCCTGTTGATGCTGGCAATCGCGAAACTTGCAATTGCCCAGCAAGGGTTGAAACTCGCGAAAACCCTGTTCTACCTGTTCCCTGCTCATATGCCACAGCCCGAACTCGCGTATACCCGGCGAGTCGATCAGGCTGCCGCCATTAGTCAGGTGGAAGAGTTGGGCGGTGGTGGTGGTGTGAGTGCCTTTTTGCGTGTTCTGAGACAAGGCGCCCACTCGCAGCTCAGCCTCGGGCAACAGCACGTTCACCAGCGAGGACTTACCCACACCCGACTGACCCACGAAGACACTGACACGTTCGCGCAGCGCGCGGTGCAATTCCTCCAAAGCACTGTGCTTGATGGTCGTGTGCAGCACGCGGTAGCCCAGGGTGGGGTAAATGGCGAGCAACTCGTCCATGCGCTGCCGCAGGGCGGGGTCATTATCCAGCAAGTCGGTTTTGTTGAGCAGGATGACCGGCTCAATATCCACGGTTTCCGCCGCCACCAGATAGCGATCTATCAGGTTGGCGTGGGGCTGCGGGAAAGGGGCTATTACCAGGATAATCTGGTCGATATTGGCGGCGACCGGTTTTAGCTTGCCGTAGGGGTCTGGACGGGACAGCACACTCTGGCGGTCCAGTTGCGCCACCACTACCCCCACCGGGTCGCCCTCGCACCAGACCACGCGATCACCAGTGACCAGGCCCTGCAGGTTGGCACGCAGGTGGCAGCGCTGGCTAGTGCCCGGCTCAGACTCCACCGCAACCTGGGTGCCGTAGTGAGCCACAACCAGGCCCTCGCGCTCCGGACCCAGTGCGCCAGCGGTCAGGGCCTGCTCCGCTTCTGAATCACGCCGGGCGGCACGTTTGGCGCGTTCCTCCTGGATTTTCTCGATGCGCCAGGCCTGCTGTCGGCTGAGTTTACGTTTGCTCATGAGGTCATTATTGTGTCAGAGGCCATGTCTGTCCAGAAGCCTGTCTGGAAACTTGTCCGAAAACTTGCCTGGAAACTTGCCTGGAAACAGTAACCCACTGCGGAAAAGCTATTTTGAGTCAGAATATTCGATGATCTGAGGCGAATAGCCGACTCTATTTAACGAAAATGATCGGGTGACCTGACTCAAAGTGGCTTTCCCTCGCTACGGTTCCCATTGCCGGACAGGCTTCCGGGCAATTTGTTACACTGCCGGCAATTGCGATGATAAAAGGACAGGCTCTTCATGCAGAACGCCGGCAACCTGATTTGGGTGGATCTGGAAATGACCGGATTGAATCCGGAACGGGACGTGGTCATTGAAATCGCCACGATTATCACCGACAGCGACCTCAACACCCTGGCCGAGGGCCCGGTAATTGCCCTGCACCAGAGCGATGCGCGGCTGGACGGCATGGATGAATGGAACACCACACATCACAACCGCTCCGGCCTGGTCGACCGGGTGAAGGCCAGCAAACACAATGAGCAGCGCGCCACGGAAGAAACCATTGCTTTTCTGCAGCAATGGGTGCCACTGGGGGCATCCCCCATGTGCGGCAACACCATCTGTCAGGACCGGCGCTTTATGGCGCGTCACCTGCCGCAGCTGGAGTCATTCTTTCACTATCGCAACCTGGATGTGAGCACACTGAAAATCCTGATGCAGCGCTGGCGACCGGAGCTGGAGTCAGGAATCACCAAGACGGGCGCGCATCTGGCGCTGGATGATATTCGGGAGTCTATCGACGAGATGCGTTACTACCGGGAGCATTTTTTGCGGTTGGGGTAGGTTGGGGTAGTAGCGTTGGTGCGCGGTGCGCACCCTACGGTATTGGTTGGCGATAAGGAGGGGTGGCTCTGCGCAGGGCCTGCCCCGCTTTATCGGGTACCCTGCGGTGCGCTAGTGGCGCAAACCCAGAGCTTCGCCCATGCGCGTAGACGAACCCGCCTGATAGCTGTCATCCCAGGACATCGCGCCTTGGGGAAACAACAGAATCACTGTAGAGCCGAGCATAAATCGCCCCATTTCCTCGCCCTTGGCCAGTTCAACCGGCTGCGGCAATTCGACGTAGTCGTTGAACACCGGGTGTTTGGGCGGCGGCGCCACCTGCCCTGACCAAACAGTTTCGATGCCGGCTACCACCATGGCGCCCACCAGAACCATCGCCATGGGGCCGAGCGCGGTGTCGAAGTAGCACACCAGGCGCTCGTTGCGGGCGAACAGGCGGTCGATGTTTTGTGTGGTAACGGCGTTGACCGAGAACAGCTGGCCGGGAATATAGTTGGTGGCTGTCAGGCGCCCCGCCAGGGGCATATGCACACGGTGGTAATCTTTTGGTGAGAGATAAATGGTGGCGAATTCGCCGCCGCTAAACAGGGCAGTGCGCTTCTTGTCGCCACCCAATAGCGCCCCAACGCTAAAGTGTCGCCCCTTGGCCTGGAACAACAATCCCTCCTGGATAGCCCCCATCTGGCTGATCGCGCCATCCGCCGGGCAGACAATATCCGCCTCCGCAATGGGCCGCGCCCCATCCCGCAGAGGCCGGGTGAAAAACTCATTGAAGCTGGCGTAGCGTTTCGGGTCAGATTGCGCCGCCTCGTCCATATTCACGTCAAAATGCGCGATAAACCGCTGAATCACCCAGTTTTTCAACCAGATGGGGTGACGCAGCTGTGCCAGAGCACCTGTACAACGAGACAACAGGTGTTGGGGTACGATACGCTGAAAAAAAATGAAGATAGTATCCATGGCCTATAGTGTATCGTCTATCGCGTGAAAGGTAAGTAACGTTCCGGCAGTATTTAATAGGCTTGAGTTGGCACGCAGGGTACCCGATAAAGCGAGACAGGCCCTGCGCAGTGCGCACCAGCCACCGCCTCCACCGCCTTTATTCAATAACCTACAGATTCTCCTCCGCGAACGCCGCCAGGCGCGATCTCACAATACCGTTCACGTGCATGATCCCCGCATGGGGATAGGCCTTGCTCTTTTCCACCAGGTAAGTAAGCCCCGAGGTCAGGGGTGAGATGTACTTGTTGTCGATCTGCGCCAGGTTGCCCAGCACCACGATCTTGGAGTCCGCTCCCACCCGGCTGATTACCGATTTAAGCTGGAACTGGGTCAGGCCCTGGGCCTCGTCGATGATGATATAGGCGTTATTGAAGGAGCGACCACGCATGAAGTTGAGGGACTTGAACTGGATGTTGGCCCGCTCCTTCACATAGTCAATACTGCCGTGGCAGGACTCGTCCGTGCCGTGCAGGATCTCCAGGTTGTCGTCGAAGGCCGCCAGCCAGGGGGCCATTTTCTCCTCCTCGGTCCCCGGCAGGAAACCAATCTCCTCGGCGATGGGTGGCGTGGAACGCGCCACGATCAACTTGCTGAACCTGCCCTGCTCCAGAATGGCGTGCAGTCCGTAGGACAACGCCAGCAAGGTCTTGCCGGAGCCGGCGGGACCGGTCAACACCGTCATGTCGACACTGTCGTCATCCAGCAGTGACATAGCCATGGCCTGTTCCAGGTTGCGCGGTGACAGGCCCCAAAAATTTTTGTGCATCAGGTTATCGCGGCTGTCGCAGCGCAGGTAGACGAACTCCTGGTCCACCCGTTTGACGAATGCCATGAACTCCTGGTCGTCGTGCACAAACATATTGGGGTATGCCTGGGGCAGGGATTTGCGCGGAATACGGTGCAGGGTGCAGTCGCCCTCGCGCAGGGTATCCACCTCGCTGATGGTGGACCAGAAATCCCCCTCAACGTGCTCATAACCCCTGGCCAGCAGGTCGATATCATCCAGCACCCGGTCGCGCCGGTAATCCTCGACATGTAGCAGGCCGGAACCCTTGGCCTTGATACGCATATTGATATCTTTGGTCACCAGGCACACAAACTCCTTGGGGTTTTCTGCCTGCAACCGCAAAGCCACGTTGATAATACGGTTGTCGTTGGCCTGGGCCTGGGTGACATCCAGGTAGGGCACGTCGGAATTGTCCGCCAGCAACTGGTCCGGGTATATCGCCAGGGTGCCGGGCACCAGGCCATCCAGATCCGAACCGGGAACCTCAACCCCCTCCTGGATTTCCTGTGGTGAGGCGGATTCGACCACTTTGTCGATCAATTGAATGGCGATCCTGGCCTCACGGCTCACGGTTTTATCATGCCTGTCCTTGATGTGATCCAACTCTTCGAGGACGGTCATGGGTATGACCAGGTGGTGCTGCTTAAAAGCCGTAACGGCTGTCGGGTCGTGTAGCAGGACATTGGTGTCCAGGACGTACGTTTTCTTGATGATTGATTTTAGGGGTGTGGTTTTTTCTACGCGCAGGGCGGAGCCTGAAGCCATTGAGTAATCCTCATCAAAAATTCACAGGAAAATAGTAGGGTTTGCGGGTATTTATCCGATGCGTCCGGTCGGCTCAATGGTTGGGGAGAAGGGGTTTCGCAAAGCTGGGAGTCTGTTGGCCAGGGCGTATGAAGCCGGAGCTGGTGAGGCTCGGTGGCAGCGCTGTAGCGCTTGCTGTAAGACGCATGGCAACCGGTGATGGCGTGATTGCCCGACGTCCGGAAATTGGTCAAAGGCGCATCTCTTTCAAAAGCAACTTCCCGGCCATTTCGATACGACCGCCGGTACGACCGCGTTGCGTTGATTATTAAACTCCTGCGACACAGCTGTCAACGCTATTGCGGAAAATGCTGCAAGCTTTCTGCTGATCGGCGATAACTCACTGACAGGGGGTGCAATTTCCGCTAGGATGGTGAGTCTTGTGTGTACGAATTATAAGTAGCTCCTTCCATGCTCAACCCCGATACCCTGTCCCAATTACAAAGCCTCAAATCGCAGATGGAGGCCGAGAAGGAGCGCGCCGAAGCGGTAATCAAAGGCACCCAGGCGCGCTACGGCTTCGCCGTGCTGGACGATGGCCGCGAGATATTCATTCCACCGGATGAAATGCTCAAGGCCTTCCCGGATGACCGGGTCAAGGTCTGTATTCGCCCCACCAAAGACAACAAAACCATTGCCGACATAGAAAAACTGGTGGACAGCCCCCTGGGCGAATTTACCGGGCGCTGCGTACGCAAGGGCAAGGCGGTGTTCGTGGAGCCGGACCTGCCGCAACTCAAGCGCTGGTTGTTTATCCCGCCCCATGCGCGCAACGGTGTCAAGGAGGGTGACTACGTGCGCTGTGCCATCCTGCGCCACCCCATCCGCGACGGCAAACCACAGGCCAAGATACTCTCGGTGGTTGGCGACCAGGACACCCCGGGCATAGAAAACCTGTACAGCATGGTCAAGTACGCACTGGCAGCCGAATGGGGCAGCGCCAGCAAGGCGGAACTGGAGCAGAGCCTGGCTAATTGCAACCCGCTGGAAACAGAAAAACGCCGGGATCTCAGTGACCTGGAGTTCGTCTCCGTTGACGCCGCCAAAACCCAGGATATAGACGACGCCCTCTACGCCGAGATCAGCAGCGACGGCTGGACCCTGTTCGTGGCCATCGCCGACCCCACGGCCTATATCGACCTCAACTCAAACCTGCACCGCGAGATCGCGGCGCGCGGCACGTCCGTCTACTTCCACGGCAATGTACTGCCGATGCTGCCGGAAGCTCTCTCCCAGGATACCTGCGCCCTGTCCGAAGGCTCCGACCGCCCCGCCCTGGTCTGCAAAATCGCGGTGAGCGACAGCGGAGAAGTGGGCGATTTCGAATTTATCGAGGCCACCGTGCGCTCCCGAGCCAAGCTGTCCTATTACGCGGTGGATCGTTACCTCAACGGTCAATACGACGAATTAATGAGCCATGCCACACCGCTGGAGGCTTTGTACCAGGTATTTCGAGCCCTGCGCGGGCACCGGGAACAACACGGCCTGGTGATGGAAGAGCGCCGCGAGTTCCGCTGGATAATGAACGACAACAAGCAGATCGAGAGCATCGAGCCCTACGAGAAGCTATTGTCCCAGAAGCTGGTAGAAGAGTGCATGATTGCCGCCAACCGCTGCGCGGCGCGCTTCCTGGCGGCGCATCAGGCCAGCGGCCCCTTCGTTACGCACCCCGGCTTTCGCAGCGACCGCCTGGATGAAGCCCGTAAATTTCTCACCATGCATGCACCGGCCCTGGCGGAACTGGATCCGACTACCGTAACGGGCTACCGTGACATTATGCGCGGCCTGTCCGCACCAGAGCAGACCCTGCCCCTGCGCACCATGGTCAACCGCCTGCTGACCCGGGCGGCACTGAGCACCGAGTCCGGCGCACACATGGGTATGGCACTGCAGCACTACAGCAACTGCACATCACCCCTGCGCAAGTACGTGGATTTTCTGGTGCACCTGCAGATCAAATCGGTGTTGCACGGCGGCGATGCCAAGCAGGTCAGTGCGCAGATGCTGGCGGATCTGGCAGAGCGCCTGGCCACCACCCGCGCCGCCACCCAGGAAGCGGAGCGCTGGCTGGCCGGCAAGTACCTGGCCAGGCTGACCAGCGGTGAAGAAGCTGTCACCCTCAAGGCGAGGGTTATTCACGTCAATAGCAGCGGCTTCAACGCGCGCCTGGATAACAACGGGCTGGAGGGTTTTGTAGATTTACGCAAAGACCCGGAAAAATTCAGCTACGACAAGTGGACCGCGAGCCTGACCAGCACCACCCGCCGCTTTCAGTTAAACCAGGCGGTGGAACTGAGCTTCCTCGGGGTGGATGTGGAAAACAAGTACCAGACCCGTCTCGGACTGGTCGAAGGTTGCGGCCTGAAGGAGGCCCGGGGCGAGGATTGAATGGCGCTTACTGAAGCTGAAAGTGGGTACGCCCCGCCGCTTCCGTGAGTTTTTTGCCATGCTCAATTGGTGAATCCACCCCCTTGAGCAGTTGTTCGTGCACCTGCGACACCACCTTAATCATCTCCCGCACGCCCAGGGCGCGCAGATACTCTCCCATAACCCGGTGGCTATCCAATAGTACATTGGCGTCTACGGCACGAAAGGCCTGGATAATCAGCGACTCAGCGCAACTGTAGTCCTCCTCTTCTCCAAAAATCAGCTTGGTGAAGGTATCCACAATTGCCATCTCACTAATCTGGCTATGTTCACCGAAATTATATGGATGTTGCATTGTCGACTCCTGATAAGCTGTCCGTGACCCGTGACAAACAACAGCTCTCGCATCCTTTCTGATCGCTGTGTACCTTCAGTATGGTTGAGATTCGACCAGTTTTTGATCATATTTTAGGCAATATTTCACATTTTTTGGT
>Ga0164313_10004756_pt1 | contig 12029 bp, 6 predicted proteins | sample GuaBasSedimGuay4_FD_113735 | JGI IMG/M metagenome (GOLD analysis project Ga0164313, IMG submission 113735) | Subseafloor sediment microbial communities from Guaymas Basin, Gulf of California, Mexico - Guay4, Core 4569-4, 0-3 cm | ecosystem: Environmental > Aquatic > Marine > Hydrothermal vents >... | reverse complement strand
GCTTTGAAACGGTAGGTATTGATCCCCGGACTCCCCAAAATGTAACTTTCACTATTCCTGGTTTTTCCAAAAAATGGCAATTGCCCCCAAATTGCCTCCTGCCATTCCAATGATTGGAAAGCTTGTGACATTGAGAAAGTGCTTTTTGCCATCAAGGCTATCTATCCATAACGATCCTTGCGCCGGCTGATGTGTCCGAAGGGTCCTTACAAGTGCAATTTCCTCCGGTGAAATACTGTCATCCTGCGTTTTTCTGGGGTTAAACATGAGCGACCACTCTGTCTGTGGCATTGGTCCTGTATCTTCGAATCTCTTACCAAAAATCTCCTCGGCAGGCCCATTATAAAATATCAGATTTCCCTCCATATCGGATATGAATGCCGGAATAGACAATGAATCTGCCCATTGACGGCTTAAAATGATCTCTATTTCGTGTGCTGCCATGATTTTTTTTGGCGGGATTGCATGATAAGATATGAAATTTTATCCGACGAAACACGAACACTATGTAGAACTACCGTTTTGAATATTAATCTGCATGATTTACCAGTAATTTGGCTATTCGTTCAGGTCAATATGATCGGATGACTAGAGTTCAACAGCAAAAAATGCTTAGATGGCGCGAAATAGCAGCGATAATGACGAGATGATTGAGGTGACGACAAGGCTATCCTGACATGACTGGGCTCATTGCCAAATTTTATCTGTTTTGTTTAACTTTGCGGTCATTTTAGTATCGAATTAAGGGATCTATTAAACTAAAGACAGTATGAAAATGAATGTATTACTAAAAGGGTTCTTGCTTATTTCAGTTGTATCACTGGCATCATGTGTCAGCAACAAGAAATTTCAGACTCTTGAAGACGAAAATCAGGCACTCGCTGAAAACCTCGAAGAAATTCAGGCACAGGTTGCAGAATTGCAAAAGGACAATGAAACAATGACTGCTGAAAACAGCGAGTTGAACAGCGATTTGCAAAATGTCGAGCAGAAACTTGGTCAAACTGAGACACGCATGACTCAGGTTGAAAAGGAGAATGCAATGACAACTAAGGAGTTGGCCGAAATTAACAGAGGTATAGATGCTGCTTTTGCAGATATCAATGCTGCTGTAGACGCAAGCGACGCCAAAGTCAAAGAAATGGCTGACGCATTGTATCTCGACCTACAGGACACAGTTTCTTTCAGGTCAGGATCTGCAAGCATCAGTCCTGATGACAAGGAAGCAATCGAGCGCATTGCGAAGTTGTTGAACGACAATCCAAACCTTCACCTTGTGATCGAAGGAAATACGGATAAGCGTTCAATTAACAACGACATGTACAAAGACAACTGGGAGCTGAGTGCAGCGCGCTCTATCCAGGTCGTTCGCAAGTTGGTTGATATGGGTGTAAACCCTGCACAACTGACTGCTGCAGGTCGCGCAGAGCATAATCCTGCCTCTATGGGCGATCCGGATTCTAAAGCAACACTTGCCAAGAATCGTCGTATCGAGTTGATGGTAATTCCAAAGGTTGGTACACTTTACAAGATCGCCAATCAGTAGGAAGTACTGATGCCGTAAGGCGAATAAAGAAATTTCCACAGTGTGGCACATCTGCTTTGCACATATCAAAGCGGGGTAAATGTGCCACACTTTTTTTTTGGACTATTCCCAAGGCATATTTAAGCCTCGCCACACCAGATTTCCAAAATCTTAAGATTTGGTAAATCTAAAGTCGAAGTTCGGGGTTTACTTTGACAATTCCGCGTATAGGTTTACACGATTGTCCATGCCGTATTCTTCGCTAATTCATTGCTATTTTCGTATAACATTCTAAGTGTCAAATTAGTAGTAGGTCTGAATTAAGTACTTATGGCACAACACGGTTGCAAATACGTGCTGACGGCGGATATGCAATCATGGATAAATCTCACCTCTGTACCGCGGAATTTACCATCCATTAGCTCTAACGTGCAATTCACCAATCGAGAGCATCGATATTCTATCCAAAGTTGAATTTCGGACAACTTCCGATTATCTTGGATGCGAACAGCACTCTCACAATGCTCAAAGCAATTCTCATAGACGACGAACCGGAATGTCTGCGCAGCCTCGCACACGACCTGAATGAATACTGCCCCGGTGTTGACATACTGGAACAATGCGACAGTGGCAAGGCGGGAATCAAGAAAATACACGAGTGCAATCCGGATGTTGTATTCCTGGATATCGATATGCCGTATATCAATGGATTTGATCTTCTGGAAATGGTTCCAAACGTTGGTTTTGAGGTGATTTTTACCACAGCACACGACAAATACGCACTGCAGGCATTCAGAATCAGCGCAGTGGACTATTTGCTCAAACCCATAGACCCGGAGGCGTTGAAGAAGGCCGTAAGTAAGGTGCGATTGTTAAGGGAAAATGGCAATACACCAAAGCAGATCCATTTTCTCATTCAGCAACTCAAAGACCTTGAAAACAACAGCGTTAAGAAGATAGCAGTGCCCACATTTGACGGGCTGGAATTTGTGACCCTCGATGATATTCTGTATTGTCAATCTGATGGCGCGTACAGCTATTTGTATTTCACTGATGGGAGCAAACTGTATATTTCAAAAACACTCCGCTATCTGGAAGCTGCACTCTGTCCCTTCCATTTTTTCCGTGTACACAATTCATTTATTGTGAATCTCAACCATGTTCGCAAATACTCTAAAACTGATGGGGGCACACTCATCCTCACCAGCGGTGATCACATCAGGGTCTCGCGGTCAAAAAAGGATGAGTTGCTCAGTTTATTCTAGCACGGATGATAAATTTTCGCATTATCCCGGCACTATTCGCATTGAGTTTATTACCCTTTGCGCTCTCAGGACAGAAGTTTCAAAACATTAATGATGAATTCCCCATGGGGCTATCCGAAGAGATCTTTCAGGACTCTTACGGCTTTCTATGGATTGGCACAAATGATGGCCTTGTGCGCTTTGACGGATACCAGGCCGTACATTACAATCATGATCCGTTGGATAGCTTTTCTATCAACGGCAACAACATGAATGCGATATTGGAAGACACCAAAGGCCTGATCTGGGTGGGATTGAGCGTTGAAGGGGCAAATGTTTTCGATCGCAATACCCAACGATTCCAACAGCTTCATTTTCCTGATCAAAATGGAAATGATATCATAGAAATTTCGGTAAATGACTTTGTGCAGGACGGTGATCTGATGTGGGTCGCCACCAGTCATGGTCTCTATACCCTGGAGATACCCGATTCACATGGGTTGGTCAGGCGATTTACGCATTCTAAATCAGATTCCACATCACTCTCCAGTACATATATCACCGAGGTATTTATTGATAAGGATAATACACTGTGGGTGGGTACATTGGACGGGGTGAATAAATATAATCGTAAAACACACCAGTTTACCAACTACCACACAAACGTTTCATTTCCCAAAAGACAGACACTGGATATTGATCAAGGTCCAGATGGTCAGCTCATAGTCTGCCCGAGATTTGCCGATTTTTCTCTTTATACCTGGGACCCGGAAAGTGGTAATTTTCACGGAAATGAAAACTTCCCGGCATCACTCGGTGAGTTGAGAATCACCTGGGATTTTGATATGAACATGTGGGTAAGTTCAAGAGGGATCGGGGCCTACAGATTCGATGCGAAATCTGATGAAATGCAATTCTTTGACCCAATTCATTCAGACTATCACGGCTATCGAAATTTATATGGCCTGAATAATTTAACCGACTCATATGGTAATGTCTGGTTTATTGGTGGCAATCTTTTGAAGTGGCCGGAATCAAACAAATCAATTCAAAGCATCTCGAGCAATCTAAATATTTCGATAGCCGTATATGCCGACAAAAACAATTTGTGGTTTTCCGCTAAAGAACCATATGTATGGAATAAAAATGCATTGCAACTTGAAAAATTCTGGACCACGGACTATCCTATAAACCTCAGGCAACAGAACACACCCCGATCGGGTATCCCACGTATTTACCATTACGATTCACTAGATGAGGATCACTTGATCATAGCAACGACAAGAAACATACACATCTGGAACAAAAACAGTAAAGAATTTCAGGAATACCCGAGCCGTTTAGGAGGTCCAATTCGTGATTTTGTTATTGACCGTGCGTCAAATGTGCTCTGGGTCAGTCCAAATCAGGGGACTCCAGCCATATTTGATTTAACCACAAGAACATTTGACCGACCAGCTGCACTAAAATCATTACGGAATACGATCTGCGTCGAAATGGGAGCAGGTGGCGATATCTGGTTTGGCTCGGAGAGGTGGGGACTGTACAGGTATAACAAAGTCACAAACGAAATCACAAACTATTTGCGAAACAGCCCCAATCCCGCGTGGAGAGTGTCAAGTACAAAAGTGAACGATCTGCACATGGATCGTGAAGGCAACTTGTGGATTGCGACTTCCAGGGGGCTGAACTTATTAAAGTCCGATTCTGACAGTATTATTATTATTGAAGACCAGGAAGGACTTCCAAATAACCATATCACTTCAATAATAGAAGATTTAAATGAGAACATTTGGATGGGAACGTACGACGGATTGTCCATGTACTCAAAAAATACCGGCACGTTTACACATTTTGACCGGTCTGATGGATTAATAAATGCCAATTTCATCCCCCGGTCATGCTTTCGGGACGAAGAAGGAATTCTTTATTTCGGAGGAGATAACGGAATCGACTTTTTCAACCCTCAGTCAATGGGTATAAATACAATTCCGCCGGATGTATATCTCAGCAAAGTTTCTGTCAATAATTCTCCAGTGAGTACTGGTGTAGCACCGGAGAATATTAAATTTCTGGAATTCGATTACAAACAAAAGATCATTGAAATTGAACTACTCGCACTACATCTCACAGCACCACAGTCGAATACATATGCGTACCGGGTTTCAAACATCAGTAAAGAATGGGTAGATCTGGGAACGAACAGAACGATAACACTCGCAAACCCGAATCCTGGAAAATACAATATAGAGGTAAAGGCAGCAAATTCTGATGGGATTTGGTCCACACCGAAGGAACTGATTCTCATCACAATCAGCCCACCTTTCTGGTTTACTTGGTGGTTTATTTTATTAAGTATTATCCTGTTACTGGTAGTATTACGCGCGCTTTACCAGTATCGCACCGGTCAAATCCGAAAAGAAGAAAGACTTAAAGGTACATTTGAAAAACGCATCGCGCAGCTGGAAATGAAGGCACTTCGTGCGCAGATGAATCCCCATTTTTTATTTAATAGCCTCAATTCCATTAAATCACTGATCTCTGCCGGAGAAAGTGTGAAGGCAACAGAATATGTCACGCGCTTCAGTCAGCTCATCAGGCAGGTCTTGTCAAACTCTGAACAGCCCCTCGTGCGGCTGGAAGAAGACCTTGAGGCTTTGCGACTATATCTCACGATAGAGCGTCTTCGCTTTCAAAATTTTGAATATGAAATAAAGGTGGACGAGGACGTAAACACAGATTTTGCTGAAGTCCCCCCGCTCCTTCTCCAGCCGTATGTTGAAAATGCCATCTGGCACGGCCTGATGCACAAGACGAAGGGCGACCGAAAGGTCACGATTTGCATTAGCCGGGATCATGATTTCCTCGTAATGCAGGTTGCGGACAATGGGATAGGCCGCGAACGGGCACGTCATATCAAAATGCGAGGAGGCTCACGCAAAGGTGGTATGGGTATGCGTGTGACACGTGATCGCATCAAGCTGCTGAGAGACTTTTACGGTCAGGAAGCATCTGTAGAAGTCGAGGATCTGATGACGGCAGAAGATGGTGTAAGTAAGGCCACGGGCACAAGAGTTACGGTGCGTATTCCGGTCCCGGAGTGAGCATGCGCGATTTCATATCATTTCACACCTCGTAGTAAGGTAAACATCGCTATGTGGCACTTCCTATGCAGAGCGAGTACCGTTTGTTGCGCCTAAAAGGCAAATGTTTTAAACTGTGCAGATGTTTTAAACTGTGCAGATGTCAAGCGTTAAATGATACTGACCAACTACTATGTCTGACTACGACACACCAATTGTGCCTTGTCTATGTCTGTGGGATATGCCATCTTGATGAGATATAAAATTTCATTATGAGACAAGCTATCCTTTCTTTCATATTTGCATTGCTATGCGTCGTTGCCATTAGTCAGAACAACGTGGGCATAGGGGTCACAGATCCGGCCAGCAGGTTGCATATAAACAATAATGGTGGCCAGTATACGGCCCTTCAACTCACAAACAACTCGACGGGGACTACTTCGAATGATGGCCTCCAGCTGATACTGAATGGTGTGGGAGATGCACTGATCTTTCAAAAAGAATCCAGAGCGCTTGCGCTTGGTACATCCGGAATCGATCGATTCGTGATTTTGGCGAATGGAGACATTGGGATCAACACGCAAACTATGCTTGGTGCTTCAGATTTCACACTGCGGTCCTATAATCCAACCGGCTGGGGTGGTATGTATATTGAGAGTCCGGATGCTTCCACAGGAAAACCATTTTACGGATATGCTACCAATGGCTCTGGCAAAGCATTTCACTGGTATGATGCTGCGACTTCCAGCTGGCGACTCTATGTTCTCGGTGAAAAATTTAATGTTTACGCTGATGGACGTGTTGGAATAGGCACGACAAATCCCAATAGTTCAGCCATATTGGATTTGAATTCGATCAATCGCGGATTATTACTGCCTCGGATGAGTACGACCCAGCGTGAGGCAATAAACGCACCTGCAGAAGGCCTGCTCGTCTACGACAATACGCTGTCAAAAACATATGTGTATAGCAGTAGTGACTGGGAAACACTTGCCGGTGGTGTCGGACTCTGGACAGAGGACAATAGTCCTGTCGGACTATACTATAACAGCGGAAATGCCGCAGTGGGTGATCAGGCCCAGTTTTTAAATCGATTTTTCGTGAGAAGCGGTACCGGAAATCCCATTAATGGACGGTTTTTAAGTGATTACACCGGTGGATTGACAACATATGGAGTGCTTTCTGAAGTACCAGGTACTGGTACGGGAGTCCGATATGGCATGTATGGCAGAGGCATTGCACCCGCCGGAGACGCTTCACCGGCATATGGTGTATATGGCATTGGAACTGCCAATAGCACTACTTCCAAAATATACGGCGTCTTCGGGCTGGTCAATGGTACGGGCACAGGCAAAATGTATGCAGTATATGGTTTCGCAAACGGCGCTAACAATTATGCGATTTACGGCTTGGCGAATCACGCTGATGCACTAGCTGGTTTCTTTCAAGGTGAGGTTCGCATAGGATCTTCGGAAGCGTCCGTCAGTACGATCAATATCGACCCAAGTGGGCAAAGTTCAGCTGGAACTATTGATATGTACGATGACGACGGGACAAAAACAATAAGCATACGTGCCAATCAGAACACCTCTCAGGGAGGAGAAATAGAAATGACAAATGATGCCGGAAGCATTACTATAGATATAGATGCAGATTGGAGTACACAGGGCGGTGGATATATGGCACTTGAAGATGACAATTCGGCTCGACGTATCATCATGCTTGCAAACGAAGCTGTAGGCCAGGGTGCTTCAATGCAGCTTTTTGATAATGCCGGTGTGCTCACGATCGATCTCGATGCTGATTTTGGTGGTAAAGGCAGGGTGATCACCCAGGAGTTGGAAATTACGGGTGGCTCAGATCTGGCGGAGTATTTTGCGCTATCGGATAATAGCCCTGAAATCCAGCCAGGTCAAATCGTAGTCATAGATTCTCATCATCCTGGAAATGTTTGCATTTCAACGTCTGCATATGACAAAAAGGTAGTTGGCATAGTGAGTGGTGCAAATGGTATTGATGCCGGTATGTTTATGGGTCAGCGGGGAAGTATTGCATTTGGCAGCGTCCCGGTCGCTATTGCCGGTCGGGTATATGTCAAGGTCGATGAATCTAAGTATACAATCAAACCCGGCGATTTTCTCACGAGTTCTGACATCCCTGGAGTGGCAATGCGCATTAAAAACAACAGGAAAGCAAGAGGTGCAATCCTTGGTAAAGCGCTTACCACATCTGACGAGTCAGGCTATGTATTGATCCTTGTAAACCTCCAATAAAAAGCATTCATGGATCAAATCACGTTTAAGTCCGAATATACAATTCTGGCGATCCTGGTGATTGTCATTGCACTGGGGTATGCCTTGTATTCTCCTGATCATACCACATTTTCCGATAATACAATATCACTGATTGACCCACCGCAAAACCCAAAATCCCGTGCCGAGTGGTGGAAACAGATAACAGGGACTGAAGACGATCGCGCAAAAATAGAGCGTGCAAAAATGGCTATTGAAAAGCAGATTCGCAAGATGGATACCCCATTGTACCGCGATGCAGGAGTAAATGGCTGGGATGACTTGGGCCCGAGGAACATCGGAGGTAGAATTCGGGCAATCGCAATTAACCCCGATGACCCAACTGAAATATTTGTTGGAGGTGCTGCAGGAGGGGTATGGCGTAGCACAAATAGTGGATCCAACTGGAATTTATTGACCCCTACTCCCCTTTCTTATCCAGTCACTTCAATTGTTATTGACCCAGAAAACACAGATATCATATATGCCACAACTGGTGAGCTAGCTGGATCAAAAAGAGCGGCGGGAATTGGCATCCTGAAGTCGATGGACGGTGGTAGCTCATGGGAAATATTGAGTGGGCCAACCGGCGCCAATTTTTATTGGCTCTCAAAAATAGTTATGAACCCTCTGAATACTGATATCCTGTATGCAGTAGGTTCTTGGGGAAATGTGAGCGGAGGTAATAACCGAGGGATGATTTATAAGTCGACTGATGCGGGGGCAACATGGCAGATACTTTGGGAAGAAAATATTCCACCGATATCGAGAAATATTTATGATGTTGAAATCAATCCGAATGACACTTCCGAACTCATCATCGGCACACTCAGACAAGGATTGATTTCAGAAGACTCAGGCGTCACTTGGAGCAGTTTTATGGGTGACGCTCCTCTCATCCAAACGGATACAAATGCTGTGAGCCGAAGGTGTGAATTGGCGTATTGTCCTGATAATCCAAACACAATATACATGCTGAGGTATGTCACGCAGGATGCAGATAACGATGGTACGACTGATACATGGCTTTCTGAGTTATGGCAGTCCACCAATGGCGGGGGCAGTTGGAATGTACAGACAATAACGCAGGGTGAAAGCGCAGGTTCCAACATTCTCGCAACACAAGGTGACTATGACAATACCCTCTGGGTCGATCCTGTAAATTGCAACCGGGTGATCCTCGGTGGTATAGATTTATGGAAATGGACGAATGGAAGCCTGACCAGGATTAGCAAATGGCAGGATGACATCGGTGGCAATGAAAACGGTGGCAATAATTCAGCTCATGCTGATCAGCATATTATCGTGGAAGATCCAGGATACAATGGAAGCACCAATAACCGGGTCTACTTCGGAAATGACGGCGGGATCTATAAAACAAATAATATCTGGACGGCGACCAAAAACAGTGGGTGGTCATCTTTGGTGAATGGGCTTAAAATCACACAGTTGTATAGCGTCGATGTATCCAAAGGCGGAGGGATACTTATCGCAGGAGCTCAGGACAACAGTTTTTTTATGGATCATACCGGAAATGGCACTGACCTCAATTGGGGCATCTGGAGTACCGGGGACGGTGGCCATTGTGCCATTAAAAAAAGCGATACAGATATCATGTATGCCAGTACGCAAAACGGATTAATTTATTTCAGTTCTAATAGTGGGGATGACTTTTGCAGAATTGCTTCATTAGATGGTGTCAGCGGAACTTGCAACTCGTCCTGGACAACAACTGACAATCCCATTTTTATTGCTCCACTGGAAATGGATCCGAATAATGACGACCGCATATTTGTAGCCGGAGAACGATTGTTCAGGGGCGACCTAATTTCTGCTCTCGGATTATATATCATGACCTGGTCAACTGTAAAATCAGATGCCGTGACAGGTAGGCAGATTACTACAATTGAAATTGCAAAAGGCGATGGAACCGTGATTTGGGTGGGATACGGCAACGGCACCGTGGCAATGACAACAAACGGGGGATCATCCTGGACAAATGTTGACAACAATGGAATTGGATTAGCAAATAAATACATTACAGATATTGCCATAAATCCCGGCAATCACAATGAGGTCATGGTGACAGTAGCTGGTGGTTATACTCAAAACTCTGTGTACTATACTGATAATGCCGGCACAACATGGGAAAACAGGTCACTTGACTTCGATATGCTCGTACATTCTGTGACCTGGCATCCACAAAGTGGGAATTGGGTCTATATCGGAACTGACCAGGGCATTTTTGCCTCAGAAGATGACGGACAAGAGTGGAGCATTACACCACTCATTTCACAAAATTCAGGCCCTTACGCATCAAGCGAAGGCCCAATATATACACCTGTTCTGGAGCTCGTATGGCAGGGTACCGGTTCGAGCACATATCCCTACTATCTGGTTGCTGCTACACATGGGCGAGGGGCATGGCGCACAAAAGCGCCCATCAGGACGACATACTATGTCGATAAAGATTGTGATCCCTGTGGAACCGGATCATTTTCACGCCCATATTCGACATTCAGAGCTGCTGTAAGCGCTGCCGGATCAGGGAGCAAGATCATCTTTCTTTCAGGAGGAGTATATGATGAAGTACCCAATAGTATTCTGATGAAAAGACGTATCAGAGTACTTATCGATGACGGTGTGACTTCGAGTGTTATTATTAAATAAAACAATCGCCACAATGCGCTTTGTCTCTTCTCATCTGGCATTATGTACAATCCCTTTTTTGATGTGATAGTATGAGTTTAGTAAATCAAATACTTGATTTTAATCACAATCCGACTTCAGGGTACTTGCCGAAATCACAAATAATCCATTTTCGTTGTACAATTTGCATTTGTCAGGGATTCCGGGCAATGCAAAATCATGCTTATTTGCAGACGCCTCCTTCACCCATGTACCATATGGTTCCCAGGCAATGTGCGCCTTAGTTAAATACGCATCTGCAAAATCTGAAGTCCGTACAATAATATATTCCACATGAAATTCATTACAAAACTCAATCACCTCATTGATATCCTCAGAGTAATATGCCTCCACGAAGCTCCGTGCCCTATTACTGATTTCTGACCAATACTTATCAAAAAACGGGAGTGCCATCGCCGTATTAAAAAGAACCCGTCGGCCGGTCACGGTCGGAATGGGATCTGCCAACGCAGGGTGAGATGCTATCAGGCCATCCGAAGGTAAATCAATAAGAGCGCCATATAATGCAGTGTATTCTGATACATCGACAAGTTCCCTTTTGGCAAAATGAGCTGGCAAAATGCTGATTCGCACCATTACAGCACAGACGATAATGGTGCCAGTGATAAGACCAATCCTGATTCCAATTCGCACTCTACGCGTACGCAAAAGTGCTATCCCCCTGGAAATCAACAAAGATTGCACCAGCAGGGCCCAGACAGGCAGGGCAAATTCCAATTGTCTGACGGGGATGTACAATTTTAACATGATAAGATATGCCAGCATGTACATCAGGATTGACGCAATGAACAAGTAATGGATGGTGTCATCAATTCTCAACAGACCCTTGTACAAGGTGATACAGAAAACAACTATAAACAATCCCAGAAATGAGAACTGGTATACATTTCTTAGCAAATCGCTTCCCAGCGCAATATCGATATTTGGTACTCTGGAATAATACGTCCCGCGTGCGAAATTATGTGGAATGGCGGGAAGAAATGTTTGGTCAACAGGATATCTCCCTCCGCGCAAAAACTCAGCATTGTTGCGAATCTCAACGGATGAGACCGGTGAGCCGATATCAGCTTCCTTTGCAGACCTACTTTGATGCATAAATAGTGCTAGACAACCGAGGCAGGCTATCGTCATAGGAAGTAGTGATTTCTTCAACCCCGTCCAGGATACTTTTTTTATT
>Ga0164313_10004755_pt1 | contig 12029 bp, 8 predicted proteins | sample GuaBasSedimGuay4_FD_113735 | JGI IMG/M metagenome (GOLD analysis project Ga0164313, IMG submission 113735) | Subseafloor sediment microbial communities from Guaymas Basin, Gulf of California, Mexico - Guay4, Core 4569-4, 0-3 cm | ecosystem: Environmental > Aquatic > Marine > Hydrothermal vents >... | reverse complement strand
GCCAGAGGCCAGAGGCCAGATAACAGACGCCAGATATACAGACGCCAGACGGAAGCCTCGCGATATTCCGAGTCTGGAAGTGAGCTTGCGAGCGTTCTGGTATCTGGATTCTGGTATCTCGATTCCGGTATCTCGATACGGCTTCTCTGCTTGTTGCGCGCTCTGTAATACGCTTACGCCAGCATGAGCGACGAAAACACCACCGACGCACCCGCTGCCCAGGACCAAGATTCCGAGACCGACAAGGACAGCAGGGGCTTCTCGATCAAGTCGTTGATGCGTTCGGCGGAGATCGACACTCGGCTCCTTGGCATGATTCTCGCACTGATCGTGATCTGGGTCGGTTTCAACATCCTGTCCGGCGGAACCTTCCTCACGGCCCGCAATCTCTGGAACCTCTCCGTACAGACATCCGTCGTTGCGATCATGGCAACGGGGATGGTCCTGATAATCGTGACGAGGAACATCGACCTCTCCGTGGGATCGATGCTTGCCGCGATAGGCATGGGAATGGCGCTGCTCCAAACCGAGATCCTCCCTGACATTTTCGGGATAGGGAGCCCACTGATCTGGATCGTTGCGCTGCTGGCCGGCGTTGCAATGGGTGCACTCTTCGGTGCATTCCAAGGCGCCATCGTTGCGTATGTGGGCGTGCCCTCGTTCATCGTCACGCTCGGTGGCCTGCTTGTGTGGCGTGGAATTGCATGGTGGATGGCAAGCGGACGAACGATCGCTCCTATGGATGCGACATTCCAGCTCTTCGGTGGGGGCTCCAGGGGAACCATCGGTGGTACATGGACCTGGATCATCGGGATAGTTGGCTCGATTGCGATCGTCCTGATGATGTGGAACAAGCGCAGGCAGCGCAAGAAGTTCGGTTTCGAGCCACGCCCCATGTGGGCCGAGGTCCTCATTGCAAGCGTCGGCGTACTCACCGTAATGGGAGCCACTGCGGTGATCAACGCATACCCGATGCCAGAGATACTCGCCAGAAGGTATGCCGAGGAGAACGGCATCGCGTGGCCCCCTGGCGGGCTAACTATCCCACTTGGCCTCGCCACACCTGTCCTGATCACCATCGTGGTTGCGCTGGTGATGTACTTCATTGCCGGGCGAACCCGGTTCGGGCGTTATGTCTACGCGATCGGTGGCAATCCTGAAGCAGCAGAACTTGCGGGTATCAGGACCAAGTGGACGATCGTCAAGACGTTCATGCTGATGGGCATCCTCGTCGCGATCGCCGCGTCCGTTCAGATCGCTCGACTGAACGCCGCCACCAGCGGTATGGGACAACTGACCGAACTCTTCGTGATCGCAGCTGCAGTGATCGGTGGGACGTCACTCAGTGGCGGAGTCGGCACCATCCCCGGTGCCGTGCTCGGTGCACTTGTCATGCAGTCTCTCATCTCCGGCATGGTGCTCCTGGGCGTTGACGCTCCCCTCCAGGACATCATCGTTGGCATCGTCCTGGTCGTTGCCGTTGCCCTCGACAGTTACTACAGACGGAGGGTCTCAACATGACCGACACCGCCACACAGACGAGGCCTCTTGTCGAGATGGAGAACATCCGTGTCTCCTTCGGTGGTGTCCATGCCGTCGACGACGTGTCCATGGACCTCTACGCCGGAGAGGTCGTTGCCATCGTCGGTGGAAACGGAGCAGGGAAGACGACATTCATCAGAGCGTTGTCTGGAGCCCGCCCTGCAGATTCAGGCACGATCCTGATCGACGGGGAAACCGTATCGATCGACAACCCTCGCGATGCCAAGGAACTGGGTGTTGAGACCATCTATCAGACGCTCGCCCTCGCAGAGAACCAGGATGCAGCGGCGAATATGTTCCTCGGTAGAGAGATCATGACCAGGTGGCACACGCTTGATGAGTCAGCAATGGAGGATGCAACACGCAAGGTCATGGCACGGCTGAACCCGAGGTTCCAGAACTTCAACGTGCCCGTGTCATCACTATCTGGTGGCCAACGCCAATCGATTGCCATTGCTAAGTCCGTCTACTTCAATGCTCGGATCATCATCATGGATGAGCCCACCGCAGCTCTTGGGCCACAAGAAACAGCGCAGGTCGGTGAGCTCATTGAGCGACTGAAGTCCGAGGGCATCGGCATCTTCTTGATCAGCCACGACATCCACGACGTGTTCGACCTCGCCGACCGGATCAACGTGATGCACACAGGTGACCTCGTTGGAACGGTCAACAAGACAGACGTCACCAAGGACGATGTCCTCGCGATGATCATCATGGGGAAGATGCCTGGTGAGGTCACGGAAACCGACATCGAGGAATTGCACAACTGACACGTCAGATGTCAGACACCAGATCCCGGATACCAGATGAAGAGCTCGGTTCCAGTGTTGGAAGCGAGCCTGCGAGCGATCTGGAGTCTGGAAGCGAGCCTGCGAGCGATCTGGGCTCTCATCAAGGCCATGCTCTGCCCTCGGGGAAGAATGCTGCGTAGTCCTTTCGGAACACCGTGAATGCTGGCAATCTGTCCAGTGCCTCATCGACCAACGGGCCAGACCGGCCGGTGCCGAGAAACGGATCGAACACTGTGCCCGATGCCGGGTCGAGCAATCCCTCGGACGTGAGTTCCAGATCGAGCACATCATCACCAAGGCGTCGGCTGAATACCGTCCATCGTGCAGGATCGTCCGCGTCGATGACCACGGCGATCTCCACTCCTGCCACGACATCGTTCACCACACCTACCTCGCGGATGCTCGGAATCGAATACGCGGCCGCCTCCGTATCGAAGTCAACAACGATGGCCATATCTTCGAGACGGAATGCGGTTCGCCATGCATGGACATCGAGGGCAAGCGTTTCTGGGTGGGCTGACGACCACGCATCCCAGGTTGTGAGCGTCGAAGGCACAAGCTCGAGCGTACGCCCCTTGAGCGGGCCGGCGATCGCCTCGCCGAGAGGTTGGCTCCAGATCGATCCCGTTTCGTGGTCCCACCACGTCATGGCATTGCCCCACAATGCACCCTGGTTACCGAGAACGATCGGTTCTCCGTCCAATTCGCGGCGATGAACCATCGCCGTACCGCACAGTGGTCACCAGCTGACAAGAATCGGCGACCCATCCAGGTGGTCGATGACCATCTCGTGCTGGTTGAGATGCGTAACCGGGTAGGCCTTTGAGGTATCTTCTCCCGCCACACCAAGCACGAGCATCTCGAGGGGCCAGTCGACCTCATCTGCAGTCGTGAAGACCGGGTCGTACACCGGTTCGATCTGATCACGGGAGAGAAGTTGGCGGAATCCGTCAGGGATCGGATCGCCTGCCCTAGCTGGGTCGTACACGGCGGCGATGTCGACCGCGGGGATGGGCTGCGATTCACCCACAACGGTCACAGAAGCGTCCGGCTCAGGTACCCGAGCCAAGATCAGAGCCACGACGCCCAGTCCAACGACCACGCCGATCCCGATTATGACAATGCCGCCACGAATGCTCCACTCCTTCATACCTCAACAACGATGGCAGGGCGAACCCGATCCATCAAGTGTCGTGATAATGACTCTCCAGGCGCCCGGGGCCAGCCAGGGCCTGCATATCGGTCTAGCTGGCGCCAGGATCCAGAGAGGTGAGAGCACTCATCCGGGTGATGCGACGCCCATCGATGGAGAGAACAGTGAGTGTGACTCCATCGAGCTCAACGACATCCCCAACGGCAGGGATACGGTCGACGATCCCTATCAGCAGCCCTGCAGCGGTGTTCCAGTCCCCTGCGGGAAGCTGAACGTCCAGGGCACGCTCCACATCTGCAATATCTGCAGAACCAGGGATGGTCCACATATGATCACTGATCTTGCGGAACCCACCGACTGGGACCTCGTCTTCATCCAATATGCGGCCGATCAATCGTGTTACAACGTCCTCGATGGTCACGATCCCCGCAGTTCCACCGAACTCATCGACAACAACAACGAAGTGGGTCCGTTCTCGTTGCATCTCACCGAGCAGTTCCACGACCGCTTTGGATTCAGGTACGACGATCGGGGAGACTGCGAGATCGAGAGCCAAGCGATCGGGCTGGTCCACCACCGCCGCCGCAAGATCGCGCATGGCAACGACCCCAACGATGTCATCGAGATCCTCGCCGTAGAGCGGGATACGCCTATGGCCACTCGAAATCGCCGTGTCGAGTGCCTGCCTCACCGTGACCGTAGCTGGCGCAGCGACGATGTCGAGTCTGTGAACATAGATCTCGTCAACGTAGCGGTCGCCAAGGTCGAAGACACGATCGATCAGTATGCGATCGGTCTCGTCGATGGTCCCCGTGTCGGCCGCTGTTGAGGCAAGCTGAAGCAACTCCTGCTCAGTCGGAGCGACAGCCGATGCAACGGCTGTGCCGGGAGCTTGGATGTTGGCGGCCCACATGAGGACGGCAACGATCGGGCGGAAGAAGAATGTGAGCAATGCGAGAAGTGGCGCTGTGGCGTAGCCGACCCGAACCGGATGCCCAACAGCGTACGTCTTGGGCAACGCCTCGGTGTAGATGAACAACACAATGGTGAGAACGATCGACGCGATGGTCACACCGAGGGACCCGAACAGGCGCTCGGCGAGCAAACCGGCGATCGCTGCAGCCGAGATCTGAACGAGGAGCACGACGAGCAGTACGGTGTTGAGCGTCCGAGGGAGATCCTCGAGGATCCGCAGAAGGGTCGTGGCACGCTTCACACCGTCGTCCGCATCGACCTCGACCCGAGCCCGGGGCACACGCAGGAGCGCTGCCTCGGCTGCACCCAGGACCGCGGCCGCAACGATCAACCCCACGAGTGCGGCGACCAGCCACCATTCAGCGTTACCCACAGCCCCATTGTCTCATGTCTGGCAACGCGAATCAGGGTTTTGGCGCCCAGAGAGCATCTGGATTCGCAAACCACTGAGGCGTGTAGTGTTGTGTTCTTGCACAGTCGGCGGATACAGGCGCTCATAGCGAGCCATCGGCTGATGTCTGGGATGTGAGGGAACATGCAAAAGGAAGACCTCGAAAGGACCCCTACGGGGGGCCTCTATCACACCGGTCTCGACCATGATTCATGTGGGATCGGGTTCGTTGCGGATATCAAAGGCCGCAAGAGCCGCCAGATCGTCGAACAGGGTCTCACTGTGCTGGCGAATCTCACGCATCGAGGTGCCGTAGGGGCTGACCCTCTCGCGGGCGACGGTGCAGGTATGCTGCTCCAGATTCCTGATCGGTTCTTCCGTGAGGAGATGGCCGCCAGAGGCATTGACCTCCCTGAGCCGGGCGCGTACGGCGTCGGTCTCATCTTCCTCCCACAGGATCCTGCAGACAGGATCTCCTGTGAGCACGCCATTGAAGAGACCGTGATGAGAGAGGGCCAACATGTCCTTGGTTGGCGAGACGTTCCTGTCGACTCCTCATGCCTCGGCGAAAGCGTCAAACCGATCGAACCTGTGATCCGCCAACTCTTCGTGGGACGGTCAGACTCGATCAGGACCGTTGACGATTTCGATCGCAAACTGTTCGTAATCCGCAAACAATCCCACATCCACCTCTCCAGGCGCGATCCAGGACTCATGCAGCGGGGCCGGTTCTACATCACGTCGATGTCGGCACGGACGATCACGTACAAGGGCATGATGCTCGCCGTGAACCTCGCCGTGTATTACAGGGATCTCGCAGACGAACGTGTCGAGTCCGCACTCGCGTTGATCCACCAACGATTCTCGACGAACACGTCACCGTCGTGGCGCCTGGCCCAACCGTTCCGCTACCTCTGTCACAACGGTGAGATCAATACGGTCCAGGGCAATATCAACTGGATGATGGCGCGCAAACAGAATATGTCATCCGAGATCCTCGGAGATGACCTCGAGAAGCTATGGCCACTGATCGGTGACGGTGCGTCAGATTCTGCCACCTTCGACAACGCCCTCGAACTCCTCCTTGCCGGCGGCTATTCGCTTGGCCACGCGATGATGCTGATGATCCCCGAAGCGTGGGCGGACAATCCTCTGATGGACAGCGGCCGCAAGGCGTTCTACGAGTATCACGCAGCTGTCATGGAACCATGGGACGGCCCATCGGCTGTGGCGTTCACTGACGGAAAACAGATAGGCGCGACACTCGACCGCAACGGCCTGCGCCCTGCGAGGTATTTCGTCACTGACGACGACCTTGTCGTGCTGGCATCGGAAATGGGGGTGCTCGACATCCCCGAACACAAGATCGTCAAGAAGTGGCGGCTCCAGCCAGGCAAGATGCTGCTGATCGACCTCGAGCAGGGCCGCATCATCGAAGACGAGGAACTCAAAGATTCGTTGTCTGGCGCCAAACCGTACCAGCACTGGCTCGATGAGACCCAGATCCATCTCGCAGACCTCCCCACGGAGGTGGCATCGATGGGCCCCGATGCCCGGACCCTTGCCACCACACAACGAGCATTCGGCTACACAAGAGAGGACATCGAGTTCTTCCTGAAACCGATGGCAGAGACGGGCAAGGACCCGATCGGCTCAATGGGCAGAGACACGCCCCCAGCAGTGCTTTCGGACCGCCCCAAGATGCTCTACGACTACTTCAAGGAGCGCTTCGCCCAGGTCACGAACCCACCGATCGATCCGATCAGGGAGAAGACAGTGATGTCGATGGTGTCCCTGATCGGACCTCGACCGAACCTGCTCGACCTCGACACAGGTGGGACCCACAAACGTCTCGAAGTCCCACATCCGATCCTTTCCAATGTCGACCTCGAACGGATTCGCCGTATAGAGAACCACGTCGACGATGCATTCAGGACGCGCAAACTCGGTATCTGCTATCCCGCATCGAAAGGTGCAGAAGGGATGAGGGAGGCGCTCGATCGTCTCTGTGAACGTGCGATCGAAACCGTACGCGACGGTCACAACATCATCATCCTGTCCGATAGATGCCTCGAAGAGGACAAGATCGCCATGCCAGCGCTCCTCGCAACATCGTCGGTTCACCACCATCTCATCAGGGCAGGGCTACGGACTGAGGTTGGCCTTGTCGTCGAGACAGGTGAGGCACGCCAGGTGCACGACTTCTGTCTGCTCGGTGGATACGGTGCCGAGGCGATCAACCCGTATCTGGCGATCGACACCATCCATGCGCTCGCAGCGGAACTTCCTGGCGAAGTGTCGATCGCCCAGGCAGAGGAACGCTACATCGAGGCGATTACAACAGGAATGCTCAAGGTGATGTCCAAGATGGGGATCTCAACGTTCCAGTCGTACTGCGGTGCACAGATCTTCGATGCTGTTGGACTCAACGACGGCTTCATCGACCGCTACTTCACCGGAACCCCTTCTGCGATCAGCGGAATCGGACTCACCGAGGTGGCGACAGAGACGCTCCGTCGCCACACCTCAGCGTTCGGTGTTGACGAACCGGCCAGGATCGACCTCGACGTCGGTGGGGACTATGCGTTCCGTATCAAAGGCGAGAAGCACGTATGGACCCCCGAGACCGTCGCAACGCTCCAGCACGCGGTCCGTACCGGAGACTTCGAACTGTTCGAGAAATACACATCCATCGTCGATGACCAGAGCCGCGAACTCAAGAATCTCAGAGGCCTGTTCGATCTCGACTTCCTCGACGAACCCATCCCCCTCGACGAAGTGGAGCCAGCGTCTGACATCGTCAAACGGTTCGCAACCGGAGCGATGTCGTTCGGATCGATCTCGTGGGAGGCCCACACGAACCTCGCTATCGCGATGAACCGCATCGGGGCGAAATCAAATACAGGTGAGGGTGGAGAAGAGCCTTCACGATTCACGCCGATGCCCAATGGTGACTCGATGCGTTCCGCCGTCAAGCAGGTCGCATCCGGACGCTTCGGGGTGACCACTGAATACCTGGTCAACGCGGATGACATCCAGATAAAGATGGCTCAGGGAGCGAAACCAGGTGAAGGTGGGCAACTCCCTGGACACAAGGTGAACGAGTGGATCGCTGAGGTCCGCCACTCCACGCCAGGCGTGGGGCTGATCTCTCCCCCGCCGCACCACGATATCTACTCGATCGAGGACCTCAAGCAGCTGATACTCGATCTCAAGAACGTCAATCCGCAGGCTCGCATCAGTGTCAAGCTGGTCTCAGAGATCGGTGTCGGCACGATCGCCGCAGGCGTCGCCAAGGCGCACGCTGATCATGTTCTCATCTCGGGCAACGACGGAGGAACAGGCGCAAGCCCATTGACCTCCGTGATGCAGGCAGGGTCACACTGGGAGATCGGCCTCGCTGAGACCCATCAGACCCTCGTGGCGAACGGCCTCCGTGGGAGGATCGCCGTCCAGACGGACGGGGGAATCCGCACAGGTCGAGACGTGGTCATCGCCGCCCTCCTCGGTGCAGACGAGGTTGGTTTCGGCACGGGGGCACTCATCTCCGAGGGATGCATCATGACGCGGAAGTGTCATCTCAATACTTGCCCCGTCGGCGTTGCAACCCAGGATCCGGAACTCCGCAAGCTCTTCCCCGGTCAGCCGGAACACGTCGTCAACTTCTTCATGTTCATCGCTGAACAGACCCGCCAGATCATGGCGCAACTGGGATTCAGGACGTATGCAGAGATGATCGGGCAGAGCGACCGTCTCGAGGTGCGTGAGGCGATCGAGCAGTGGAAGGCCCAGGGCCTCGATTTCTCAAAGGTGTTGTTCAAACCGAACCCGCGACCAGGCATCGCGATCAGCAATACGGAGAGTCAGCCGCACTCGCTTCATCGTGCACTCGACAACCTGCTCATCGACAAGGCGGCGCCCGCTCTCGAATCCGGTGAACCTGTGATCATCGATGCTTCGGTCAGTAACACGAACCTCGCCGTCGGGGCGATGCTCTCCGGGGAGGTCGCACGCAGGTACGGCCACGTTGGCCTTCCGCAGGGGACGATCACCGTCAACCTGGAGGGGACCGCGGGCCAGAGCTTCGGAGCCTGGCTGGCCCATGGTGTCACGCTGCATCTCCAGGGCGACGCAAACGACTATGTCGGCAAGGGGTTGTCCGGTGGCCGGATCGTCATCGAGGCGGAACCCGATGGCCCGACGGTTCCCAGAGAGAACGTGATCATCGGCAATACGGTCCTGTACGGGGCCATCTCAGGAGATTGCTACTTCAACGGCGGCGCAGGAGAACGATTCGCGGTGAGGAACTCCGGCGCGATCGCCGTGGTCGAACGAGTCGGTGACCATGGATGCGAGTACATGACAGGTGGGTGCGTCGTCATCATCGGAAAGGCCGGGAGGAACTTCGGTGCCGGCATGAGCGGTGGGATCGCGTATGTCATAGACGACGCGGAGGATTTCGAGGACAGGGTCAACCACGAGATGGTCGAAATCGAGCGTATCGGTCCCGACGACGGTCCACCGCCAGGCGTCTCAGACATCCCGACACCGTCGGAGTTGCTCGCCGATCCCCTGCATCACGATGTGTGGCGCCTCACGACGCTGATACAACGCCATGCACGACTCACCAACAGTTCACGGGCAGCGGAGATCCGAGACAACCTCACCGAGTATCTTCCCCGGTTCTACAAGATTGTCCCTGTCGAGTATCGCCGGGCACTCCAGACAGGAGGTTCGTGATGGGTTCCCCAACAGGGTTCCAGGTGACGCCACGCCACGACAGAGGTTACCGGCCGGTTGACGAGCGCACGAAGGACTACCGCGAGGTCTCGATTCCGCTCACGGACGAGTCAGCGTCGCAACAGGGTTCGCGGTGTATCGACTGTGGCATCCCTTACTGCCATTCGGGCTGCCCTGTGGACAACATCATCCCGGACTGGAACGACCTTGTGTATCACGATCGGTGGCAGGATGCCATCGAGGCATTGCACGTAACGAACAACTTCCCAGAGTTCACGGGACGCATCTGTCCTGCTCCCTGCGAGGAAGCGTGCACACTCAACCTGCTTGGGTCTCCCGTCACCATCAAGACGATCGAGTACTCCATCATCGAAAAGGCATGGCAGAATCGCTGGATCGAGCCCGAGATCGCCCGCAGACACACGGACAAGCGAGTGGCGATCGTCGGCTCAGGGCCGGCCGGCCTCGCTGCTGCACAGCAGCTCGCCAGGGCTGGGCATCGGGTCGAGGTGTTCGAGAAGAACGCCAAGATCGGTGGTTTGCTGCGCTACGGCATCCCCGATTTCAAACTCGAGAAGTCAGTCATCGATAGACGGATGGCCCAGATGCAGGCCGAAGGCGTCGAATTCCGAGTGAACAGCCACGTTGGCGTGGGAGTACCCATCGAGAGGCTCGCAGACAAGTACGATGCCGTTGTGCTGGCCACAGGGTGCGAGATCCCCCGTGACCTTCCTGTCCCAGGCAGGGATCTCTATGGTGTCCACTTCGCCATGGAGTTCCTCACGCAACAGAACCGCAGGATCGGTGACGAAGCGTTCGCCGATGTGCAACCGATAACCGCTGAGGGCAAGCATGTCATCGTGATCGGCGGGGGCGACACCGGCGCAGACTGCGTCGGAACCGCCAACCGACAAGGTGCAGCATCCGTGACTCAGCTCGAACTGCTACCCAAACCTCCAGATCAGGCGGACACGTTGACAACGTGGCCTGACTGGCCGACGAAGCTCCGCACCTCGACCTCACATGAGGAGGGCTGTGAACGGCTGTGGTCCGTCGCAACGACGTCGTTCAAGGGATCCGATAGCCACATCGCCGCACTCCACGGCATTGGCGTGGCATGGACGCAGGTCGATGGACGGTGGGAGATGGAAGAGCTTGCAGGGACAGAGTTCGAGCTACCGGCCGACCTGGTCCTGCTGGCCACAGGTTTCACAAGCCCTGTACACGATGGGCTGCTCGCCAAACTCGGGGTGGACCTCGACGAACGCGGCAACGTTTCAGCCGACACCGAAGACTACGAAACAAGTGTCCAGGGTGTCTTCGCTGCAGGGGACACCCGCAGAGGCCAATCTCTCGTTGTATGGGCGATTCGCGAGGGCAGGCAGTGCGCCGCATCGGTCGACAGATTCCTCATGGCAACTGATCACGAATGAGACCTCAATGACAACCATGACGATAGGCCTGGCACTGAGCGGCGGTGCCGTGCGCGGTGCCGCCCAGATAGGGGCGATCGCCGTACTCGAGGAGAACGACATTCCCATCGAGATCGTCGCAGGGACCAGCGCGGGTGCGGCTGTTGGGGCACTCTATGCGGCAGGGTTATCGCCAGATGAGATGCTCAGCTTCATGAAACAGCTGAGTTGGCCAAGGACAACACGGTTCGTGGGTACCAAGCAGCTCGGGTTCTTCTCAACGAATCCGTTTCGCGACCGATTGCACGATGCCCTCGGTACGGAGCGGTTCGATCTGCTCGAAAAGAAGCTCATTGTCATTGCCTGTGACGTTCTCACAGGTGCGAGGGTGCTCCTCACCGAGGGTGAGGTGTGCACAGCCGTTGCCGCCAGCACAGCTATTCCCGGTCTCTTCGTGCCAGTGGAGTACGGCGATGCGCTGCTCATCGACGGCGGCGCCATTGACAACTATCCGGTTACTGTGCCATACGAATTCGGGGCACACTCCGTCATCGGAATCGACATCGGATCACACCCCCACGAACGCAAACCGCGAAATGCCGCCGAGGTCCTCCTTGCCTATATGGAGGTGAAGAGTAAGTCGACAGGTGTCCGGGTCGCGAGCATCGACATCGTCCCTGACGTCAGGGAGTTCTCGTCGTTCGATTTCGACAACATTCCCGAGATGTACGAACGGGGACGATCCGCAGCGTTCGACAAACTGCCTGAGATCCTCGAGCTTCTCGATACCGACGCGTGAACGGGCTCTTCGGAAATGAGCGGGGTCGGTAGGTAGCAACGTTCCCGCGTTTCAACCTCAATCCACAAGCCCTGCCACAAGCGCCAGTCCCCCTTTCAAGGGGGACTGGCGAGTCCTCGAGCCAGGGGGATAACGCGAAGCCAACACCCACTCTCCCCAGTCACCCCAAAGCTTTCAAGAAGATTCGTTGGCTCCGCGTTATCCCCCTGCTTCGTCGCTAACGCTC
>Ga0164313_10004754_pt1 | contig 12029 bp, 7 predicted proteins | sample GuaBasSedimGuay4_FD_113735 | JGI IMG/M metagenome (GOLD analysis project Ga0164313, IMG submission 113735) | Subseafloor sediment microbial communities from Guaymas Basin, Gulf of California, Mexico - Guay4, Core 4569-4, 0-3 cm | ecosystem: Environmental > Aquatic > Marine > Hydrothermal vents >... | reverse complement strand
TCCCACAGGGCTTGGAAAACCCGCGGCGGGTTTTCCACAGCTCCACAGCCTCGACGACGACGGTCAGATTTCTCGAAATTCGGACTTGACTCTTTATAGAGGCACGCCCCGGTGGAGGCCATAGACCCGCGCGCTTAGGAGTTTGCACGGCACGCCCGGTGGAGGCCAGATACCCGCAGATCCAGGTTCGGCGCCGGCACGCCCCGGTGGAGGGTGTTTCTCGCCTGCCGTAGAGGGTCTGCGGTTCTGGCCTCGAACGGACGTGCCGTCTCAGACCGATGTTGGGGAGGAGCGCCAGGCCGAAGTCGACGCGTATCGGGCCCAACATCGTTTGAGGGGGTACTCACGGGGAGCGTGACGAGTTCGCCATGTCGGTATCGTGCCGATGGATATGCAGGCCGGGGCTCACCGATCCAAATCGTCTCTGTTCCGGCAGGACGATTCGGTGCCCGAACTCTTGGTGTCTCGGCTATCCTTGGGCACAGATGAGAGCAACCGAAGTCGTCGAACGCTGGTACGCCGAAGCGCTGGCCCGGCCGGTCGAGATCCTGCGTTCGTACAAGATGGTCCGAGTACGGCCGGATTCCATCGCCGGACTCACGGTGTCGGTTGTGGCGATCCCGCAATCCATCGCATATGCCTCCATCGCGGGTCTGCCTCCCTCATACGGTCTCTTCGCGGCGGCGGTCGCGGCGATCATCGGATCTCTTTGGGGTTCGTCACGTTTCCTCAACACCGGTCCGACCAACGCGATCTCCATTCTTGTCCTGTCCATCCTGACCCCGCTCGCGGTGATCGGCTCGGCCGAGTACCTCATGGCCGCGTCGGTGATGGCGGTGATGGTTGGGATCTTCTGCGTGGTCTTCGGTTTCCTCGGTCTCGGTGTTTTGGTGAACTTCGCGTCGCGTGCGGTCCTGCTCGGTTTCACGGCCGGCGCTGGTGTTCTCATCGCGGCAGGCCAGCTCAAGAATCTGCTCCGGCTCGATGTCCCTCGCAGCCCGAATCTCTGGCGGTCCATGACCGGGGTGTTCGAGAACCTGAACAACAGCCATTGGCCGAGCCTCCTTCTCGGTGTCGCCACCCTGGCGACCATGGCGTTGATCGCCAAACGAGCGCCCCGTCTGCCTGCGGCGCTCATCTCGCTGACTGGGGCGGGTCTGGTGGTGGCGGTGGTCGGTGTCGATCGCCTCGGGGTGGCGGTCGTCGGTGAGATTCCGCGTCAGATTCCGCAGATGACCACGTTCTCTGTCGGCTGGATGTGGGAGAACGATATCGTCGGCGCCCTGGTGATGGGTTCCATGGCGGTGGCGGCCATGGGTCTGGTGGAAGCGGTCTCCATCGCCCGCGAGATCTCTCGTCAGAGCGGGGAGCGGCTCGACATCAACCAGGAGCTGGTGGGGCAGGGGATGGCCAACATCGCCAGCGGTCTGTTTTCAGGCTATGCCAGTTCGGGTTCGTTCACACGATCGGCGATCAACTACCAGTCCGGAGCGAGAACTCAGCTTTCGGGAGTTTTCTGCGGTGTCTTCGTCTTGGTCGGGGTGCTCGCATTTGGTCCAGCGGCCGCGTTCCTGCCGCGGACCGCCCTGGCCGGGATGATCATGGTGATCGCCTATCGGATGGTCGACTGGCACGGTGTCCGTCGGGTGATCAGAACCTCGCGGAGCGAAACCGGGATCATGGTCTCTACGTTCTGTGCAACCCTCGTTTTCCCCCTGGAGTTCGCGGTCCTGGCCGGGGTGATCTTGTCGTTGGCGATCTACATCTACAAATCGAGCTTGCCCACGGTCCACACCGTGGTCCCCGATCCGACATTCCGTCACTTCGTCGAACGCGACACGGCGCCCTGTTGCCCCCAACTCGGTGTGATCAACATTCGTGGTGCGCTCTTTTTCGGCGCCGCGAGCCACGTCGAGGATGAGTTGCTGGCCAACTTCGAGGCCAACCCGGGCCAGGACCACCTGCTCCTCCGGATGCACGGGGTCCATCAGTGCGATCTCGCGGGAATCGATGTCCTCGAGGGGATTCTCAGGCTCTATCGCGACGGTGGCGGCGATGTCTTTCTCGTGCAGGTTCGGCCGGAGGTCCGTCGCATCATGCGTCTATCGGGCTTCGAGGAGCTTCTCGGCGCGAAGAACATCCTCCTCCAGGAGGACGCCATCGAGTGGCTCTTCGAAAACCGCATCGACCCGGCGGTGTGCATATACGAGTGCGAGCATCGCGTTTTTGCCGAGTGCCAACCTCTGGAGAAACACCCCTACGACATCCGCCTGCCGTCGTTCCCCACACGTTTCCACTATCCCGAACGGCAGCTCACGGTGCCCGAGTTCGAGGACGCCATGCGGGTGAACCGTAAAGATCTCCTCCTCGTCGATGTTCGAGAGGAGGGGGAGTTTGTCCACGGTCACGTGGCGGGAGCCGAGCTCATGCCACTTCGGCACATCATCGAAGATGCCGAGCAACTGCCCCGCGACCGACCGATCCTCCTGGTCTGCCGTTCCGGTCGGCGATCAACCCGGGCCATGCACTGGCTCATCGGACTCGGCTTTGACGACGTGGCCAACCTCAAGGGCGGGCTTCTCAGCTGGAAGGCGATGGGCAGACCGGTGAAAGTCGACTGAGCATCGCAAATTATGAATTTTGAATTATGAATTTTGAATTGCCATCACAAGCAAACTTGGAAAACGGCTGCGATGTCATTCAAAATTAAGAACTAAGAATTCACAATTGTCGGCGACGGGTGAAGTGATCCGTTGAGCCGGTCCGCGAGCAGGGTGAATCTCCGACGCTGGGTGGCATTGGAGACCGCTCGACCGAGGGCTCGGCGGCTGCCGATGATGACCACCAGCTTGCGGCCTCGTGTCACGGCGGTGTAGAGCAGATTGCGTTGCAGCATGACGTGGTGCTGGTGGTGGAGGACGATGATCACCGCGGGATACTCGCTGCCCTGGGACTTGTGGATGGTGCAGGCGTAGGCGGGAACGAGGTCATCGAGATCGTCGTGGGGAATCCGCACTTCGCGGCCGTCGATTCGAACCGCGAGCTCGGACTCCTCCTCGTCGAATTGCTCGATCCGACCGATGTCGCCATTGAAGATCTCGAGTTCATAGTTGTTGCGGATCTGCATGATTTTGTCACCGACCCTGAATCGCCGGGAGCCATAGGTCAATTCGGGGCCCGGTGGGGTCAACTCGGCTTGGAGGCGCTCATTGAGGCGTCGCACGCCGAGTTCTCCTCGGTGCATGGGTGAGAGCACCTGGATGTCATCGACCGGGTCCAACTTGTAGCGGCGGGGGATCCTGCGGCTGGCGAGATCCACCGCAAGATCTGCGGCCTCGGCTGGATCGTCGCGGACGATGAAGAAGAAATCTGAGTCGGGGTCGTTGCCGTCGGAGACCGGCATGGACCCCGAGTTGATGCGGTGAGCGTTGACGACGATCCGGCTCTGTTCAGCCTGGCGAAAAATGTGATCGAGCCGCACCAACGGCACCACTCCCGAGGCGATGAGGTCGTGGAGGACATTGCCGGGTCCCACAGAGGGAAGCTGATCGGCATCGCCGACGAGGACCAGGTGGCAGTTGAACGGGATCGCTTCGAGGAGATGGGCGGCGAGGGTGATGTCGAGCATGGAGACCTCGTCCACCACCACCATGTCGGCTTCGAGAGGCCGCTCTCGATTGCGGTTGAAACCACCCTCGCGGGGGTTGAACTCGAGGAGGCGATGGATCGTTTTTGCCGGTTCTCCGGTGGCTTGAGCGAGGCGTTTGGCGGCCCGTCCGGTGGGCGCCGCCAAGAGGACTTTGCTCTCTCTGGTAGCGAGGATCTCGGTCAGACCCTGGACGAGGGTTGTCTTTCCTGTTCCCGGACCACCGGTGACGACGAGAAGCCTTCCCGAGAGAGCGGCCACCAACGCGTGGCGCTGCTGTTTTCCGAGCTCGATGGAGGCCCTCTGTTGGTACCAGGTCAGAGCCTTCTTGACATCGAAGGACGGCGTGCCGGGGTTGCGGAGTCTTTCGAGGAGACTCGTCGCAACCGATGTCTCGGCGGCTTCGAGCCGCGGGACAAACACCGCGGGCTCATCTGTGGGACGGCGAACGACGACCGCCAGTTCGCGTTGCTCGAGTTCGGTGAGGGCGGGGCCGAGAAGGGCACCGTCGACCTCGAGAAGCGTGGCGGCGTTTTCCAGGAGCTTCGATTGCGGGAGAAAGACGTGGCCCTCCACCGAGGCTTCGCTGAGGGTGAAAAGGAGGCCGGCCCGGAGGCGATTGGGTGAATCCGGCTCGGTGCCGATGCGTTGGGCGATCCGGTCGGCCGTTCGGAATCCCACCCCGAAGACTTCGTCGGCGAGGCGATAGGGGTTGTCGCGAACGACATCCACCGCGGCCGCTCCGTACTTGCCATAGGCCTTGACCGCCACACCCGGGGCGATCCCGTGGCCGGTGAGAAACACCATGATCTGTTGGATGCCCCGGTGTTTCTCCCACGATGCGACGACCTTTTCGAGGGTGGCCTTGCCGATGCCGTGGATTTCGATGAGGCGGCGAGGATCGTGGTCGAGGATGTCCAGGGTCTCGAGACCGAAGGCATCGACGATTCTCCCGGCCATGGTGGGGCCGATCCCCTTGATCCGGCCGGTGCCCAGGAACTTTCGGATGCCCTCGAGCGTCGACGGCGCCACCTGGACGTAGGAAGCGGTCTCGAACTGTTCGCCGAAGCGCTTGTGATCGACCCACTTCCCCGTCAGCCGAAGCTCGTCACCCTCTCGGACGCCGAGGAGAGGACCTGTTGCCGCAAAGGAGCCGCGCTCGTCATTTGTGAGCCGGATGGCGCACCATCCACTGTCATCGCTCGAGTAGAGGATGCGGGAGACGGTGCCTGTGACTGTGACAATAGGCATCCCCCGGATGATAGCGGTTCTCGCATCTTCACGGAGGAGAGAACCTCGCTATCGCGATCGTGAGAGCGATCGACTCAGAATTACCGCGCTTCCGGGAACCGCGAACACAGGTGTTCGGCCAACGCCGTGATGGTGAGCGACGGGTTGACCCCGAGATTGGCGCCGATGACCGATCCGTCCATCACATAGAGGCCCTCATGACCGTAGACCTCGCCGTTCGGATTGATGACGCCGGTGTCGGGGCCGGATCCGATGGCGCACCCGCCGAGGATGTGGGCGGTTGATCCGGTGCCGAGGAAGACCTCATTAAAGCTGTTCTGGGCAACCCCATCGAGTTCCTCCGCAACCTCGCGAGCCACCTCGTTGGCGATGGGCACGTAGGACGGAATCCCGGGCTCGTTCGGATTCGGTTGCGAAGTGAGCGCCCGGCTGAAGGGCCACAACCACTGTCGTCGACGGACGAGTTTCGTGTGGTTGTCGGCAGTCTGCATCGCCATGAGAACCACCGAGTGTTCGGCCTTGCCCCAGGGCTTGGTCACGCGCCAGAAATCGAGTGGATGGCGAATTGCGTTCCAGAACCAGCGGAGCGGTCTGGGTAGCCCCGGGCCGCCGTCCGCGAGGATGGTGCCGAGCAGTAGCATGACATCGGACCCTTTGGAAAACCGAACGGCCTCCATGTGGGTGACATCATCCACTTCGACCTTGGCGGCGATGGCGACGCCTTCCCACAGGTCGTTCTTTGTCCTCGATGTCATTCCGAGGAGAGCCTCCGAATTGGTCCGGACCACATTGCCGAGTTGATCGGAGACTCGGGGCAGACCGCCCTTTTCCTTGCACACCATGAGCAGCTTGACCGTGCCGAGAACTCCGGCGGAAAAGACGACCTTCTCAGCTGTCATCGATCCCCGTCTGTCAAACGGCCAGTTTTGAACTCGGAAGTGGAGTCGATATCCGCCGTCGGAGAGTTCCTCCACCAGCTTGACGTCGGTTTCGGGGACCACCTGTGTGCCGCGTTTCTCGGCCAGGTAGAGATAGTTCTTGTCGAGGGTGTTTTTGGCGCCGAACCGGCAACCCACCATGCAACCACCGCAGAAGTTGCACCCGGTCCGATCCGGGCCCTCGCCGTCGAAGAAGGGATCCGATACGGTCACGTCCGGTTGGCCGAAGTAAATGCTGACGTCGGTTGGTTTGAATGTGTGGCCGAGCCCACGTCGATCACCGGCCCGCTGCAGTGCGTGATCCGGCTCGCCGAGCTTTGGATTCTCGACTGCGCCGAGCATCCGACGCGCGGTGGCGAAGTGTTCAGGCATGATGGATCGCCAGTCCTCGAGCCCGCTCCACTGGGGGTCGTCCCACACTGTTTCCGGTGGTTCGAAAAGGGTGTTGGCATAGACCAGGCTTCCACCGCCCACGCCGACGCCGTGAAGGATGAGCGACTCACGGAGCAGATGGAGCCCGAAGATGCCGCGGCAGCCGATCCGAGGAAACCAAAATGCCTTACGGAGATTCCAGTTGGTCTTCGGATAGTCTTCGGGGGCCCATCGCTTGCCTTTTTCGATGACGGTGACCCGGTATCCTTTCTCGGAGAGCCGCAACGCGGCAACTGATCCTCCGAAACCGGAACCGATAATGGCGACGTCAGTATCGAAATCTCGTGTGCTCGTTGGGTTTCCCTGGGCCATGGCCACCTCTCCACGGAGTGTACCCGCGATGCCGCACTTCGGCAAACGATGACGCAGGTCACCATTCACACGTTCCCATGGTCCGGACCCTGCGGGGAGGCGAGCGAATCCGCCGTGTTGTGGCTATACTCCTGCCGTGGATTGGAAAAGAACCTGGTTGGTGATCCTGGTGGTGGCTTGGATCTCATTCTGCGGCTTGCCTCATGGGGCATTCTCGGCCGAAATCACCATTACCGATCCCGAGGGTTCTTCCATCCGCTGGTCGAGTTGGCTCGAGGACCACGGCCCGGCAGCGGTCGTGCTCTGGGCGTCGTGGGTCCCTGACGCCGAAGCCACCGTGAATGAACTCGAGGGGATCTCCAGGGTCGCGCGGTCCAAAGAGCTGGAGATGATTCTGGTCTCGGTTCAAGAGAGTCCGGATGAGGCCCGCTCTTCTCTCGAAACCGCAGGTGTGTCCTGGTTGAACGACCGTTATGGTGGTTTGCTCAAACGGTTTCGGGTGGTGAAGATTCCGGCCATGGTGATCGTCGAGAAGGATGGTCGGGTGGTGGCCCGGCTCGATGCCACCGCCAACGCGCTTCGCGTGTGGAAGAGCGAGTGAGCGTCCTCGTCGGCGCGGTCTCCCGTGGCACATTCGCGCTCCTTTCTCTTGGGGCGTCGGCCACGGTTTTGATGGCTTCCCTGAATCTGATCGGGTGCAGTGACGGCAACGGCAATGCCAGGGCCGATGTTCCTCCGGTTGAGGTCATTCCCATCGCCGAGTATTGTCCGCCCGTTCTCACGACCGTGGCGTCCGGCGACACACTCGAGACCGTCAGCCGGCGAATCGCGGGTCGCGAGTGGGTGAGTTGGCGCGATGCTCTGGCAGACGAGATCGATCCCCGTCGACTTCGACCTGGTACCGTTTTCGAGGGCGTCCTGAGTCCGCGGGGTGCGCTCGAGGAGTTGAGGGTTCTGCTTGATATGCGATCGGAGCTCGTACTCAAGTCATCATCCGGCGTCATCGATTGCAGCCGTGTCGAGCGCGAGGTGATTAGCGAAGTTGTCCGCCTCGAAGGAGTGGTGGAATCGTCCCTCTTCGGTGCGGTGGAAGGGGCTGGAGGCCGACCGGCTCTGGCTGTCGGGATGGCCGAGATCTTCCGTTGGGATGTGGATTTTCTGCGCGACCTTCGTCAGGGAGACACCTTTGTCGTGATCGTCGATGAACAGCGGATCGAGGGTGAGTTCTACCGGTATGGAACGATCTTTGCTGCTCAGTTCACCAACAAGGGCAGGGCCTTGAATGCAGTGGTTTTTCCCGATGAGAACGATCGGTTGGGATACTACGATCTCGAAGGCAATCCCCTGCGCAAGATGTTTCTCAGGTCACCCCTCAAGTTCTCTCGGGTGACGTCTCACTTCAGCATGAACCGGTTTCACCCTGTGCTGAAGAAACGGATGCCCCACTATGGTGTGGATTACGGCGCGCCCATCGGCACCCAGGTTCGGGCCACCGCGGACGGGGTGGTGACCCTGGCTGCGAGGAACGGTGGTGCGGGGAACATGGTGAGAGTCCGACACCCCAACGGGTATGAGACCAACTATCTCCACCTGAGCAGGTATGGCGGCGGGGTTCGTAAAGGGGTGCGGGTCACGCAGGGACAGGTCATCGGCTATGTCGGCTCGACCGGGTATTCCACGGGTCCGCACCTGGACTATCGGGTCAAACACAACGGGTCCTGGATCAATCCGCTGAGTATTTCATCGCCACCGGTCGAACCTCTCAAAGAAGATCGCCTGCAGCGGTTTCTCGGCCACGCCCTCGCGGTCCTCGATCTTCTGGAAGGTCGCGAGGCGCCGGTTGGAGCAAGATGTTGATGGATCGGACACCCTCGATTCGAGTGGCGGCGCCGTGCCGCGCCGATCTTGCCGGTGGCACGCTGGACATCTGGCCGTTGGGTCTGCTGCATCCAGGTGCAGTGACCGTCAATATGGCCATCCCGGTCGAGGTCGAACTCGAGGTGGATCTCGCGGGTGAGGACGGAGTGGTTCGGCTGACCACCCACTCGGGTGAGGTCCAATCGTTGCGGTCTGACGATGCCGATCTCGATCTCACCGCGGGGGTTGCCTTCGCCATCGTTCCGAACGGGGGAGTGCGGGTTCGAGTGATCTCCCAGGCGCCGCTCCGGTCCGGTATCGGTGGGTCGTCAAGCTATGGCATCGCATTGGGACGAGCTCTCGGTGAAGCCATCGGCGAGGCGCTGCCCGATGAGCGTCTGGTGGCCCTGATCCGTGATCTCGAAGCCCGCGTGGTCCGCGCCCCGACGGGCAGCCAGGATCATTGGGCGGCGGTGCGTGGCGGGTTGTTGGCGCTTCACATCGGCGCCGGTGGTGATCGGGTGGAGGAGTTGAAGATCGATTCTCAGTGGATGGATGAACGGGTTACGGTCTTTTTCACCGGGATCCGGCACCACTCGGGGATGGTCAACTGGAAAGTGATCCGGCGCCGGCTCGATGGCGACCGTGGGACGGAAGAGGCGTTTTCGCAGATCGCCGATGCTGCGGCCGAATGTCGGAAGGGACTGATCGATGTCGATGAGGTCGCGGTCGCCTCGGCCATTCGATGCGAGTGGAAGGCCAGGCGTCGGCTGGGAACCGATGTCAGCACCCCCGAGTTGGACCACCTCGTCGATGTTGCCCGTCACGCCGGTGCAACGGCGGTGAAAGCGTGCGGAGCCGGGGGTGGGGGAAGCATCCTCATCTGGCACCCGCCGGGGACACGAGCTTCGATTGTCGGTGCGATTGAAAAATCATCCCCGGACGGTCACGTCCTCGCCACGGGGCCGGCGTCGCAGGGCTGCCGCATCATCAGCGACAACTCAGCGGCCGGTCGTTGAGAAGGACAGGTTTGGGTTCTTAGTCCGGGATCTTGAGTTTCTGGCCCACTTTGATGAGGTTCGGATCGTCGAGAATCTTACGGTTGGCCTCGAAGATCTTCATGTACTTACCGGCCTGCCCGTAGTACTTCTGAGCGATATGTCCAAGAGTGTCGCCTGCTGCAACCATGTGGTACCGCTCGGTGGGGGACTCTTCATCGGTTTCGGCCTCGACGAGGGGTTCCGGAGCCGGCTTGTCGACCTTGATGGTGTTGATGATGTTGTCCGGAGAGACCATCTCATCGAGCTTCTGCATCGCCATCGTGGCGATCTCGCGACTTGGAGCCGCGCCTGTGAGGGTGACGACTTTGTCTTGAACCTGTGCGCCGAGGTCGCGCACGCCGAGATTCATGGCCTTCATCTCGGTGATGGCTTCATTGACCTTCTCATCGAATGATTTGCCGAATAGATCGAACAGACCCATGAGTGTGCTCCCTTTTCCCTGATCGTTCTCGGTGGACGTTCCGCTCAATGGCGATGAGAAAACTATAACCTAAACTGAGCGATTCTGCCGGATGATATGTGCCAAGTCCTTGATGCTCTGGTGTTTGGAAAAAATGCAGGAATACTGGTGGTATGTCGAGGCTTTTTGCAAACGCCAAGAGCGCAAGGAGTTGGTGCAGACGCCTGAGAGAATCGCTCAATTTAGGTATAGCAGGGATGGATCCCGAGGATGGACGAGGGAGACGTTCTATACTTTTTCAGCGATCCGGAAAACAGCCTTGTCCGATGGCGAAAGGCGGCTTGATGAACGACGATGGACTCTTTCTCGGCACACAGCTTGACGGCGGAGAACGACTCGCCCTCGATATGGATCACCTGACCACCCACGCGGTGTGTCTGGGAATGACAGGATCCGGGAAAACGGGACTTGGCGTCGTCGCCCTCGAGGAACTCGCGCGGCGCCGGGTGCCGCTGCTTGTGATCGATCTCAAGGGAGATATGGTCAACCTGCTGTTGAACTTCCCCGATCTCAGCGCAGAGTCATTCGCGCCATGGTTGCCGGTGGATGAGATCGAGGAGCGTGATCGGATGGAGGTGGCTCGGGAACAGGCCGAGAAATGGCGTACCGGCCTGGATCGGGATGGACTCGGCGGGTCGGAGATGCGCGCCGCGCGCGACGGAATCGAGTGGCAGCTTCTGACCCCGGGTGTGGCGTCGGTGGCGCCGGTGGACATCCTGCCGGCTCTGAGCGCTCCCACCGGGTGGGATCCTGATTCGGATCCGGATGCCGCCACCGATCGGGTCAACGGAATCGCCGGTGCGATTCTCTCACTGGTGGGCCGGGGAGGCGATCCCCTGTCCGATCGCGATCACGTTCTGACCGCCACGGTCATCCTCGAGCACTGGCGGCGTGGCGATTCCCTCGATCTCGCGCGGCTTCTCGCGAGCCTCGCCGATCCCCCGATCGATGTGCTGGGTGCCCTTCCCCTCGATGTCTTCTATCCCCGCGACGATCGCATGAAGCTCGTCCTCGCCCTCAATACCCTGCTTGCGAGCCCTGCATTCGCCGCCTGGACGAAGGGGGTGCCCCTCAGTATGGAGTCCCTCCTCGGAACCAGGGAGAACCCGCGAGGCAGCATCATCTCCGTCGCCCACCTCGACGACAAACAGCGCCAATTCGTCATCGGGCTGCTGGTCTCCGAGCTGGTGGCGTGGATGCGGCGTCAGCCGGCGTCATCCGGGATTCGCGCTCTCTTGTACATGGATGAGGTCCACGGCATCCTCCCGCCCCATCCGGCCAATCCACCGACCAAGGGTCCCTTGCTGACGCTCTTCAAGCAGGGACGAGCGTTTGGGGTTGGCGCCTGGCTTGCCACCCAGAACCCCGCCGATCTTGACTACAAGGCGTTGGGCAATGCCGGGGTCAAGCTGGTGGGACGGTTGATCACCGATCGCGACCGCGAACGGGCGCTCGAGGGTCTCGGGATCACCAAAATGGAAGACGGTCGGGATGCGGATGATGTGGTTGCCGGACTCGGCAAACGCCAGTTCCTGCTCGATGATGTCCGCGAAAAACCTCGGCTCCGGTTCTTCTCGTCGCGCTGGGCCATGAGCTATCTGCGCGGCCCGGTGACCCTGGCGGAGATGCCCGCCCTGGTGGGTGATGCAGAGGTTGACGATCGGGCGGTGGAGCCTCGTGGGCCGGCGCCGGCAGCCGGCGAGGCGACCTCGAGCATGCCACCGGTCCTCAAGACCGCGTTGACGGCGCGTTTCGGTCCTTCCGGTGGCGGAGTCGCGCAACCCTGGTTGTTGGTTCGCGATCGACTCGCGGTCCGTCGTAAGAGGCCGGTTCTAAATCGCGAGATGCAGGAGATCTGGCGGGTACCCATCGATTCGAGTGGTGACATTCAGTGGAGTGCGGCCGAAACCCTCGAGGATGCTCCCGAACTGGTCGCGAGTCCTCCCGAAGGGATGGCCTTCCCGAAGGCGGCTCCACCGCGGTTGGGTTCGCAGATCGCCAAGGTCGAGAAGGCTTTTGTTGCCTGGCGCGCGAGAAAACCGGTCGAGGTGCTCGCCAACACCAAACTCGAT
>Ga0164313_10004753_pt1 | contig 12030 bp, 10 predicted proteins | sample GuaBasSedimGuay4_FD_113735 | JGI IMG/M metagenome (GOLD analysis project Ga0164313, IMG submission 113735) | Subseafloor sediment microbial communities from Guaymas Basin, Gulf of California, Mexico - Guay4, Core 4569-4, 0-3 cm | ecosystem: Environmental > Aquatic > Marine > Hydrothermal vents... | reverse complement strand
GGGGCATCCGTCACACTGGAACCCGGTGGGCAATTGGAACTTTCCGGCGCCCTTCTGGATAACATACACCAGACCTGTGATGAAGTTTACACCCATCTGGCCCAGGTCAAAACCATTGCAGAGCCATTGGGTATCGCTTTTCTCGGTATGGGTTTTCAACCCAAGTGGGAGCGCAAAGACACACAGTGGATGCCCAAAGGCCGCTACCGCATCATGCGGGAGTATATGGACAAACGCGGCACGCTCGGACAGGACATGATGAGCCGCACCTGCACCGTGCAGGTTAACGTGGATTTCAGCTCCGAAGCCGACATGGTGAAAAAGTTCCAGGTGGCACTGGCCCTGCAGCCGATCGCGACCGCACTGTTTGCCAATTCACCATTTGTTGATGGCAAACCCTGCGGATATGTCAGTTACCGCTCGCATGTATGGGAAGACACGGATCCGGATCGCACAGGTATGTTGCCGTTTGTGTTTGAGTCATCAATGGGTTTTGAGCGATACGTTGATTACATGCTGGATGTACCAATGTACTTTGTCTATCGTAACGGCGAATACCTGGACGCCTCCGGTCAATCATTCCGTGATTTCCTAAATGGTGTTTTGCCTGTCCTGCCCGGTGAGAAACCCACCGCCCAGGATTGGGAAGATCACCTGACCACTGCTTTTCCCGAAGTTCGCCTGAAGCGCTACATGGAAATGCGCGGAGCCGATGGCGGACCGTGGCGTAAATTGTGTGCCTTGCCGGCATTTTGGGCCGGGCTGTTGTATGACCAGTCGGTGCTGGATGCTGCCTGGGATCTGGTGCGTGACTGGAGCATGGAAGAGCGGCTGCAACTGAGGGCAGACGCACCCAGGCTGGGGCTAAAAGCCACGATATGCGGTCAGGGATTGCAATCACTGGCACTCGAAGTGCTGGAACTGGCTTCCAGTGGTTTAACTGCGCGTAACCGCTTGAATGCATCAGGTGAAAATGAAACCGGGTTCCTCGAACCCCTGTTTACAAATGCCCGGGCCGGGCTAACCCCGGCGGACAAAAAGCTGGCGCTTTACCATGGCCGCTGGAATGAATCAGTCGACCCGGTATTTAGTGAAGAAGCGTATTAGCCCGTTTATATCACTATTCTGTTTTCCAGATGACCAGACGCCACTCTTCCTTGTTTTTGGAGCTGTGGTCCAGGCCAACATAATAAGTTTTACCGGCTTCGAAATCTGCTTCCAGATCGGGAACCACGTAGGAGCTTCTGCCGCGTACTGCCGGGCAATTGGCAGTATTGATGACAGCCCGACCGTTCATGGCGTGCTTGCCAGCTTCCAGCTCAAACCCTTGTTTATTAACATTGCGCAACCTGCCATCAATTTCATCAATGATCACGCTTGATATGCATTGGGAAGCACGTTCATTTTGAGTAATAATTCTTGCCTTGCTGGTCGGGTTGGCCATGGCATGGACTGGCAGCAGTGATGCCAGCAATAATATCAGCGTCAGTTTTCTCATCGTCATATCTCCAATCCGCTCAATTACTCTACTTTCCAAACCACCAGTTTCCATTCATCACGATTATTGGATCTGTGGTCATAACCAATGTGGTAGGTCTTGCCCGCCTCGAAATCTACTTCCAAATCCGGCGCATAGCCACCACGATTGCCGCCACGGCCAACCCTGCAAAACGTTGTATCAAGTATGGCCCGGCCATTGAGAGTGTGTACCCCCGGCTCAATCTCAAAGCCCTGGGCAGGTACAATTTTTTGCAGTCCATCAATCTTGTTAACCGCGATCGGCGATAAACAATCCACCGAACGCCCGCCCTGGGTAACAATCTTAGCCATGTCGCTATTGGCCAGAACAGCCGATGCAGGTAAAGCCGTCAGCATGGCTATCAGTAAACCAAGCTTATTTATCATGGGTTTATTTATCATGGGCTTTTTCATCATGGACTCCTTCGGTCGATACAGCAATCATATACGATGAATACTGTAGATGCAGTATTGTTTGATCGCTACTACAACTACTACGTTGAAATGAATATAAACCCTGGTGGGTGAACTGAGCCTGAATGGTGGGGGTGATGGTCACCCCCACTCAGGTCAGATCGGTAGTTTGAGATCGCTTTTAATCGCCAGCATCTGCTGTTTGAAGACACCCTTGATGCGTTCCAGCCCTTCTTCAGTGTCGGCCTCAAAGCGTAACACCAGTATTGGCGTAGTATTAGAAGCACGCACCAGACCCCAGCCATCAGCAAAGTCAGCGCGTATACCGTCAATGGTATTGATTTTTGCGTCAGAAAACTTAGCTTTTTCCTGCATTTCTGCAACAAATGCGTGATTCTCGCCTTCTTCCATATGGACCTTCAACTCAGGTGTGCTAATGCTGTTTGGCAGGCTATTGAGTACTTCCGTTGGATCACGCTCATCTGCTGCGAGGATTTCCAGTAATCTTGCCGCCGCATAAATACCACAGTCAAAGCCGTACCAGCGCTCTTTGAAAAAGAAATGCCCGCTCATTTCACCGGCAAATGGCGTGCCAACTTCTTTCATCTTGTTCTTGATCAGCGAGTGGCCGGTTTTATACATCATGGGAACACCACCCGCCTCTTCGATCACATCGTGCAAATGACCGGTACACTTGACGTCGTAAATGATGGTCGCACCCGGCACCCTGCTCAGCACATCCCTGGAAAACAACATCATTAAACGGTCTGAATAAATGATATCACCATCGCGGGTTACCACGCCCAGCCGGTCTGCGTCGCCATCAAAAGCCACACCAATATCCGCTTCCATCAGTTTGACCGATTCAATCAGGTCTACCAGGTTCTCTGGTTCACTGGGGTCCGGGTGGTGATTCGGGAATGACCCGTCGACTTCATCGAATAACGGAATAACCTCGGCACCGATATCCCGTAATATATCCGCAGCGCACACGCCACCAATACCATTGCCACAATCGGCGACCACCTTGAGTGGTCGTTTTAACTGGATATCACCGGAAATTTTTTCCCGGTATTGGTCGAGCATATCTTCCGTGCTGATATTGCCTTTACCGACACGCAGGTTTCCGCTTTTTATGCGCGCGTACATATCGGTAATTTGCTCGCCCGCCTGGGTAATGCCGCCAATCAGAATTTTGAACCCGTTGTAATCCGACGGGTTGTGGCTGCCGGTGATCATCACACCCGTGCCATTGCCAAGCTCATAAGCAGAGAAATACAACACGCCGGTTGGAACTGCCCCGATATCCACAACATCACAGCCGGTAGAAGATATGCCTTCGATCATGCCTTCGACAAGATCCGGGCCGGAGTCCCTGCCGTCACGCGCCACGATCACCGGCCCTGCATCTGCTTCCAGGGTGAGACTGCCGACTACCTGGCCGACCTGCCGTGCCACTTCTGCGTCAAGAGTTTTGCCTACGATTCCCCGAATGTCATAGGCTCTGAATATACTTTCGACCAATTCAACCGGTGGAAAAACTTTATGATGCGGCATAGGCGGGTGCTCCAAATTAAAACCAAGATCAGGCAGACTGATTGCACCCAGACCATCGCCCGGGACATCACCAGTTTGTTTTTTGGACCCGGTATCTTCGCCGGGCACATTTGCTTCTGTATCACCCTCCACCAGGTCCTCACCCTGCTGCTCAATCTGCAGCGGGTCTTCTTCCAGTTCTTTTGGTGGTTCATACGGCCTGATTTTGAGCAACAGGCCTACCGCAAGCAATAACAGCCCGGCAACCAGCAGTAAAAAACGCATTAGACCACCACCACTGGATACGCGGGTATCCTGCACAACCCCGATGCGAAGCAATGAACCCGGAATGCGCATATGGGCTACACGTTGCTTGGAAGAAGGCGATTCGGCAAGGTTTACAATGGTAGTCGGTGAAAACCTGCCATTGGTCTGATCCAGGGAAAAAATACCAGGTTCAGGTAAAGATGTTTTGAATACCGAAGTTATTGCCGCTGGCTTGACCTTCGCCAGCAGGTAACCTGCCGGAGCCTCAGCATCACCAACACGTGCTGCCAGGGCCAGGTAAGCCTCCTCGCCCTTGCCATGAATCTGTACCGGCGCCAACCCATCCTCGCGGGCATTCATCAGCATATCCAGTACCGCGTAACCGGAAGGCCCCATATCTCCACCGCGAAGCTGATTAAGCTCCGGCTCAAACAACAGAATTTCGATCAGTTCCGGAATACGACCGTTCACATACTGCTGGAGATTCGGTAGCTTTTCCCGGTCATTCGCCGCAATGACTGCCAACTCCTGCACCTGTTGATCTTCCAGTACTCGGCGGAAGTTTTTAATCGATCCGCTAACCTGGCTGATTGTCTGCCGTGCCCGCTCGAGCATTTCATCATTGCCTTTTTGGCTGCCACCACCCAGGAAAACGAGGCCCGCCAACAACAGCAACAAGGCACCACCAACACCCATCAGCACCATCGGGTTCAATCGTTCGAGATGGAGCTTATCCAGGCCGCTAAACGATTTACCCAGTTCACCCAAATCAATTTTCTGCTTAATGTTCATTTTTTGCCCGTATGCCCAAACCCGCCGGCACCACGCTGACTGGTTTCAAACGACTCTACTACTTCAAAATCGGCCATCACCACGGGCAGGAAAACCAATTGTGCAATCCGCATGCCCGGTTCAATTTCAAACGCCTTGTCAGACCGGTTCCAGCAGGACACGTACACCTGCCCCTGATAATCGCTATCAATCAGGCCGACGAGATTTCCCAGTACAAGACCGTGTTTATGACCCAGGCCTGAGCGTGGCAGGATGACCGCAGCCATGCCAGGGTCGGCAATATGCATCGCAAACCCGGTTGGAATCAACAGGGTTTCTCCGGGGTGAACTGTCGTGGTTTCTTCTACACAGGCCCTGATGTCCATACCAGCGGAGCCACCCGTGGCGTGTTCCGGCAATGGAATTTCTTTACCCAGTCTTGGGTCTAGGACTTTAAGCTGGATGGCATTGAGGGTCTGTTCTTTGATCTTGTGCCCTTTCTGTTTCTGATTGTCCATTTGACATTCCTTTGTCTATGTAAACACCATCATAGCAAGCCTGCGCCCGCTAGTCTTGTTGGCAAGCCTCCAATTAAAGCGGCATTGTCCTACAAATTTTGAGGTCAAACTCCAATATACACGACGTACAGCCTGGTTCAGGATTAAGGGCATGCCCACAAGCAATCAAATTTTGAAACCCGCCAAGCTGCAATCACAGCAGGAAAACAGTCACCAGCAAGCACTGCTACCGCACCCCGGGTCGTTTTCAGATGCCGAACTGCTTACCCAACTAATAGATCCCGGCGCGATTGAGAGACAGGGTGTGCGTCCGGCCGAAAACCTGTTGCAGTCTTTTGACGGGTTGCGCGGGTTGCAAATCGCCAGCCGCCTGCCAAAGAGCGAGCGCGCGGGGCTGAGTGACCGCTTGGCAATGCAACTCCGGGTGGCACATGAGCTTGTAAGCCGGCAATTGAAACAGTCTTTACAGCGTGGCGTTTCCCTGACCAGCCCGGCAATGACCATGGAATACCTTCAAACTGTATTACGGGATCGCAGACGTGAAATTTTCACCTGCCTTTTCCTGGATACAAGGCACCGCGTGCTCGCTGCTGAAGACCTTTTTCAGGGTTCGATTGACGGTGCCTGTGTGTACCCCAGGATCGTTGCGGAAAGGGCTCTCAGGCTCTCGGCAGCAGCCGTCATCGTGGCACATAACCACCCATCCGGCGTCAGCGAGCCCAGCCTGGCGGATCAGGCCATTACCCGTCGTCTGAAAGATGCTTTACTGCTGTTGGAAATCCGTTTGCTGGACCATTTCGTGGTCGGCGATGGCCCGCCGGTGTCGATGGCTTCCAGGGGAATGTTGTAACAAAGTGCAAAATACGCCCGGGATGATGCCAAATAAGTGAAATAAGATTGCAAATACCTCGACTTTGCGGTATAAAGTGCGGCTCATTTTCGATAGTTCAGAAACGGAAAAATCTAATGTCCAGAGTTTGTCAGGTAACCGGTAAACGACCAATTACCGGGAACAACGTGTCGCATTCAAATAGAAGGACCAGGCGACGCTTTTTACCCAATATTCACCGCCATCGTTTTTGGGTGGAAAGTGAAAATCGTTGGGTCCGTCTGCGTGTATCCACCAAGGGAATACGCATCATTGATAAAAAGGGCATTGATGCCGTTTTAACCGAAATGCGTTCACGCGGCGAAAAGGTCTGAGGAGCATAAATCATGGCAAAATCATCACGAGAAAAAATTCGCCTGGTATCTTCTGCCGGTACCGGTCACTTTTACACCACGGATAAAAATAAAAGGAACATGCCTGCAAAAATGGAGATCAAAAAATATGATCCCGTTGTACGCAAACACGTGATGTACAAGGAAGCCAAGATTAAGTAATTGATCCTGATATTGATTAAAGAGCCCGCACTTGTTGCGGGTTTTTTTATGTCCTCAATAACTTCGATGTAAAAGCAGGTTTCCCCATTTATCTGTTTTTACCGACCATCCGGGCTTGATCCAGGCCGTTGCTGCCGCTTCCGTCAGGATCAAGGGTCCTTGCAGTAATTTACCCGGTTCAAGACCGCCCCTTGTTCGCAACGGCACTTCGCGGCCAAGCCCGGGCATGGGTACCATTTCAGCAGGCCTGGTTTCCCCGGCTTTATCCTGAAAATCAATAGAAGCCAATGCTGCGGGGGCTCGTGCACCGAGACGCAGGTTGACCAGCTCCACAGCGTGAGGCAGTTGCAGACCGCTGGCTTTGGTATGTGCCTTGTGAAAATCTTTTTCAGGCATACCGCCGCTGCTCCAGTCTATGCTGATGGTTGCGCTTTGCCCCTGGTATCGGAGCTCAAGCTGGTGTCTGAAAACAACATTGTCAGGATGGCAACCTTCAGCTTTTAATTGAGCCAGGGCGTCCGCTTCAAGTTTTTCAAATCGCAAGCCTATATCCTTATCTGACAAATCGGCCAGCGGTGACAACACGGCCTGGGACAGTTCTCTTCCAGGCTCGCTAACCAGCATGCCCAGGGCAGATAACACGCCGGAACGTGCGGGTATAATGACCCGTTTCATACCCAAAAGCTCCGCCAGGTCACAAGCATGCAGCCCACCGGCACCACCAAAACACAGAAGCGTGTAATCAGCCGGGTCATAACCGCGTTCAACTGAAATCACCCTCAAAGCCCGTGCCATATGCTCATTGGCGATCTGAATCACACCGTGTGCTGCATCAAGCACTTCACAACCCATGTTCTTTGCCAGCTTTGTCATGGCGGTTTTTGCGGAATCACTGTCCAGCGGCAGATAACCGCCCAGTAATGTATTGGCAGGTATGCGACCCAATCGCAGGTTGGCGTCGGTAACCGTCGGTTCCGAACCACCCTGACCATAACAGGCTGGACCGGGGCTGGCGCCCGCGGACTCCGGCCCCACCAGCAACATGCCGGCCGCATCTACTGTTGCGATCGATCCCCCGCCCGCACCAATGGTGTGAATATCCACGGAAGGAATCGACAATGGCCAGCGTCCCAGCCGGCTTTCCCCGGTCAACGGGATTTCACCGTTCAGCAGAGCAACATCCGTAGAGGTGCCACCCATATCAAAGCTCATCAGTCGCTCATGACCAGTCTGTTTACCGATGCTCAGTGCTGCCGCCAGCCCACCGGCCGGCCCGGATAACAACAACCGGACTGCCTGCTGAGCCGCCTGGTCAGCGGCAATGGTTGTACCTGCACTTTGCATCACGGCAATGTTGGCCCTGGGCAGGCGGTTTTGCAGTCGTTCGAGATAACGTGAAATGACCGGACCCACGCTGGCATTTAGCCAGGTCGCAATTCCTCTTTCATATTCCCTGACTTCAGGCATCACCGTACTGGAGCAGGAAACAAACCACCTGTTGCCCAAAGTTTTGGCGATTCGTTGTTCTGTTTGCGGCTGTAAAAAAGAAAACAGCAGGTTGATGGCCACTGCCTCAACATCCAGGGATTCCAGCCGGGCCCCAAGTTCCGCCAGTTCTTCATCACTGGCTTCGCTGAGCAGGCTTGCATCAGCAACAATGCGTGTGGGGACTTCCAGGCATAGGGAGGCGGGTACCGGTGGCTGTATTTCGGGCTGGCGGAGTTGATAAACATGCTCACGTTCCTGTCGCCCCAATGACAACACGTCGGCGAAGCCCTTGCTCGTCACATAGGCAACCCTGGCACCTTTATTTTCCAGCACTGCATTGGTGCCAACGGTCGTGCCGTGGATAATCTGCAAATCCCGATCTTCGAGACCCAGTTTTTTAAGGCCTGCAACAATCGGGCCGGAAGGGTCCTGCGGGTCAGACAGCACCTTACACTGGCGCAGAGTGCCGCCTTCCGACCCGTCTTCCAGCACCACGATATCAGTGAATGTACCGCCGGTATCAATGCCAACCAATGTAAAACTTTTCATTTCACTAGTTTACAATGTCAGCTGAATTTCAAACACGGTTTTAGTCATTTGCCTGAACTGCCAGAAGTCGAAACCACGCTTAGAGGCATCGAGCCTCATATGCAAAACCAGCGAATCTCACGCGTCATCGTGCGTGATTCAAGATTACGCTGGCCAGTGCCGGTCGATGTTCAGAAAGCTGGCGGACAAAAGGTCATCAACCTGCGCAGACGGGCCAAGTACCTGCTGATTGAGCTGGAACATGGCGGTTTGATCATACACCTCGGCATGTCCGGTTCGCTGCGTGTACTAAGTGAACCCAGGTCTCCAGAGAAACATGACCATTTTGATATCGAACTGGATAACGGTATTTGTGTACGTTTCAACGACCCGAGACGTTTTGGTGCGTTTCTATGGGTAGACGGCAATGTTGGCTCCCACGAGTTGCTGAGCAAACTCGGCCCGGAACCTTTATCCGACGAGTTCACCGCAGATTATCTGTACCGCCGTTCGCGCGAACGGCGCGTTGCGATAAAGAATTTCATCATGAATGGTCATGTGGTTGTAGGTGTCGGCAACATTTACGCTTCAGAAGCCTTGTTCATGGCGGGAATTCATCCGCAACGCGCCGCCGGCAGAGTTTCCGCTCAACGCTATGAGGGCCTCACGGAGGCCATCCGTGATGTCCTGAGCCGTGCAATCAAACAGGGCGGTACAACATTGCGGGATTTCGTCAATTCAGATGGTGCCCCGGGTTATTTCGCCCAGGAACTGCTGGTATACGACCGGGCCGGCAGCGACTGTTTCCAGTGTGGTGCAGCCATACGGAAGAAAGTAATTGGTCAGCGCTCGAGTTACTACTGTCCTTCCTGTCAGCGTTAAGCTTTACATCACTACCTGAGCCTCCAGCGCCACTCCAGGCTGTCCAGAAATATCGTTTCATTCAGGTCACCAATGAAAACGCCCTTTCTTCTGCTGGTATCCGGCACCAGGGCATCAAATTCGAGCACAAACACGACCATTCCGGAGTCATTCAAAATTTTGGGCCGGCCATCTTCACCGCCCGTTGTGACAATAGAATTAATATTTACTGTCCCATTAAACACAACTCTGGTTTCACCAGAGGGCAGCCTGAACGACGTTGTAGCAAGGTATACCCGACGCAGGCCGATATCCGGTCGCCACCCCCACAGCCCCCAGGCAGCACCATGATTATCAGTCTGGGCCTGGAAAACGAACAAACCCCGGGAATTCATATTGAATGTTTGAGTGTTTGGAATCCCAAACCCCGCTGACATTGGCCCCCGGGGAGCACCGGGAATACGTCGATCAAGGACAATGGCCTCGTGGTCGTAACCAGTACCATTCCATGTTGCGCGCACGATCCCACACACGCGGATAGTCGAAAACTGCGTACATGCGACGAAACCCACAGTTCCATTGCTATTAATGGCTGGCGAAAAGAACTCAAAAGGGGCCCAGAAATCTGTCTCGCTGACCTGTATTTCCGTGCCTTTCAAAATGACATTGTGCAGCACGTATTGCTGGCCGGCTTCATCCCACCTCTCAGCCCACACGCCGCCCTCGTTCGGGTTAGTGGTGTTACCAACCAACGCTACTTCTCCTTTGGCATTTACACTCGGCGGCCTTGAACTGGTCGAAGAAAAATTCCCGGTCGAACCCGGTGCCGAGTCTTTTTGAGCAATGACTTTGCGCACTGTTCTATCTCGCGTAACCGACCAAACCCCCGGCTGGGCCTGCCTTCCAGTGGGCGGGAGATCATCTGTCCATGCCAGGAAAACAACATCACCGTTGTTGCTGATTGCGGAGCGGTTATTCAGCAGGCGCGTGAAAACCTTGTCCGGCAATCCCGGTGCCGGGTCACCATCCAACACCAGGCTGGCAAGTGTGCCTGCGCCACCGGTTTCTGACCAAATACCCTGGACATTGGTAATGTCTGATGACCCATAAAAATTAATATCCCCACTATCATTCATAGTGGGAGTGATCAAAAGATCGAACTTTTCATCCGGCAATCCAGGAACAGGTATTGACCTTGATACAACCTGGTGCAACCCGCCAGATTCAGAATACGTGCCCGAACTTTGTATAAATGCCAGGTCACCATTGGCATTTATAATCGTGTCCCGGCCAAAGTTGGATAATGCGCCAATACAGACGGGCGGTTGAATAACACCGGCTTCAGATTTCCACAGGTTAACGCTTTTGTTGCTACAGGATGCGACCTGTAGCTGGGTAAAACCCACAAATGCAACTGTGCTGTCATTGTTAATGACCGCATGTTGAAATGATAAAAACTCTCCCCCATCGGCTACTGCATCACCCTCAAAAGCCAATTGCTTGAAGCTAACACCCTGGGCCCAAGCACCACCCGGGGAAACCAGCAACGTAACGAGCAATAGAATGACAGCTGTGACTGACCTTGAGAATGAGTGTGCTTTGATCATGTTGATTTACCTTGTTTTTTTACACAGGTTAATTTTAGCTTAGCAGTTGTCCCTTGATTTCACAGGGATTGGTCCTGTGAGGCTCAACATTTCGGGTGCGTATCGGGCTATGATGCTCATCGATTACTTTTTGCTCAGGAAACTATTTTGAAAAAAGCTACCCAGGCAGTACGTGCAGGAACCCGTCATGATAAAAACATGGGTGGGCTCAATACCCCTATGCTTTCATCCAGCGCTATCGAATACCTTGATGACTCCGAGATTCGCTATCCGCGTTATTTCAACCTGCTGAACCACAATGTTGTGGCAGAAAAAATGTCGGTACTTGAAGGTGCCGAAGCGGGTGTTGTCACCAGTTCCGGCATGGCGGCCATAGCCTCCATCCTGTTTGGTTTACTGGGCGATGGTGACCACGTGGTTTTTACAGAGGGGCTTTATGGTGGTACACACGCACTGATCATCAATGAACTGGCACGTGTTGGCATCAGCTATAGCTTTTCGGCAACCGATATTGCTGCCATTGAGAACGCTACAAACGACGCTACCCGTATGATTTTTGTCGAGTCTCCTGGCAATCCCCTGCTCAGCGTGGTTGATCTTGCTGCGGTGGCAGCTTTTGCAAAACCACGCAACATTCTCACCGTGATTGACAATACCTTTGCCTCACCCATCCTACAAAACCCGATAAAATTGGGCTTTGACCTGGTCATGCATAGCGGCACCAAGTATCTCGGTGGCCACAGTGACCTGTGTTGCGGTACGGTCAACGGTTCGGCCGAGCTGATTGGTAAAGTACGTAATCATGGTATCAACCACGGTGGTTGTCTGAACGCACAGGATTGCCACCTGCTGGAGCGTAGCCTGAAAACACTGGAGATCAGGGTTCGAAGACAAAGTGATAATGCTGCCATCATTGCCAGGCAGTTGGAAATGAGCGAACACGTAAAACTGGTGCACTACCCGGGTCTTAGAGACGATCCGGGCCACGTGATCGCCGCCCGCCAGATGGAAGGCTTCGGCGGTATGCTGTCTTTTGAGCTGAGTGATGATATTGACCCGGAAACCTACCTGCGGCGCCTGCGTATGGTGAACTGCGCAATCAGCCTGGGCGGTGTGGAAACCACGATTTGCCAACCAGT
>Ga0164313_10004752_pt1 | contig 12031 bp, 11 predicted proteins | sample GuaBasSedimGuay4_FD_113735 | JGI IMG/M metagenome (GOLD analysis project Ga0164313, IMG submission 113735) | Subseafloor sediment microbial communities from Guaymas Basin, Gulf of California, Mexico - Guay4, Core 4569-4, 0-3 cm | ecosystem: Environmental > Aquatic > Marine > Hydrothermal vents... | reverse complement strand
GAAGTGGTCATGTTTGCCGCCCTCGCTGCGGCCGGTATGCCGTTCATGCTGCTGGTCGGCGCGGCGCCCAACGCCATCGCCTATGAAAGCCACCAGTTCCAAACAAAGGAATTTTTCCTCTACGGAATTCCCGCCAGTGTCATGCTGCTGTTGGTGATTGGATTGTTCGTCTGGAAGATCTGGCCGTGGATGGGGATGCCGGTCCTTATTTGACCCTGTCAGGACCCCTTGGCCTTTTTCGCCTTCAGGGGCTTTTTTTCCTCACTCAAAAGACTGCTGAACAAAAGATCGGGGCTGGGGAACTGGGGCAATACCTGGATTTTTTCCTGCAGATCCTCATCCAACTCGGGCTGATCGCACCCCAGAAGAAAGACCCGGCAGTTCCGTTTGACCGCGCGCCTGAAAAGAGGAGTGAATTCGGGACCCAGGATCGTCTGGCGGCCCGGAACCACCAGCAGGGCTTCCGATCTTTGGTCGAGGGCCAGGCCCGCGGCTGAAAGACTTGTCACCCTTTGAACAAGAAAACGCCCCGACAAGCAGGCGCCAAGATCGCCGGCAAGGGGGCCGCTGTCCGAAAATATTATCAACCGGGGAATTTCACCCTTTGATTTCTCCACGGGAACCATGATCCGATTTCACACCGACTCCTTATGTAACCGTTTTAGCGGGGGCCGGCTGGGTCCGGAATGACTCTCGCCCAGCGTCATCCGATCCGTAACCGACCCCCACAATCCAATCGCGCGATCCCCCTCGGTCTTTCAACTATTGCCCTGCAACCATCCGCAAAAATATTTGTCGAAAATTCTCAGCCGCGCGATTCCCCCACCGGCTTGCCGGGTCCGCCATCCTGAAATCCAGATCCCCCTGGGACGGCGGCAACCCCGACAACCCCTTGTCCCGGAGAAAGATGCAGGCTTTCCCGCTTGGGACACTTCTCACCACACCCTATATAAGGCAACTCTCATGCCAAAGGAAACATCGTATCATTAAATCATAACTTACTGAATTTATATTACTTACATTGTTTAATTAATGATTGTCATTATCTCTTTGTGGCCATGGTGCATCAATTTAGATGCACCAACGCTACTGAGACTCATTAATGTTAAACAAATAAACAAATTAAGGGTGCATCCAAACAGATGCACCCCAAATCACTAAACGATACTTTTTGCCTTTCAGCTCTGGAAATCCCCGGACCGCAACCCCAGTTCGCGTAATTTTCTCTGAAAACTCTGCCGGCTCATGCCGCTGAGTTCGGCGGCCCGGGTCACGTTGCCGGCCGTCTCGGACAGACGTTCGGTCACGTAGCGCCTCTCCCATTCCCGGGTCATCAGATCCTTGGCCTCGTTGAACGAGGCCGGGCCTGAGGCGAATCCCAATCCCTGACCGAACATGTCACCCAGACCGATCATGCCGCCAGTGCAATTGATGACCGACCGTTCGACGAAATTTCTCAGTTCCCGAACGTTTCCGGGCCACTGCTCTTCCGCCATCCGTGCTTCCACCGCCGGTGAAAAACCTTCGATCTGGCGGGAAAACCGGGGCAGGGTTTCGGTCAGGAAATGCCGGGCCAACGGCAGGATGTCACCCCGTCTTTCCCGGAGGGGGACCAGATGAATGCGGTAGATGTTGAGCCGATAAAACAGCTCGGGCCGGAACTCGCCCCGGGCCATGGCCTGCTCCAGATCCTTGCTGGTGGCGGCGAGGACCCGGGTATCGACATTGAGATCCTTGTTGTCCCCCAGGCGCGTGAAAACGTTTTCTCCCAGCACCCGCAGGAGCTTGACCTGGAAAGCCAGGGGACTTTCCCCGATTTCGTCCAGAAACAGGGTGCCGCCGGCGGCCAGTTCGAACTTACCCATCCGCAAACTGTCCGCCCCGGTAAAGGCGCCTTTCACATGACCGAATATTTCCGACTCGATGATATCCGCGGGAACGGCGCCGCAGTTGATGCCCACGAAGGGGCCCTCCAGCCGGGGACTGCCCCCGTGGATGCGCCGGGCGATCATTTCCTTGCCCGTACCGGATTCCCCGGTGATCAGCACCGTGGTTGCGGTCTTCGCGACCTGGTCCACCTTCTCGAGCAAGCGGAACGTATGCTCATCACCGGCGACAAAATCCCCCGTCAGACGTCCCAGTTCATCCCTTTGCGCCTGGATCTGGCGTCTATTGAGACGCGAAGCCAAAGCCTGGTCCAGCAGGTTGACCAGTTCGGGCAGATCCGCCGGCTTGGCGATGTAATGGAATGCCCCCATCTTCATGGCCCGCACCACCACCGAAAGACTCTGGCTGCCCGACAGCATGATCACCGGAGGCGGATTTTCCAGCGCCCGCACCCGTTCCAGGATTTCCAGCCCGCTCATGCCGTCCTCGCCAAAATCCACATCCAGCAGGATCACATCGGGAACCACCTCGTCCATCATCTCCAATGCCCCGCTGCCGCTGTGGGCCTGGAAAACCTGGAATCTTCCACCCAACACGGCCTCGAGGTCCGCGCAGTAATCGCGATCATCGTCCACCAGGATCAAACGGGGCCCCGGCATATCAGGATTCTCCCTTTTTCAGGGTATCGACGAGGGCGCGCATCTTGCGCACATCATTCCAGGTTTCGCGTTTCCAGGAGGGATTCCTCAGCAGGGCCGCGGGATGGTAGGTGGCCATCACCGGAATGCCTTGGTAGAAATGTACGGTTTCCCGCAGGCGCTTCAACGAGGCGTCGGTTCCCAGCAGAGTTTGCGCGGCAACCCGGCCCAGGCAGCAGATCACCCGGGGATTCAGAATATCGAGCTGGCGTTTCAGATAAGGTTCGCAGGCCGCCACTTCATCGGCCTGGGGGTCCCGGTTATTCGGCGGACGGCACTTGAGGATATTGCAGATAAACACTTCGTCGCGGTCGTAACCGATGGCCGCCAGAATCTTCGTCAGCAACTGCCCGCTCCGCCCCACGAACGGCTCCCCCTGCAGATCTTCGTCGCGGCCGGGAGCTTCGCCGATGAAAACGACGTCGGCATCTGGGTTTCCGGAACCGAATACCGTCGCATTCCTTCCCTCATGCAGCCGGCAGGCCGTGCACGGTTGGACCTCTTCGCGCAAGGCGGCCAAAGCGGTAACCCTGTCCTCGGCGGACGAACCCCTGACCGGACGAGCGGGTTGGCTCATAATCAGGGGCATGACCTGGGTTACGAATTGGGTGCAGAGATCATCGAAGGGGTCAGCGTTGTTTGTATCTTCAACCGCGGCAGCGGGACCTTCGTCCAGGAACCATTCCATCCCGGCGGATTCGTTATGCCTGACCCAGGTCAGGAGATCGCCCATGATTTTTTTACGATCGTCGTGGTCGCTGTTCATGGATTTGTTTTCTATCTCCCGGAAGAACTGTCCGCCCTGGCCAACTGATTCAGGATATCCTCAGCCAGAGCCGTTTTGGGCACAGAGGCACTTTCCCAGATGATACCATCAGCACCGATCAATGTGACCTGGTGATTTTCCGGACCGAAGCCCGATCCGTCCAACGTGGGATCATTGGCCAGAATGTAATCCATTTTCTTGACTTCCCTCTTGAGGGACGCCCGTTCCACCATGCCATCGGTTTCCAGGGCGAACCCGACCACCCGCAGATTTTTGGATTCCGGACCGGACCTGTGTTCCGGCACCACTTCGCCCAGGATATCGGGGTTGCGGGTCAGGTCCAGGGACCAGGCGTCACCCAGGACATCCTTCTTGAGCTTTCCGGAGGCATATTGGACGGGCTTGAAATCGGCCACCGCGGCGGACATGATCAGCCAATCGGCTCCCGCGTCCAGAGCCTCGCCCACGGCTGTGGCCATGTCCGCGGCTGATTCGACGGCACGGAAATCCGTAAGTCCACGAGGGGGCGTCAGGCCTACGGGTCCGGAAACCAGGGTGACTGCGGCACCCGCTGCAACGGCGGAGGAGGCCAGGGCGTAACCCATGGCGCCGGAGGACCGGTTGGCCACGTACCGCACCGGATCGATGGGTTCATGGGTGGGCCCGGCGGTGATCAATATCCTTTTGCCGGCCCAGAAACCTGTTTGTTCCGGTAGCGCGGCTACCGCCGGTAAACCCTTCACCAGTTCGCGCACCGCGGCGAGGATTTCCTCGGGTTCGGCCATCCGCCCTTCGTCCACCGTGCCACAGGCCAGGAACCCGGATCCCGGCCCCACGAAATGGACCCCGCGGTCGGCCAGAATCTGGCGGTTGGCCACCGTGGCGGGGTGCCGCAACATATTGTCGTTCATCGCCGGCGCCATCAGCACAGGTCCGGGAAACGCCAGCAGCATGGTGGAAACGATTCCGTCGGCGATGCCGTGGGCCGCCTTGGCCATGGTGTTGGCCGTGGCCGGGGCGATGACCGTCAGGTCGGCCCAGCGGGCGAAGTCGATATGATCCAGGGCGTCGTCCGGGTGCTCTATCCACATATCGGTGGCCACCGGATGACCGGTCAGAACCTGGAAGGACATGGGCGTCACGAATTTCGTGGCCGCGTCGGTCATGGCCACTTTCACGGAAAAGCCCGCCTGCACCAGCAGACGGGCCAAAAAACAACTTTTATAGGCGGCGATACCGCCGGTGACCATCAGCAGGATATTTGGTGCTGAGGCCGGGGCGGCCATGGGCTACTCCTTGCCTTCCTGCTCCTGCTCCTGCGCCAGCGCCTGCTCCTGCTCCTGCGCCAGCGCCTTCTCCTGCTCCTGCTCCATCTCCAGCCTGACCTGACGGGCGCGTTCCTTCGTGTCGTAATAATCGACCTTGCCATCGATCAGCCGATCAACGGCCAGGGTGGTGATTTTCCCCGGCAGGCTGACATTGTAGGTCCGGGCCCGATCATTCAGGCGTCGCGCTTCGAGGGCGACGATCTTGATGGCCTTGAATTTATTGGGTATGAGCTTGGTCACTAAATGGCGCGGAATGTAAGTCATACGGCCTTCCTCGGTATACGGATCCCTCATGTTTTTCAACCGACTCACGATAACCCATTTTGGCGATTTAGCAAGGTTTGGTTAGGCGGAATCGTCGGATTCCAGGGGGGGAGTGCCCAAAATGACACTACGGCATTCCTCGGCGGAAATCACCGCCCGCATGCGGTCAACCGCCTCGGGAAGGTCATCATTCACGATCCAATAGCGATATCGGGGGGCAAAACCAACCTCCCGGCGGGCCGTTCGCAGCCGCTTGGCGATAACTTCGATTTCATCGGTGTTTCGGGAGGTCAAACGACGTTCCAACTCGTCCCAGGAGGGCGGAAACAGGAAAACCGAAACCAGCTCGGGGCCGAACTGGTCAAGCACCTGGACCCCACCCTGGACATCGATATCCAGCACGGGAATCTTGCCCGCGTCGGTCATTTCCATCAGCAGGCTGCGGCGGGTCCCGTATTTGTTGCCGTGGACGGTAGCCCACTCCACAAAGGCGCTTTCGGAAACCAGACGGTCGAAGGCCGCTTCGTCCACGAAGTCGTAATCCCGGCCATCGACCTCGCCCGAGCGAATGGGCCTGGTGGTGGTGGACACCGAAAAGGCCAGGCGACCGTCGCGGTCCATCAATTCACCGATGAAACTGCTTTTGCCGGCACCCGAAGGTCCGGTAATCAGAACGATCATGCCTACTCCAGGTTCTGGATCTGTTCCCGCATCGATTCGACCTCGTCCTTCATGGCGATTACGGCCTGGGTGATGTCCATCAGGTTGGTCTTCGAACCCATGGTGTTCACTTCGCGGTGCATTTCCTGGAGAAGGAAATTCAACCGCTTGGCCACCTGGCCTCCTTCGTCCAGGGCCGCGTTAAAATGGCCGATGTGGATGCCGAGCCGCTCACATTCCTCGTTGATGTTGGCCTTGTCCGCCAACAGGGCCACTTCCTGGGCCAGACGCTGCGGATCGATTTGATCACTCAGGATCCTGGCCAGCCGTTCATCGAGCCGGGCCTGGATTTCGACCCCGGCCTGGGGCGCGAGTTTTTCCACTTCGGTCAATTGGCCCGACAGGGTCGTCAGGCGGGAGCGCATCTCGTCCACCAGGGCCTTTCCTTCGGCTTTTTTCATATCCATCAAGCCCCGATGAGCTTCGGCCATGGCCGTCAGCAGGGCTTCCCGCAGATCTTCGACCGCCAGATCCGGCTCCTCGGCGCGGAACAGGTCGGGTACCCGCAGCAGATGATCCAGGGTGACGGGATATTTTTCACCGGTCTTTTTTTCCAGAACCTCGGCGGCCTGACTGAGCATGGTCAGACCCTGGGCCAGGCGTTCGGGGTCCAATCCGGCATCTTCGGGATCCCGGGCCAGCTGGAGTTGGGAGGCGACGGTCACCCGTCCCCGGGCCACGTTGTCCTTCAGGAATTTGCGGATATCGCCTTCCAGAGCAGCCAGGGATCCGGGAAGCTTGAGACTGACGTCCAGAAAACGGTGGTTCACCGACCGCAACTCGATCGTCACCGTGATCGGGCCCTTGGTTCCCTCGCCGCTGCCGAATCCTGTCATGCTGAGCATGTGGTCCTCCACTGGGGATTGTGCCTGGCTCGGCGCATCGGCCGGGCCGTCTGTCCGTGATCGTGCCCGAAGTTTAGGTCAGAGGCGGCGAGCGGGCAAGATATAGGTTGTGCCTTTGAGATTGTGTTTTTCCTGATCCCAAAGAGGAAATTCTGATTGTGGATTATTTCTAGTAAGCCATCCTCAACTCATGGCGCCGGTTGTTCCCCAGGGCCCTGGTTTCCACGATCCTGTCATAATATGCCGACCACCTGGCCGGCAGTTCACACCGTGTCCGAAATATCCGCCTCCCCAACAATTCGCTTATCTCCATAGGCCGCTCCATCATGCCCCGCTCCATCGCCGGCGTCGGACTCCCACGCACCTTCTCCCGCCGACCCTTCATGTAATTGCGCCAAACAAGAAGGATGGCCAACCGCTCGGCACTTGATTGACGACGCTTGGACCAGGCAATCGTCTCACGCCTGTGATTGGCGTTGCTGTGCCGGATCAATAAATCCAACAGGTTGACCTCCCACAAGGCGTTGTTTTTGTCGCGATGATCGGATCCAGGGGTGATGCGATGATCGATTACCGCGTTCATAGTCCTAATTGACCGTTTATAAGCCGGATGATCATCGCTGAACACTGTGGCTGCCGGGTGTCCGTTCAGTCCGACCTCCAATACCTCGCGCATGTCCTTTTCGATGGCCTTCGGATCGGGCCGGCCAAGCTCGAGCTCCAGCTTCTTGCGCCGTCGTTTCTGGTATTCGGTCATCCGGCCCTTTCTGCGCAACTCGCTGTCAGTGAAGTAGATGAAAAAGTCAGTGCCCTTTTCCACGGAAACATGATGGTGGATCGGGAAGTACTGGCTGTACTCGAAGGACTCAAATCCATCGACAACGAATTCCTTGATGGGAGAACTGTTTTGCATCATTTGCTGGTGGAAGAGCAGGCAGTGGCGACCTAGGCGTGCGAGATGGCGATTGATTGTCTCCGGGGCAACGTTGAGATCCCGGGCTATTTGGCGATTGGCCATCCCTCCGGTGGTTTTCATGAAGATCCGGGCATCGAGTTGGGGAAGCTTCTGGTAATAGGAAGTGGAAAAGGTCTGGGTGCTGAAACTCCGTTTACAGGTTTTGCATGTAAACCTCTGGATACGGTGGGGGGCGGATAATCGCCTGAAGTAGCCAATCTTTTTATAGGGCCAGGGATCTCCTGAGTTGTTGTGATGTATGCACTTGGGGTTGGGACAGAAAGGGGGAACCCAGGTTTTAGAGAATGTTTTTGATGTAACCATGTCCGACCCACCGCAAGAGGTGGGCCGGACACAATCTCAGAGGCACAACCCAAGATATTCCCGGTTCCCGGCAGGGAACATCATTGTCACCCCGGGCGGTTATCCCTATAATTGGCCGCACCTGGACCCCCGCCAGAAACTTGACAGGAAAGGATACCGTCATGAAATCCCCGGGCCGGATATTTCTGATCACTTTTATCATTTTGGCGACAACCGGAGCCGCCTTCGGGCAAGAGGAACCTGCCGAAAACGAACCCGGCACCGTAGACAACGAAGTTGGCGAAGTCACCACGCAAACAAAAACCAGTACGCCCGGCAACTCACCCTTCGGGATTCGAGCGGGCTACACCAATTGGAAGAGCTGGAATCAGGGCCACTTCGGAGGGCACGTCTACCTGGGAGAGCCCTGGCCCAACGTGGAATTCACGCCCAACGTGGAGATCGGCCTCGGGGACGATGTCTTCATCATGACCTTCAACGGAGACGTGACCTATCTGTTTACAGAATTTGTCAGCCAGCCCTGGGGCCTGTACGGCGGCGGTTCCCTGTCTTTCAATCTGGTCAATCCCCAAATCGGCGACACGGAAACGGACATTGGGCTCAGCGGTCTGGCCGGTGTGAAATACACTTTCGCCAACGACCACATCGGCATGGCCGAATTACGGTTCGGCATCATGGACAGCCCCAGCATCAAACTGACCTTCGGCTACACGCTGTTCTAGAGTAGATAGAGGTGAGCACCCCGCGCCCCTGGACCGATTCCCGCCTCCTGGCCCGGCAACTGGCCGGGTGGCGGCAGCGTTGGGCCGAGCGGCCCCTGTTTCGCGTCACCGCCGGCCAGAACTGGGTACGGATCGGACTGGAGGGGGAAACCCGGCCGGGTATCCTGTTGACCAATCTGCCGGGCGCCAATCTTGTTCTCGCGCAGCGCGGCCGCCTGCCCGACCCCCTGATCAAGGCCCTGCCCTCCACCGGGAATCACCCCCTGTCCAGGCTCCTGGAGGGCGCGGTATTTTCCTCCTGCGGGATGTTCCCCGACGACATGGTAGCCGCCTTCCGGTTGACCCGGCCCGGCGGCGCGAAAGTATTTCTCATCCACCAGCTTTTTGGCGCCCGCGGCAATACCGTCCTTCTCGACGAAAAGGCCAAGCTTCTGTGGGCGCGGCACCGCCCCCCCCACTCCCTGCTGGCGGCCGTACCGCCCGCGGCCGTCTGGTCCCATGGATCCGGCGGGCAGGACGAAGGTGGAGTTTCGAACCATGCCCTCGATCACCTGACCGCCACGTTGCTGAGTGATTCTTCCCGGGAAACCCGGTCCGTCCTGGGCCGGCGCCTCAAATCCGCGCGGCGTCTGGTGGAAAACCTGTCCCGGGATTTCGACCGGGCGGAAAAGGGGGACCTCTATCGCCGGAACGCGGAAGCCCTGGCCGCCTATCTGCATGAAATCCCGTCCGGTGTGGAAAAAGTGGAGGTGCTCGACCCCCGGGACGGTAAAACCCTCGCCATCGAACTGGACCCGGCCCTGCCTCCGGCCGCCAACATGGAGGCCTGGTTTCGCAGGGCCCGCAAAGCCGACAAGGGCAGGGACGTCATTGCCGCACGGTTGGCCGATGCCCGCAACGAGGTACTGACCCTTGAAACGGCCGCGGCCGAGCTGGAGGAAATCGTCGAGGCGACGGAGGCTCCCCCTGGCGACCAGCTGGCCCTCCTGCAGGATTGGCGGACAGCTCACGACCAACTTTTTCCTGCTAAAAAAGGGCGCTCGGCGGCGGGCCGCTACGGGCCCGAGGAGCCCGCGCGTCCCTTCCGGCGTTACCTGGTGGACGGTCGCTGGGAAGTCTGGGTCGGAAGGAACAACAAGGAAAACGATGAGCTGACCCACCGGGCCGCCCACAACCGTGACATCTGGCTTCACGCCCAGGGTGTGCCCGGCAGCCATGTCATTCTGCGCACCGCGGGCAAGCCGGAACAGGTACCCAAAACCGTCCTGGCCAAAGCCGCCGGCCTGGCCGCGTTGCACAGCCGCGCGCGCCATTCCGAACTGGTGCCCGTCATCCACACCGAAAAGAAGTACGTCAGGAAACCCCGGAAAACACCCCCGGGAACCGCTGTCTGTCTGAGGGAAAAAAGTATTTTCGTATCACCCGGACTGGCGCCCGGTGTGGTCAGCATCTGAGATCAGTCGGGGAAATTTTCCCGCACCTGGAACAGTTCTTCCAGATCTTCGAAAAAGATGTCCACCAGATCGGGATCGAACTGGCTGCCCGCCGCGGCCCGGATCGTTTTTTCCGTGTCGGCGTGCGTCCAAGCGTCCTTGTAGACCCGTTTACTGGTCAAGGCGTCATAGACATCGCAGATGGCCAGGATGCGCGCGGACAGGGGAATATCCCGACCCTTGGCACCGCGGGGATAACCGGAACCGTCCCACCATTCGTGGTGCCCTATAGCCACGTCGACTCCCATGGCGATCATCGGGAAATCACCAAAACTCCCGCGCAATCCCTCCAGCAGATCGGCGCCCACCAAGGTGTGGGTCTTCATGATTTCGTATTCGGGTTCACTCAGTTTGCCGGGTTTCATCAGGATGGAGTCGGGGATGCCGACCTTGCCCACATCGTGCAGGGCCGCCGCCCGGGCGATGGTCTGCATGAACTCGTGGGTCACTTCCTGGTAACCGGGACGGCCGGCGAGCCTTTCGGACAGAAGATTTGCGTGTTCACAAATGCGATCCAGATGGCCGCCGATATGGGGATCGCGGATTTCCGCCAGGAGAGCCATTCCGCGAATCACCGCGTCCCGGCTCTGGCTCAGTTCCCCCACCAGCCGGATGTTTTCCAGCGAATAGGACATCTGGTCCACCAGCATGCTGCACATGCCGATCTCCTGAGCGTCAAAAGTACCGGCCTCGAAGCTGGCAAAATCGAAAACCCCTACCGGACCACTGTTGGAAATGATGGGCATGACCAGGTTGTCCGCAAACCGGGGGCTCAAGGTTTTGGCCCTGCCCCCGCCGTTCAGGTCTTCCACATGGATGAGGTATTCCTCGTTCAGGGACTGGGCGTGGATACTGCCGATATCGTCCAGGGGAATGCGCAGATCAGCGGAAACATCCGGATACCCCACCGACCCCACCATCACAAGTTCCCTGGTCGTCTCGTCCAGCAGGAACAGCGCGCAGGCGTCGCAGCCCAGCACTTTCCAAACGCCGGTAACCACCTCATCGTACGAGGATTCGTTAACGGTCATGCATACCAAACGCGCGTTAAACGCCTGCAAGGCCTGCAACCGATCAATACCCAGACCGGTCCCCTTCTTCAGGGGTCCGGTTTTCATGGTAGAAACGTATGCCATGTTCCCCATCATTCCTTAATAGTCCTCTTAGTGGGTTATCCCACCACATTCTTCCAGATAATCGGCGAATTGGCCCTTGGCTGAAGAGTTTTTGTGGGATTTAAGCGGGTGCTTATCGGAATCAGGCTCCCCATATATCGGTGATTCGAATAATCCACAGGAACGAGGACATTTCGAATTGCCGATATATGGGGAGCCTGATTCCGATACGTACCTACCTCAACCGCTCAATTTCCTTCACCAGGACCTCTTCAAGATCATCCTTGGAAATATTGCGGTGGAGTTCGCCGTTTCGGTAGATAGCAACCTTTGTGCGACCGGCAGCGATACCCAGATCGGCGGCTTTTGCTTCGCCGGGGCCATTTACAATGCAACCCATCACGGAGATGACGCGGTTGGCGGGGAGGTCGCGGGCCAATTCTTCTACACGGGTGGCCAGGGCGACCACATCTACTTCCACGCGGCCGCAGGTGGGGCAGGCTACTACGCGGGCGAAGCCCTCGCGCAGGCCCAGAGATTGGAGCATGTGGAAGGCGGCGGTTACTTCGTATACCGGATCGTCGGCCAGGCTGATGCGGACCGTGTCGCCGATGCCCTCGCTCAACAGGACCGACATGGCCGAAATTGAGATGGCCGAGCCGGCCAGCAGCGTGCCCGCTTCGGTCACGCCCAGATGCTGGGGAACGTCACTGATTTCGGCAAAACGGCGGCAGGCCGCGACCACTTCGCCGGGGTTGCTGCTTTTCAGGCTGACGGCCACGTCGTGGAATCCGACGGCGGCCAGGGTTTCGATTTCGTCGACGGCGCTCTGGACCAGGGCGCCGGCGGGATCCAGCTTCGCCATCTCCTCATAGCGGCGGTGAAGACTGCCCTTGTTCACCCCGATACGGATG
>Ga0164313_10004751_pt1 | contig 12033 bp, 11 predicted proteins | sample GuaBasSedimGuay4_FD_113735 | JGI IMG/M metagenome (GOLD analysis project Ga0164313, IMG submission 113735) | Subseafloor sediment microbial communities from Guaymas Basin, Gulf of California, Mexico - Guay4, Core 4569-4, 0-3 cm | ecosystem: Environmental > Aquatic > Marine > Hydrothermal vents... | reverse complement strand
TGCCATGGATAAGGATCTTTACGACCTGCCTGCTGAAGAGGTTAAGGATATTCCAACAGTTTGCTCCAGCCTGGCACAGGCACTGGAGGCACTGGATGCCGACCGTGACTTCTTGACGGTCGGTGGTGTATTTGACAATGATCTTATCGACGCATATATCGATCTCAAAATGGAAGAGGTGACACGGTTGCGTATGTCTACTCATCCGGTTGAGTTTGATATGTATTATTCTATATAAAGGGTCCGTCATATTACGGTCCCACGGAAACCGGTACGCCCCGCATCGAGCGGGGCTATCCCCTTTGGGCAAATACTACCGGTATGAGCATGGAGACTGGTTATGAAACTGGCAACTTTTAAATTATTTTTTCTGGCCCTGATGGCGTTTTCATTGACTGTGGCTTGCTCTACTGTATTAGCGCAGGTCTATAAAACGGTAGATGCCGATGGCAATGTCACCTATACCGACAAGCCGATGGATGATAGTGCTGAGAAGGTTGAATTGGCGCCCATCAGCGTGATCGAGGCGCCTACTTATAAGACGCCTGTAAAGAAGGATACAAAGGATGCTGCAGGCAAAAATGCCGAAGAAGCCCCGTTGCGGTTTTTGCGCAAGGAGTATGCTGACTTTGCGATTATTTCACCGCAGCAGGAGGAGTCAGTCTGGCATCCTGATGCACCTGTCCCGGTACAATGGGGCGTAGGTAAGCCATTACGAGAGGGTATGAAGGTCACGCTTTTTGTTGATGGTAGCGAGCAGGTGAGTAGCTCTAGTCCTGTTATTCCGCTATCCCAGCTTGAACGCGGCGAACATAGAATAGAGGCGCAGCTGACCGATACACAGAACCGACTGATTGCAACGGCTGAACCGGTTATATTTTTTGTCAGACGCCCAACCCTCTACAGCAATCGTGCCCGCGGAAGATAAAGTTCAGATTCTGCATCAGGATTCGGCACTGCCTTATTCCGTGCTTGAACTTCTGTCTACGGCTGTCGTAGAGATTGATGCGCAAGGTTGTATTCAGTCCATGAATGCTGCTGCCGAGGATTGTCTTGCGATTGGCAGGGAGCGCGCCTGCGGTGCTACGTTTGGTGACCTGGCCTGCATCCCTTCGGCACTCAGCGATGCGATTTCAGCAACATCCAGTGATCAACGGAGCCGGCATTTGCGGGAATGCAGACTTGCGGACGGCTTATATGGCTGCAACATCCAGCATATGCCGGGTGGGTGCGTGCTTCTGGAGTTTTATAGCCTCAGGTGGCAGCAGCAGCAAAACAATTTACAACAACGCGAAGTGCAAACCGGCATGATGGATTTGTTACGGCGCAATCTCGGCCACGAAATCCGCAACCCGTTGGGTGGTATCCGTGGTGCGGCCCAAATGATGGCTGACGAGCTTAAAGATAGTGAATTGGGTACCCTGGCAAAGCTGGTCATGCGTGAGGTGGACCGGATTGACGAGTTACTTGAGCGTTTCGGCCAGCCTGAACTGGAGCTCAGCCTGCTGGATGTTCATTGGGTATTGCAGGAGACATCGGATCTGTTACAGACAGAGTCAGCAGCAAACATACGCATCACCCATGATTACGACCCGAGCATCCCGAACATCAATGCAGATGCCTCAGCATTACGGCAGTTATTTTTAAACCTGGGTCGCAATGCACTTCAGTCTGGTGCAACAGAAATCACTTTGCGCAGCCGGGTTGTTTTTGACACTGCTCTTTTAAAGCCGGGTACCAGGAGTGTGTTACGTCTGGATGTAGACGACAATGGCTGTGGCGTACCGGAGTCATTGCGTAGCCTGTTATTTATGCCGATGGTGACCAGCCGGCGCGATGGCACCGGCCTGGGGTTGGCGCTGTCACAGCAAATGGCAGCTGCACACGATGGCCTGCTGACCTACGAGCCACTGGTGCCGGGTAGCCGGTTCTCGCTAATGCTACCCTTGAGAATGGTTGATGACTAACACCTTAACAGTGTGGATTGTCGATGATGACGAGGCCATTCGTTTTGTGCTGGAAAGAGCGCTGGGGCGTGCCGGCTATGCCACAACGAGTTTTTCCACCGTTGCCTCTATCAGTGCCGCTTTGACCGACAGCCACCCGCAAGTGATTATTTCGGACATCCGTTTGCCGGATGCAGATGGCCTGAGTATTCTCGAGACATTAAAAAAACTCGATCTTGATATTCCGGTCATTGCGATGACTGCCTTCTCAGATCTCGATCTGGCCGTATCAGCCTTCCAGTCGGGTGTATTCGATTACCTTTCCAAGCCATTTGATCTTGACCAGGTGCTGTCAGTGGTCGCCCGTGCCTCCGCCAAACACACATCAGTAGTGGCTGTAGAAGAGGCCTCCGATGCCAAGCAGATGATCGGTGAATCACCGGCCATGCAGGAGGTTTTCCGCACCATAGGCCGCCTGTCCCGAACCAGTATCAGTGTGTTGATCACCGGTGAAACCGGTGTCGGCAAAGAAGTGGTTGCACACGCCCTGCATCAACACAGCCCGAGGGCACGCGGGCCTTTTGTGGCTATCAATACGGCCGCTATTCCGGCTGAATTGCTGGAGTCTGAGTTGTTCGGGCATGAACGTGGATCATTCACAGGTGCTCATGCCAGGCATGCCGGGCGTTTTGAAGAAGCCGCCGGTGGCACTCTGTTTCTGGATGAGATTGGTGATATGCCGTTGCCGTTACAGACCCGCTTGCTACGTGTTTTGGCCGAAGGTGATTATTACCGGGTTGGGGGAAGGGATCTGCTGCGTGCGGATGTTCGTATCATTACCGCAACACACCAGGACCTAAAAGCCAAAATTGCCGATGGCAGTTTCAGGGAAGACCTGTATCACCGCCTCAATGTCATTACCATCAAGTTGCCACCGTTGCGGGAGCGGGGTGAAGATATCCCACTATTGGCGAGACACTTTTTACACCAGGCCTCGGTAGATCTGGGGCTGGAAGAAAAATATCTGTTGCCGGAAACCATCCGTGCATTACAAAGCAAGGCTTTACCGGGAAATGTCCGTCAGTTACAGAACCTGTGCCAACAGCTATGCGTGATGGCACCCGGTGAGCAGATTTTTCCCGAAGACCTGCCATCGAGTTTGAGCGAAATAGAGCCCGGTAATCAGTCGCAAGACTCCTGGTCTGATAGCCTGCGTCGCTGGACCCACAGCGCACTTGCACAAGGCCAGCTGGATGTCATGACACAAGCCCGTCACAACCTGGAAAGAACAATTCTCGATTGTGCGCTGGATTATACCGGTGGAAAGCGTGTTGAAGCTGCCAGACTTTTGGGCTTGGGGCGTAATACATTAACCCGCAAGCTGAAAGAGTTCGAACAGACAAAAAACTCTTAATAAAGTCTAGGCCCGTTCCGGGGGCACTCGCAGGCTGAAGGTTACCGGGCCATCATTGACCAGGCTGACTTCCATATACGCACCAAAACGGCCGCTGGGAACTTTTCCAAGTTCTGTGCGTGCGGATTCAAGCAGGTAATCAAACAGACGCCGGCCTTCAGCAGGTGTTGCTGCAGGTGTAAAGCTCGGGCGGTTACCACTATTGGTATCGGCAGCCAGTGTGAATTGAGATACCAGCAGTAACTCACCATTGACCTGGCGCAGGTTCAGATTCATTCGGCCGCTGTCATCTTCAAAAATCCGATAAGCCAGCAGGCGTTGCAGCAAGCGGTCTGCCTGGGCTTCGGTATCGCCCTTTTCGACCGCGACCAGCGCCAGGATACCCGCGCCGATTGCACCCGTGATCTCATTGATTTCTACGCCATCGGGAGAATTTTTGTTAACAAGCACGCTGGCTTCCGATACCCTTTGTATTAATGCGATCATACCAATGCCACTACCTGCGATTTATCTCTGCTGCCAATGTTAGCAGGCTTGTCGGGTTCAGCAAAAATATGTGGAGTAAATATTGAAGTTATTTGCCATTCGGGTGGTCCTGCGTATGTTCAGCTGGATCACACCGCGTACAGCGGAATACATCGCACCACCACTTGGTTCTCTGCTTTGGTATATGTCGCCAAAGAAGCGGCGTGTTACCCGTCTGAATTTGCGTGCGGTGTACCCTGACCTGGATAAAAAGAGCAGGGACAAGATCGCACGCACCAGCATGACCCATTACGTCAGGGGTATATTTGAAGCCGGCATGTTATGGCACTGGCCACTGGAGCGGGTGTTCGAATGCTTTGATGACGCTGACGATATGGAGTTGTTCACCGAGGCGCAGAAATCCGGTGCTGGTGTGATATTGGCAGTTATACATGGTGGCGCGTGGGAGTTACTGGGCCTGTATGGCCAGCAACATTTTTATGGCGCAATCTTATATAAGCCGGGCAGGCACGCTGATGTTGAGGAAATGTTGCTGGAAAGGCGCCGTCGTGGTGGTGCAAAGCTTGTCCCGGCAACCGGTTCAGGCTTGAGAACAATGATCAAATTGTTGCGCGCCGGTGAAATCGTTGCCATGGTGCCGGACCAGGAGCCAACGCTCGGCGAAGGAGAATTTGCACCATTTTTTGGTGTGGAGGCACTCACAGCCATAGTCGTGCCAAGTATGGCGAAACGCACAAAATCAGTGGTTATTTTTGCCACCTGTGAGCGAATAAAGGGTGGTCGTTACAAGGTGCACCTTTTCAAGCCGGATGATGCCATTTATGGTGACGACATGCGCCAGTCGCTGACAGTGGTCAATCAGTGTATTGAGAAGTGTATAGAAGTGGATACCAACCAGTATTTATGGGCCTATAAGCGCTTCAGGAACCGGCCACCGGGTGAAAAAAACTTCTATAAGAAAGAGGCTCAATAAGAGTGGGGTTCAATCAGGCTGAGTAAGGGCTTCAATCCCGCCAGAATGCAGGTGTAAACAATACCAGCAGGGTAAAAATCTCAAGGCGACCCATCAGCATCGCAAAGCTCAGGATCACCTTGGCGGTTGAATTCAGGCTGGCGTAATTGGAGCTGACATCACCGAGACCGGGGCCAAGATTGGTCAGGCAGGCCGCCGCTGCGGCATAAGCTGTCAGAGGGTCTACACCAACCCCGTTGAGTGCGATCGTAATCATGACGAAGCTGGCGACATACAAAAAGAAGAAGCCCCATACCGCATCCATAACCGTGGTCGATGTTTTTCTGCCGCCGATCTTGACCGGTATGACCGCATGCGGGTGAATCAGCCGGAGAATCTCCCGAATCGCCTGACGATACAGCAACATCACACGGATCACTTTCATGCCGCCGGAGGTGCTACCTGCACAACCACCGATGAATGCCACACAGATCAGCATGATCGGGATGAAGCCCGGCCAGAGAGAAAAATCAGCGGTGGTGAAGCCGGTGGTGGTCATCACGGACACCACCTGGAAAACTCCATATCTTGCTGATTCGGTGATCGTTCCATAGGTGCTGTTCAGGTAAAGCGCAATGCTGACCAGTAGCGCGAAGCCGAGCAGCAATGAGGCATAGGTTTTGAGCTCCGGATCCTGAAAGTAAGGCTGCGTACTGGCGCGATTCCAGGCGGAGAAGTGGATCGCAAAGTTAATACCGGCAACAACCATGAAAACGATGGCTATCGCTTCAAGCGTCGGACTGTCGAACGATGCAAAACCGGCATCGTGGGTGGACATGCCACCAATGGCAACGGTGCTGAAAGCATGCCCGATGGCATCGAATAAACTCATACCACCCAGCCAATAGGCCAGTGCACACAGTATCGTGATGCCAAGATAAATCAGCCACAATGCCTTGGCAGTTTCGGTGATGCGTGGGGTCAACTTGCTATCTTTCAGCGGTCCGGGGGTTTCGGCCCGGTAAAGTTGCATGCCACCAATTCTCAGCATGGGCAGGATGGCAACAGCGAGTACGATGATTCCGAGTCCGCCCAGCCACTGCAGTTGCTGGCGATAATATAAAACCCCGCGGGGCAGTTCATCAATATTGGTCAGTATGGTAGCGCCGGTGGTGGTGAGGCCTGACATGGACTCGAACACTGCATCGACATAGGAGATATCCGGTTGTGATAACAACAGGAATGGCAGGGCACCAACCAGTGCCAGTGCCAGCCAGCAGGCTGCAACGATCAGGAACCCGTCGCGCAATCGCAGTTCCTGGTGAACGTGGCGAACCGGCAGAAAAATAGCCATGCCGGTTGTTAACAGGATGGCCGCACTGAGCAGAAACAGCTTGGCCGTGCCATCGTCATACCACCACGAAACCAGCGCCGGCGGGAGCATCATCAGGCTGGCACCGGCAATAAGAAACCCTACAACCCTTTGTACAGTAGATGTTCTCATCTCAAATGAAGGTGGCACTAACCTGGAATAGTCTTTCTACGGCGTGGATCTGTTTTTTGTCGGGCACAAACAGCAGCACATGATCATGTTCTTCGATGACCGTGTCGTGATGGGCGATGATGACATCTTCACCCCTGACGATGGCACTGATGGTTGTTCCTGATGGTAAATCCAGTTCTTCGACTGCGCGCCCGACAACCTGCGAGTTGCGCCGGTCGCCAAGTGCCACGGCCTCGATCGCTTCAGTGGCACCACGGCGCAGAGAATGCACCCGCACCATATTACCCCGGCGGATATGGGTTAGCAGCGAGCCAATGGTGACCTGCTGTGGTGATACGGCAATATCAATGGCGCCGGCTTCCATTAAATCCACGTAGGATGGACGGTTTATGATGGCAATGACCTTCTTGGCGCCCATGCGTTTGGCCAACAGGGAAGACATGATGTTGGCTTCGTCATCGTTGGTCAGTACGCAATATACATCGGTGTTGTCGATGGCTTCTTCGCGTAGCAGGTTTTCGTCTGCACAATCACCGACCAGCACGATGGTCTTGGATAAATCCTCGGCGATGCTCTCGGCTCTGACCGGGTCACGTTCGATAATTTTGACGTGATGTTCGCGTTCCAGACGGCCGGCGAGGTTTTTGCCGATGTTGCCACCACCGGCAAGTATCACCCGTCTTACCGGCCTGTCCTGGGGCCTGAGCTCTTTCATTACCGTGCGAATATGACGTTTGGCGGCCAGGAAAAACACCAGATCGTTCTCTTCTATGGTGGTATTACCATCCGGTAAAATCAGCTGATCCTTGCGGTAAATTGCGGCAACACGCGCATCTGATTTGGCTGGCAAATGATGTTTCAGCGTATACAGCTTTTGTCCGACCAGCAAACCACCCGCCTCGGCCTCGGTGGCCACAAGCTGGGCCCGTCCACCGGCAAAATCCATGACCTGCAATGCACCCGGGTATTCGATAAGGCGGCTGATATATTGTGTTAAAAGTAATTCGGGGCTGATCAGTACGTCCACCGGTGAGTGCTCACGGTGAAACAATTTGGGTCGGTCGGTATACTCGGTCGAACGCACGCGTGCGACACGGGTGGGGACGTTATACAGGGTGTAGGCAATCTGGCAGGCAATCATGTTGGTTTCGTCAGAACTGGTCAGGGCGATGACAAGATCTGCATCTTCAATTCCGGCACGTTCCATCACCTTGGGGTGTGATGCGTGTCCAAGAACGCAACGTATATCCATCTGGTCCTGAAGTTCTTTGAGACGCCGCTCATTGATATCGACAATGGTGATGTCATTGTCTTCATGCACCAGTGCACTGGCGACTGTTGAGCCCACCTGGCCGGCGCCGAGAATTACGATTTTCAAGCTTTAAGCCTCATTTCTGGATATCGATTTCGGGTCAATACCCAGCGACCGCAGTTTGCGGTACAGATGGGTTCTTTCCATGCCAACGGCGTCGGAGAGTTTGCCAACGCTACCACCCGCCTTTTTCAGTTGATAGGTCAGGTAGTCACGTTCAAATTGCTCCCGTGCCTCACGCAGGGGCAGATCAAAAAGACCCTGTCTCCCACCGCCGGAACTCTCTACGCTGGCTGCATTCTGGCTCAGTGCTTCTTCGACTTCCTGCATCGAAATTTCGCCATCGCCGCCGAGGATTAGCAGTCGTTTAATGAGATTTCGTAACTCTCTTACATTGCCTGGCCAGCTATGATTGCGCATCCGGTTTTGCACGGAAACGGAAAATTGCCGATAGGGCAGGTTTTCCTGATTCGGGAACCAGTCGGAAAAATACCGGATCAGCTCAGGTATATCTTCAGGGCGCTCCCTGAGTGCGGGGATTTTAAGCGGCAGAACATTCAGCCGGAAATAGAGTGAGCTGGAGACCTTGCCGTCCTGAACTGCCTGTTCAAGTTCCGGCCCCGCAGTGCAAAAAATACGACAGTTCAGCTGGTTCGGATGGCTTCCGCCCCCGGCCGTATAGCTGTTTGCTTCAAGCGTGTTTTCAAGCAACTGCTGGATTTTCTGAGGCAGTTTATGCAGGTCAGGTATAAACAAGGCGCCACCCGCGGCCTCACCAAACAAGCCGTTGTTTGCCGGATTGTTTGCTGATGCATCTGTGATGGTGCCGAACAGGTAGTCACGGCTATTGCTGTCAGTACCCTGGCTATGGTCCAGAACAACCATGGGCCCGCTGGAGGCTGACAACTGGTGAATGTATCGGGCCAGTGTTTCCCGCCCGCTGCCGGGCTCGCCGGTTATCAATACGGGTGAGGTGTTTGCAGCAGCCTGTTTGGCTTTGCTGCGTAATAATTGCATGGCCGGGCTGTTACCGAGAGGCTCTTTTGCCAGCGCGTGCTGGTCGTCCCCCTGGGCCGCCTGATCCTGTGGCCTGGAATCCAGTGCTTTACGCACGGTTGCCAGTAACTTGGCCAGGGACAGGGGTTTCTGAATAAAATCATATGCCCCCAGGCGAGTCGCTTCCACCGCGGTTTCAAGCGTGCCATGGCCGGACATAATGACCACCTGCGACTCCAGCTCCCCGCTCGATGACCATTCTTTCAACAGGCTGATGCCATCAATATCCGGCATCCAGATGTCCAGTAATACCAGGTCAGGCTTTAATTGTGCGTAAGCGAGGCGGGCGCTTTCGCCGTCGGCGGCGACCTGTACTGAATAGCCTTCGTCGGCCAGGATTTCCTGTACGAGTTGCCGGATATCAGGTTCATCATCAACGACCAGAATTTGAGTTTGCGACATTGGGCATCAAGCTTGTGGTAAAGAAACAACAGAATACCCGAATGTGCAGACGAGTCAACCCTATTGAGTGTGCTCAATCTCCACCAGGTAATTCACCACTGCCAGCATTGCGTCGAAACCGGGTACATCTTTGTTACTGGACACACGGTATTTGCGGTCAACAACCAGCGAAGGTGTGCCGGCGATGCCAAAAAGCCCGACGTCACGCTGCGCTTTACGCATCTGGCTGTCTATTGCGAAAGAATTGTAAGTAGCAATAAAGATATCTTTGTTAATTCCGAAGCGGGTATAGAAGTCAGCCAGTTCATCCAGGCTACGGAACTGTTTGTGATCTTTCCAGACGGCATCCATCATCGCTATATGGCTTTCATCAGCAACACCCATGGCTTCAGCGGTCATGTATCCGCGGGCCATCAATTCCCAGGCACGACGGCCAAACGCTACCGGTAGCCGGTTCAGTCTGACATAGTCAGGCTTGGCCTTTTCCCAGCTTTGCATATAGGGCTCAAAGGTATTGCAATGCGAACATGCGTAGCTGAAGACCTCAGTGACCTCGACAATTTCTGACGGAGGAGTCGGTGCTTGTTCAATTTTGAAATAGTGTACACCTTCCTGGTATTGATCCTGTTGTGCCAGCGCTGACTGACTGACGACTAACAGCCCGAACATCAGGCCGAGGGCAAGAATGGCTTTCTTTTTCATTATTTGATCGCTCCGCAAAGTGTCTGTTCCGATTTCAGACCCCGTTTAGGGCCTGTTGTTCCCGACGGCTGGTTTTGATTATTCGCTGGCTGTGTGCAGGCCTTGCATATAACCGGCGACGGCCTTGATCTGAGCATCTGTCAGACGGTTTGTTACGCCGACCATTATCATGCTGTTTTCATCATCCTCGCCCCAGGTGGTGCCAGCACGGAAGCCTTTCAGCATTTTTTCGGTATAGGTCGAATGTTGCCCGGCAACTGCGGGATACCCGGATAATGGTATGCCGCTGCCTGCGGGGCCATGACAGGCCATACAGGCCGGTACATCGGTGTCAGGGTTTCCAGCCAGGTACAAACGCTCGCCAACGGCAAGTGAGCTCTCATCGGCTGATGCAGGGCTTGAAGTCTGGCTGGAGAACCAGGCAGCGAGGTCCGCCATATCCTGCTCGCTTAGCCCCATTACGATGCCGGCCATTTCGGGCACAGACCTTGAGCCGTCCTTTATCAAGCTTAGCTGGCGTTTCAGGTAAGTCGCATTCTGACCGGCGAGTTTAGGCCACATGGGTACGGCACTGTTGCCATCGGCGCCATGACATGCTGCACAAACGGCTGATTTGCCCTGACCGGCAGCGGCATCGCCCCCGGCAAAGGCGGGAATTGTGAACAGCAATGACAAGCTGATTGCTATTTGCACTAAATGCTTCATTTCGTACTCTCCAGGAATGTTTGCGTACAATGCTCGCTAAGCCTAAATTATAGGGTTTACACTGAACTGTCCATTATCCCGTTTTAAACGCGCCCGTTCCAGCGATAAGATAGAAAAATGAGAAACCTTTTATGAAAAAAGTAAACCCGTTTCGAATTGCAAGCTATGTTCTTAGTGCACATGAGCTGAAGCAACTGCCAAAAGATGAAGGTATCGAGGTTGCAATTGCAGGTCGTTCCAATGCCGGTAAGTCCAGCGCCATCAATACGTTTACCGATCAGAAGGCATTGGCCCGCACCAGTAAAACACCGGGTCGCACCCAGCAGATCGTTATATTTGAACTGGATGAGAACCGCCGTATTGCGGATTTGCCCGGCTATGGCTATGCGAAGGTGCCATTAAAGCTGAAGGCGCACTGGCGTAAGGTCATGGCGCGGTATTTTGAAATCCGCAGTTGCTTAAAGGGCGTTGTGCTGGTGATGGATATCCGTCACCCGATGCGCGAGTTTGACCAGCAAATGCTGGCCTGGTGTGACGCTGAGAAGCTCCCCTGTCATATTCTGCTGACCAAGGCGGATAAACTCAAACGTGGCCCGGCACAATCTACCTTACTGAAGGTGCGACGTGACTTACCGGCGGGCGCCACCATCCAGGTTTTTTCATCCAGCAAAAAAACCGGTGTCGATGAGTTGGTGGATAAGTTGAGTGACTGGTATGAGTATGGTGATAAACAGGGTTAAAATTGCCTGAAGAAATCAGAACAGGATAATAGAGAATGACATTTCCTTCGATACGCCCGCGCCGGATGCGCGCAGATGATTTTTCCCGTCGCATGATGCGCGAGACCGTCCTGACAACAAATGACCTGATATTGCCGGTGTTCATTATTGAGGGTGACGACCGCAGTGAGGCCGTGGAGTCCATGCCGGGCGTTGAGCGACTCACTATTGACCGCTTGCTGGTGCAGGCCGGAGAGTGCGTCCGCCTGGGCATCCCTGCCATCACACTTTTTCCGGTATCGGCTACGGAGGCCAAGACCGATGACGCCCGCGAGGCGTGGAACCCGGACGGTCTTGCCCAACGGACCATCCGCGCACTGAAGCGGGCCTACCCTGAACTCGGCGTGATTACCGACGTGGCCCTCGACCCCTATACCAGTCATGGCCAGGACGGATTGCTGGATGAAACCGGCTATGTTGCCAATGACATCACCGTCGAAGCATTGATCAAGCAGGCCGTTTCACACGCTGAGGCGGGTGCAGATATCGTTGCGCCATCGGACATGATGGATGGCAGGATTGGCGCCATTCGTGATGCGCTGGAAGACGCCGGTTTTGTGAATACAAAGATACTTGCCTATTCTGCCAAGTATGCCTCGGCTTTTTATGGCCCATTCCGTGATGCCGTGGGCTCGGCCGGCGCACTCGGCAGTGGTAATAAATACACTTACCAGATGGATCCTGCCAATACAGATGAGGCGATCACGGAAGTGGAACTGGACCTGGATGAGGGTGCGGATATGGTCATGGTCAAGCCGGGCATGCCTTACCTGGA
>Ga0164313_10004750_pt1 | contig 12033 bp, 11 predicted proteins | sample GuaBasSedimGuay4_FD_113735 | JGI IMG/M metagenome (GOLD analysis project Ga0164313, IMG submission 113735) | Subseafloor sediment microbial communities from Guaymas Basin, Gulf of California, Mexico - Guay4, Core 4569-4, 0-3 cm | ecosystem: Environmental > Aquatic > Marine > Hydrothermal vents... | reverse complement strand
TTTGTAAACTCAGACTTTGCAGGTTCAGGCTTTGTAGGCTCAGCCTCTGCCAACTCAGTCCTGGCAATTTCAGGCTCTACTACGGATGATTGAGTAGCTGTGTTGCTATGAGTCTTTAATTCCCGTACAGCATGAGGAGCAGTTGAGTGAGTGTCAGCTTCAAATGGCGGAACATAAGGTGATTCGTTAAAATTTTCCAGCCCATAGGCCTCTATGGGTGGTAATTCACGCTCTGACTGCAGTGCTTCAACCGAAACAGAATTGGTGTTTTGCAGATTTGATTTATTGGCTAATTCGGCAGGTTTTTCATCCGTTTTTTTTTGAGTACTTTCTTTAATAGTAGCTCGAACAGCAGTTTGAGCAGAAGTCTTAATTGCTTGTCTACTGCCGCCGCCAGACGGTTTAAAAGCCAACATACGTAATAAGATCATTTCAAAGCCACCCTGCGGCTGTGGTGAATAAGGTAGATCTTTACGTCCGTTTAAAGCGATTTGATAATACAGCTGAACATCTTCCTGTGAAATAAGTTGCGCCATTTGCTCAACAGCATGTTTATCTCCCTGACTATCATCAATAGCATCAGGTACAATTTGACCAAGTGCTATTCGCTGCATAGTGCTGATAAGCTCTGCAAGAATGGTATTGACATCTATTCCCTGTGAAGTCAGCAAGCGACTCTGTTCAATAAGGGATCGCCCATCCTCATTAGCCAGCGCCATTAATAAATCAAAAATTCGATCTTTTTGAACGCTGCCCAGCATCGCCTCAATATCGACCAGATTGGGATTTCCATCGCTATAGGCAATAGACTGATCAAGCAAACTGAGTGCATCACGCATTGAACCATCAGCAGCAATAGCCAGTGGTTTTAGAATATTGTCTTCAAAAGGTATTTGTTCAGCATTAAGGATCAGATGTAATTGCTGCTCAATCTGTTCTATCGTTAAACTCTTGAGATTGAACTGCAGGCAACGCGATAATATCGTCACTGGCAGTTTCTGCGGATCAGTTGTTGCTAACAGAAATTTAACATGCGGTGGTGGCTCTTCCAGAGTCTTTAACAAAGCGTTAAAACTATGTGTCGATAACATGTGAACTTCATCAATCAGGTAGATTTTGAAGCGTCCGCGAGTGGGTGCATACTGGACATTATCAAGAAGTTCTCTGGTGTCTTCGACTTTGGTGCGTGATGCAGCATCGACTTCAATTAAATCAACAAAACGCCCCTGATCTATTTCCTGACAGGAAGCACATTCACCGCAGGGTGATGCACTTATTCCCTGCTCACAATTCAGTGCTTTTGCCAGCACTCTGGCGACGGTTGTTTTACCCACACCCCGAGTACCGGTAAAGAGATAGGCATGATGAAGCCGTTCGCTTTCCAGAGCATTCGTCAGTGCTTTCAGGACATGTTCCTGTCCCATCATGGAGGTAAACGTTTTTGGACGATACTTGCGAGCCAGAACCTGGTATTTCATAAAAGCCTTAGATTAAATATTGCCTGGATTTGATAATGATAGCAATCGGGCTCAGTATACATTATTTTAACCTGGAATAATATTTGACTAAAACTGATTATTATCTCTTTGAAAGCCTCATTTCAATCGCTTTTTCAATTTCTTTTTCTGTCAAACCATAGGCAGAAATACTATAAGTTTCCTGAATATAATCACGTGAACACCCCATAATTACCTCGGTCATAATCCCTCGTGTTATTTCCAGAGTATTAGAATCTTCCTGATAAACAATATGCATCTGATGTAACTCCATAATAATTTATTTTTAATTTTTTATTTTTACTGATTCTAATAACTCATGATGTTTATTTTCCAGAAATTGTACTTCTTCGGGATCATTAATTATCAACATTGATGCCAGAACAAAAGTAAACCAGATCATAAAACCTGTATCACCACCCAATAAAACTAAAAAAGGCAGTGATATCACAATAAGAAAGCTTAAAGTAAATCCCATAATTTGATTTTTTTCTTTATTAATCATTTCTATTCCCCATAATGACAATATAATCTCAGTTATTATTTAGTAAAGTTATGATAAAGAAAAAATAGCTGACGTTCATGACTTAAACTGCCATTCATTTGTCTTTTTCAGACATTTTTTGAGGATGATAAGATAATGCCAAGTCCCTAACACTCGAGTTCATGCTGCGTTCATATTGTGTCGTGCATAATGATGCTAGAGACAATTCAACCTGGAAAAATCAGTTGAACCGATTACGAGCATTCAAGGAGTTCAGATCGTGAAAATAGTTATAATTTTTTTGTTTTTTTTGGTGTTATCCGGATGCTCAGTAAATCCTTATAATACGCAGACCAATAATAAAGGTATTGAAATCACAAAAAGTGCTGCACTGGGTGCTGTTGGCGGTGCAGCTGCAGGAGTTATTATCGGTGACAGTCGAAAATCGACCTTGATTGGTGCAGGAATGGGCGCTTTAATTATGGGGGGTTCAAAAGCATACCAGGAATATGCTAAATAAATTTTATTATTGGTATTTTTGCCGGGAGCCAGAAATATAATGACTATTTTTGGCTCATAGTTCAATATCTATGTGTTATTTTACTCGGCTTTTGCTGGCCATTTTCTTTTCTCTGCTTCATGTTTTATTTCTTCTGGCGTAGAAACCGTTCCATCTTTATTAATTCTATAGCCATCGATGTATATTTTTTCCAGAGTCAAATCCCTACAATTTGATTTGTAGAAATGTTTTGCAGTACTCGGTGGTAAATTGGCCATTTGCCTCTCCCTGTCTTTGTATAAATAATGAACCCAGTATATCGTTCAGGTTATTTATTACATGACATTTTCAGACATTATTCATGACATTTTCAGACAATTCACTATGGAGAATTAAACCATATTAATAGCCATTACCACTCTCAATAACTCAGATAATTTATTCAAATGTCCAGTCAATATATTCTTCTGTTGTTTCATCATCTGCACTGACATCCGTTTGTGCTGTTGTAATAAATTGATTAACAGGAATGTCTGTCACTGCAAAAGCACTGAAAGTCAGACCAAAAGTTAAAGCAATGATTGAAATAATTTTTAACATGATAAAATCCTTATATAAAATAAATTAGTATATAACCGTTTACTAATTCGATTATATGACCAGAGGATTATTTCACAAGGACTTTTGTAGAGAAGATGCTGTTTTGAGTGACTGAAGTTACCATAAAAGTCATAAATTCAATCATTACCGACCTGGTTCGTAGGATTCATACTGCGGTATCTCACCCGTAATTTCTTCCCAGTTCGCCTTTGATGTCGTAAAAATATGGGCCTCAGGTCGTTCTTTAATATCAGAGGTAATGGTCCCTAATCGTATACGTACCTGATCAACTTTTGATTCTGTCCTGCTTAGAATTGGGGAACCACAAATCTGACAGAAGTATTTTGTCTGTCCCGGTGTTGATTCATAAGCGGTGAGCTTATCTTCGCCTGAAATGATTTCAAAATCACATGACTTTACAATGCCATTGGTCGCAAAAGCGCTGCCCTGAACCTTTCGACATTGAGAGCAATGACAATGTACAATATGACTGATCGGACCTTTAATTTTAAATTGCACAGCACCACAAAGACAACCACCTGAGTACATATCATTTCCTCGGGTCAATTTAACCGGTTCCAGGCATCAAGTGCAGCCATCTTATATGCCTCAGCTAAAGTCGGATAATTGAAAACATTTTCCAGAAAATAGTCGAGACCACCATTAAGCACCAGAGCTGCCTGACCTATGTGAATGAGTTCGGTAGCGCCCTCACCAATGATATGGACACCGAGCAGTTCCCGCTGTTCCAGACCAAAAATGAGCTTCAACATGCCGTGTTCGAGTCCCATGATTTGTCCCCGGGTCGTCTCTCGAAGTCGTGCTATGCCAACTTCATAGGGAATATTCTTTTTGGTCAATTCCTGCTCAGTTAAACCCACCATACTCATCTCAGGCACAGCAAAGATCCCGAAGGGGAAATTTTCCAGTTTATTGTTAAGATTATTCTGACCAAAGGCATGACTTGCAACCTGACGCCCTTGCTCCATAGCAGTAGAGGCAAGGCTGGGGAAACCAATAATATCACCTGCAGCATAAATATGGGACTGACTCGATTGGTAGTATTCGTTGACCTGAATAAGATGACGGCTGCTCAATTCAACACCTGCTACCTCAAGATTCAGGCTTTGGGTATTGCCAGACCGACCTGCTGCCACCAGAACAACATCAGAACGCAATTGTTTACCGCTCTTAAGCGAGGTCAGCACCGAAGCATCCTGCTGACAGGTAATAGTGTCTACCTGTTCACCAAGACGAACCACCATCCCCTGATCACGAAACTGATGAACCAGTTCATCTGTCAGTTCCCGATCCATAAAGCCAAGCAGACTGTCACGACCATCAATAAGACTCACCTCGACATCGAGCGCACTAAAGATGGAGGCGTATTCAACCCCGATAACACCAGCACCAATAACCGTCATAGAACGTGGCAGCTCTTCCAGATCCAGTATTTTATCACTATCAATAACCTTGCCGCTGTCAAAAGGGTAATTTTCAGGATGTACCGGGTAAGTACCCGTTGCAATCAAAAAATAGTCTCCCTGGATTTCGGTTATTTTGCCCTTTTCATCCTCTACCTGGACATGCTTTTCATCAGTAAAGGTTGCTGTGCCATTAAAGACCTGGACCCCATTGCGATTCAACTGGTGCAGTATGACTTCTTCTTCCCGATGTATTGTAGTGTTGAGGCGTTGCTTGAGATCGGCCATGGTCAGATCATCCTTCAGCCGATACCCTTGTCCATAAAACCCCCGCTGACTATAACCACTGAGGTAGAGCACCGCTTCACGCATTGTTTTACTCGGTACCGTTCCGGTGTGAAGACATACACCGCCGATATCTGCAGCACGATCGATAATGGCGACTTTTTTTCCGAATTTAGCCGCCTGAATGGCTGCTTTCTGACCAGCCGGGCCTGAACCAATAACAACAAAATCAAAATTATGCATTAGCGCTTCTTCTCCTTAGTTATATATCAAAAAAATATAATAAATTTATGCAGCTATGGATGCCTGCTAGGTTATTTGCTCTTCAAAAAACAATTCAAGGCAATAATCTACTCAGTAATTGTTCATCTACCATTTCTGACAATTGCTTTAACAATTTCAGAGCTTCACTTTGATGAATATCGCTACCTTCCCTAAGGCTTGCCAGAATAGTGAGAAGCTCACTGGATAAGTCAAACTGAGGAATGAGTTGTTCCTGAATAATCGATAATTCAATTTTCTCTTCTAGTTTTCCAGAAATGGCCTGATATAAGCAGGAGACTGACAGCTCCAAAGCTTTCATTGATGGAGCCAATGCCTCTTGCTTAAAACCACCATTAAATAACAGCTCAGACATTTTAAATTGACGTTCCACATCAACAAAACGATGCAAAGCATTATTTACCCAGTTTTGTCGTTGTTTCTGAATACGTTGTTCATTTTTCTCAGATGATAAAAGCGTTTTCGTTGCGGTATTAAAGCTGAGAACTCCAGCATCGACAAGACGCTGAATAGTTGCCATTGTTTCAGCATCAATCACTTCAATGCTCTTATTACCTTGACCTTTGGCTACATCCTGGAACATCTGTTTTTGTTCTTTGGCATCACCTTGCACCACCGAAAAAACAGTGTCCTGTCCTTCCTTATTTTCAAAGACAGATAAATGCGTCAGACTATCTGGATGTTTGGCTTCTATTTCATGATAAAATTCATCCATAGAATCAGCCTGAGTCACTTTCTCTACAGGTAGATTTGAATTAAAAGAATCCTGTTTATCTTTTTCATTCTTATTCTCACTATCTGTGACAAATGAGGATTGAGTCCCCATCATCTGTTCCAGACGCTCAATCATTACCTTGCGACCTGATGGCAGATCCATATCAGGCTCACCATCCCCGTCAATAACGCCTTTCGCCAAAGCGCTTTTTTGCGCTAAAATCGACATAATGCGATGTTCAATAGAGGATTCACACACAAGATTAATCACATTTACTTGTCTTTTTTGATGCTTACGCCAGGCTCTGGCAATACGCTGCTCCAATTTCGCGGGATTCCAGGGTAAGTCAACATTGATAACAATATTAGCCACTTGAAGATTTAAGCCTGTTGCACCTGCATCACTGGATAGGAACAGACGGCAATTTGGATCATTTTTAAAACGATTAATCTCTATGCGACGTTTCTTTTGTGGTACCTGCCCAGTATGCAAGGCGTAATCAACTCCCTGAGAGTCCAGATAATCCCGAATTAAATCCAGCATTTTTGTCCACTCAGAAAAAATAATGATTTTGTTTTCAGGATCTTCTAACTGCTCAGGTAAAATATTCTTAAGTTCATCCAATTTTGGAGAAATACGACATTCCTGATCCAGGATATAGGGGGTATCACATAACATCCGCATACAAGCCAGATACATTTGCATTCTTTTATATTCATCCGGACTTAAGGGACGAGTTCTGGCCTTATGAACTAAGCGAGCTAATTTTGTTTTATATTCATCATAACGCAGAAATTGTTCTTTATGCATACTGACAAAATAAGTATTATTAATCCGCTCCGGAAGTTCATCTTCAACATCCTGCTTACGTCGTCTTAATAGAATGGGGCGTAAACGTTGGTGTAATTTGTCCAGATTCTTATAGCCCGTTGGTTTCCCATTCTCATCCAGCTTATAAAAATCTCGATTAAAGCGAAATAATGGCCCCAGCAGTTGCGGATCGATAACCTGTGCAATAGAATAAATTTCATCAATTCGATTCTCAAGTGGTGTACCCGTCAGAACAAAGAGGTTAGGGCTCTGCAGACGCTTCACAACCTGAGCGGTTTTCGTTTGCCAGTTTTTAATACGCTGGGCTTCATCCAGAATAATCACATCAGGCATTAAAATACTTTGAATATCATCAGCATCGTATAAAAGTTGTTCATAATTGCATAAATAGAAAAATGACGACTTTTGGTAACTTTTCAGACGTTCAGCTCTGTTTCCCTGGACAATTAAACTGGGTAAATTTGTAAATTTATCGATTTGTTCTTCCCACTCAGTTTTCAATGAAACCGGGCTCACCACCAGAACTCGCTCAATATGCTTTAATTGTCTCAAAAGTTCACAGGCAGCTATCGCCTGTACCGTTTTGCCCAGCCCCATTTCATCAGCCAGAATTGCCCTGCCCTTAAATGCTAAATGCAACATCCCTTCTATTTGATAATCATATAAAGGATGGTTTACAACATTTGGATCACGTTTACCCTCTGTAACATCATTTAAATAAACTTCCCTTTTCTTGGGCGCCTGATTTCTTAGATCTTCAGATTCCAACCAGGGAATGATAAAAGATGATAGCTTAATTTTCTCTGGTGTTAGCCCTGATTGATAGACATTTTTTTCCAGTGCCCTGTAAGTCGCAAGCGTCTCAACCAATAAGGTATTATTTGATGAGAAATAAGGTTGTAGCAACTTTCTAACCTTGCTGTTGGCACGCAGTTTGTCCGCCCAGAGAATTTCAATAACAGACTTATTTTCCCTATTGATACCTCCTTTACTAATAAACACTTCTGTACACGTTCTTTTGACGGGTACTTTTTTACGAAGGAGAGAGCGTGAAACCCGTTCAACATGTTTACAGGTCGCCAGGCCGTTGACTTGATAATCCGGGCAACTACAGCTATTAATACGCTGTTGTTTGTCACGGAATTCAACTAAGTATTGTGAGTTCTCAGAAGAAACCAGATAATCCCCATAAATGGTTTCATTTTTAAGAGCTTGTGTATTGATGCGCTTAACCGTTAATTTTTCTTCAATCGAACGCAAGCGACGACGTTCAATTTCTTCCTCATCCGTTGTCAGCCAACCATTACCAATAGAAGCAGCTGTTTTAATTCTGGCTTTAACTCTTTTCTTTTTTATTTTCATCACTTATTCTAATGTCTCGTATAATGGCTTGTTTATCGGTTGGCGGACTTGGTAATGTTAGTCTCAGGCTCAGAATGTACAAAACAATACACCACATTTCGGCCTGCTCCTTTGGTCTGCATGACATTTTTTTCAGCTAGATCCTGCAAGTCTCTCGTGGCTGTTATATCAGAAGTACACACCAGCTTTTTATATTTCTTGCGACTAATACCATCACTAAAAGTGCCCTCTTCTAACATTCTCTGAAGGAGTTTTTGCTGTATTGGATTAAACACTGTATGGCGATGCTGATCCCAAAATTGAGTTGAGCAGTTAATTCTATTAAGTAATATCATTGCCGTTTGTGCTGCTGAATCAACTTGTTGCAAAAACCAGATGATCCAACGAGTTATATCCAGGTTGCCTCTTTGAGTTGCTTCCAGTATTTCATAATACTCATTTCGATTGACTTCTATTTGAGATGAGATGGAATATAATCGCAAAGGTAGAGACTCAGTTTGAGCCAGACAATATTCAGCAATAATTCGTGAGAAACGACCATTACCATCATCAAGTGGGTGAATAGTAACAAACCACAGTTTTGCAATAGCAGCCCTGACATAACCTGATTCAGCCGGTTTATCTTCTTGTCTCTGATTAAGCCAGGTAAAAAATGCGGTCATTTTCTTTTTAACACACTCTTTTACCACCGCTTTTTCACAAGGGGCAATGAAGTGTGTAGTTTGTTTTCCAAAGCGACCCGATACCACTGACATACTTTCATTTCTATAATCACCAATGATCATGTCATATAAAACAGGGTGATCAATGAACATCATACTATGCCATTTTAGAAACTGCTTTTCTGTTAACGGAGTTTCTATGCTTCTTATGGATTCAAGCAGGATATCAAGATAAGCTTCATCAGATTTCGATGCTCGTTTTTGAGAATTATTTTTGCCCTTCCCTTTCCTCAGCCCAAGTTTATTAGCAATACTGGAGCGAACTGATTCCCGGTTTAAAATCTCACCCTCAATTTTGGCACTGGCAAGAGCCTCATCCAGCAATACTTCTGACTCAAGTTGTAGTTGTTTATCCTGAGATAAGCTTTTTGCCAGGGCGCACAAAGGTGAAACACTTTGTACAGTTTGTTCCAAAACAGGTAAAACTGCCTGAGCGTCGTATTGAAAATCTGGCCAGTTGGTATCTTGCCATATCCATTGAGAGTTTAATTTTGAAACCAAAATCGTTCACCAATCAGATAATTAGTGGGTAATGATATGAATACATATATTAATCGTATCATAAAATGAAACGATTATAAATAAAAAGAGTGCTTACTCCTCTGATGAGGATAATTCAGCTACTTTTCTCATTGGTATAAATAAACGAACTCTACCTTTGTTTGAATATAATGTTTCAAAACCAAATTTTAAATAAAATTTTTCAGCATTTGAGTTTAGACAGTCGACTATAATAGCAAAAGCTCTCATATGTGAATTAATCTCATACAAATATTCCAATGCTTTGATTAAAGTTATTTTACCCAGCCCACTACTATTATATAAAAGCAATTTCTTAAAATCATATCTTCAAATGATTTTGATAAAATCCCCAGGCTGTTAATGAATCAATTAGATTACACAACCAGCTTATTAAATATTTCAGCCAATTTGAGCGGATCTGCTTTTTTAACATGTCCTGAGAGCATAATGGTATTAACAAATAGAAGTTTTAAATCACTAGGATCAGTATAGCTAAAATCTTCTAGCGCATGGGCTGCTTGTAACATTTTCACCCCTAAAGGTTGTTTTTGTACGCGCAGCCCCGAAGCCTTTAATGCACTGACAATTAAGTCTAGCGCTCGTTCCATATCGTCTTGCTTATTTCCACTACCCTTTGATTGTGACACTTCTTCTTTTTTTATTTCAAAAGAGGTTTGGCCTGTCTTTCTTAATTCTAATAAATATTTTTTTTTCTTATTTTCTGACAGATCGGACAGTAATATTTCCATAGAAATTTCTTGTGAATCTGGATCGGTCATCACCAAACCATTTTCAACTTGCACTCTAAATCGTTCTTCTAAATCGTCAAGTGTGTCACCCTTTTCTAAAACACCCAATTTTCTAGCATTATTGATCCGTTTAATGTAATACTGAAACTCTGCAAATATTGATTCTTTCATCTACTTTTTACTTTCCTTAATTCTTAATTCTTAATGAAGTCAACTGTTAAACCGGTATTGATATAATTGATATATGCTGTTAGCTATTGTTTGATTACTCGCAAAGACTATTCCACAATGATTCATATATAGTGACCCTGGTGGATTTAAATCAAGTTTATTTCCTGTTATATCTGTGACAACAGCATCTCCCTCATAAAAAAAACAACTGCTGGCAGCGTAATCCCATAAGCAGCCACCTCCTAACTGCTCTTTAGGAAACTTAAAATAACAAGCTGGTGAGTGATCTAAAACGCCCATCGCATTTTTTACCGCACCACCATTGGCTAGTATTCTTATCGAATGATAGCCTTCTTTAGCAAACAAGTGACTTAATTCATCTATAAATTCATTATAGACTTTATGCTGTAAAAAATGACGATCGTATAAAACAGTCACTACGTCTTTATCCTCAGCAGACATTCTATTAACTGGTATTTGATTAATAAAACTATCCTGCCCCTTTATTGCTGTATACAGTTTTTCTTCATAGGGATCATAGATAACGCCCAGCATTGATTCTCCATTTTTTGAAACCAAAGCAATAGAGACAGAATACCCAGGCTCAGATTCACTATAGTAAAGGGTGCCATCAAGTGGATCAATGCACCAGAAAAAATCTTTATTCAGGCGAGATTCATCATCCACGGATTCTTCGGTCAGTATTGCCAGATCATAAACCTGACAACTCTGTGACAAGACTTTTAGAATCTGTTCCTGTGCCAGCAAATCGACTTCTGTCACTATTTTTGCTGCTAAACTATCAGCTCCTTGTTTTAAACGATAAGAAAAATGTTTGTTTGTATAATGGCGAATGACATCGCCAGCCTGAAGAGCGGCTGAAATAGCACATTGAGATAAATAATCAAGATTGTTCTGACTTAGTTTCATTGTCTTCACTAACTTTTAATTAATTTAGGATTATAGTAAGGCAATTGTTTCTCTGGCTATACGTTCACTATAACCATGAATTTTCCAGTGTCCGGGGCTCCAGCCTTTGACAAAACGATGGAAGTCAGTCCAGGCAACCGGGTAGAGTGCTCGCCAATCGCCTTCCAGTTGAACCCAATCAACTAGTGACTTGTGACGATTTAATGCCTGTTTTAGTGCGGAAAAGTAATAATCTAATAAATCATCCTGGAATTGCTCACACTCATCTTCGTACAAACAACTACCGATAAAATAAGCCACATCTTTCATACCACAACCACCACCCACATACTGAAAATCGACTGCTGCAACTTTTGAATCATCAGGGGAAAAACAAAAATTAGCTAATTTAGCATCTCCATGAACAAAGGTTTTAAATGCAGTGGATTTTAACTTATTATCTATTTTTCCGGCCGCTTTTTTTAGAGGCTGATCATGCAATGCTTTGAGTTCATCAGGGCGAGTATCCAGATGCCAATAGGTACCTACTTTCCACAAGTTTTCTGGTTTTTTACCCATAAAAGTTGCATGGAAGTTTGCTAACCAATCAAGACAAAGCTGCATATCAATCAATGAAGCTGAGGTTTTCCTATGGTTAAATCCACTGTCATCAAGATCTTCAAGCACTATAAAAACTTCATCACCATGACTTTCCAGGGCATAAACTTTGGGTACAATACAACTTTCATCACAAAAACTGCTCCATTGCTTATACCAATTACTTTCAACCTGATAGGACTTTTTTTTCCTTTTATGCGATAAGTCAGTATTCCATCCCCTCGGATGTTTTTTCTGTGTCGGGAAATGTACATGTTTTACTATCACTGAGGAGAGCATTGTGGAATCCAACTCACAGCGAAGGATTTCACCATAACCACTCCATAGACTTTGTATAGATTCTATAGAAAGAATTTCTTTGGAT
>Ga0164313_10004749_pt1 | contig 12035 bp, 12 predicted proteins | sample GuaBasSedimGuay4_FD_113735 | JGI IMG/M metagenome (GOLD analysis project Ga0164313, IMG submission 113735) | Subseafloor sediment microbial communities from Guaymas Basin, Gulf of California, Mexico - Guay4, Core 4569-4, 0-3 cm | ecosystem: Environmental > Aquatic > Marine > Hydrothermal vents... | reverse complement strand
GAGCGGGTTATGTGAATGGCCCCATGTATAAGAATGCGGCGTGGCACTACAATCATTTTATGGATCCACAGAAGATGAATGAGCAATCGATTATGCCCAATTACGCCTGGTTTGCAAAGAGAGAGGTCAACCTGAAATTAACTCCGGCCAAAATCAGGGCCATGCAAACCTTGGGTGTACCCTATGCAGAAGGTTTTGATGAAGAGGCGATAGATGACCTGAAAAGACAGGCTCAGACCATTGTCGATGATCTGAAGATTTCAAATATTGAAGTGTCACCCACCTCGCATATGGTTGCAATGATTGCTTATATGCATAAACTGGGAAGGGATATTGATCCTGCAACCCTAAATGAAATCAGCCATGGAGATAGTGAGTAATATGCTGGAAAATATTGAAGGGATCCAGATCTATTATGTGCTCGGATTACTCATATTTTTTGTGTTGTTCATTGTGATCGTGGTGAGGACCTTGCGCAGGCCGGCCAAAGAGATGAACGAGATTAAAGAATCTATTTTAAATGATAATGACTCGGACGAGTTAATAATACCTTAAAAACCCAAAAGGTATGGAAGAGAATACTCATAAAAACAATCAGACCTCCCCTCCTGTGGAGGACGAGCACCTGATGGAGCATAATTATGATGGCATTCAGGAACTGGATAATCCGCCACCACGATGGATCATGGCCATTTTTTATATTACCATAGGTTTCGCCATTATCTATGCAGCTTATTTCTTCTGGCTGGATGTTGGAGATCACCAGGATGCCAGATATGCTAAGAAGTCCATGCAACACGATGCAAAATATCAGATGGCCAGTGCAGAGACCGATGAATTGATGCTGCTCACCGATGCGGGTGATATCGCAGAAGGAAAAACCATCTATGCATCCATGAATTGTTTTGCCTGTCATGGGATGAACGGGGAAGGAAATCCCATTGGTCCGAATCTGACAGATGAAACATGGCTAAGCGGATGCGATTTCCAGAGTGTGTTTACTATGATTAAAAATGGAAACCCGGTCAAGGGGATGACCGCCTTTAAGGCACAGCTCAGCGACACTAAGATACAGCAGGTGGCCAGCTATGTATTGAGCCTGCAGGGCACAAATCCTGCAAACGCAAAGGATCCGCAGGGAGAGAAATGTGAGTAAGACCGATATTTCATTTAGAGATCGGCCCATCAACCTGGACGAACAGGGAAGTCGCAAGTGGGTATATGCGAAAAAACCGAAAGGCCTTTGGTACAAACGCCGCACCCTGTTCAGCTGGTTTGTATTGTTATTCTTCATCACGGTCCCCTTTATCCGGATTAACGGGAATCCTTTTATCCTGCTGGATATTACCGGCCGAAAATTTATCTTATTCGGTGTCATTTTCTGGGCGCAGGACACCCTTATTCTGGCACTGCTGATGTTGTCCTTTGTGCTGTTTATCGTCCTGTTCACCGTAACATTTGGAAGACTCTGGTGTGGCTGGGCATGTCCCCAGACCATCTTCCTGGAGATGGTGTTCCGGAAGGTGGAGTACCTTATTGAAGGGGACTACCGTAAAAGATACAGGCTGGATCAGGCACCCTGGACCCTGGAGAAGGTATTGAAGAAGGGGACCAAACACGCTCTATTTATCCTGATCTCGGTGGCTATGACCAACACTTTTTTAATGTGGTTTATTGGGTCGGAAAAATGGTTTGCCCTGATCTCAGAACCTGTCAGCGCGAATCTGACAGGATTTATGATAATGCTTGGGGTCTCCGCCTTTTTCTACTGGGTATACTCCTGGTTCAGAGAGCAAATATGCACCATGGTTTGTCCCTACGGAAGAATGCAGGGGGTGTTGCTGGATTCCAAATCCATTGTAGTGAGCTACGATTACAAACGTGGAGAACCCAGGGGAGCCAAAACCAGTGGCGATTGCATCGATTGCCGACAGTGCATCTCGGTTTGTCCTACTGCCATAGATATCCGCAACGGAACACAGCTTGAGTGCATCAACTGCACAGCCTGTATCGATCAGTGCAACAGTGTAATGAAGGCCACCGGGAAAGATCCGGGCCTCATCAGATTTGATTCGGAACAGGGTATTCAGCATGGTCATAAAACCATCTGGAGTTCAAGAAACCGGGCCTATTCGGTGGTCCTGTTAATCCTGTTATCCTTCTTTGTCTATACCTTATTGTCACGCCCGGTGATTGAAACCACCATCCTGCGTACACCCGGGTTGTTGTACCAGGAAAACCCCAATCAAACCATCTCAAATGTTTATAATATAAAAATCGTAAATAAAACCCACGATAACATACCTTTGGAGATTCGCTTACTGTCACACGAGGGCGAAATAAAGATGGCGGGAGCGCTCCTGGAAATAGAAGACCAGGCCATGTTCGAATCCACCTTTATTCTTTATATTCAGGGTGATCTTTTAACTAGTGATAAAACAGAAGTGGAATTCGGAATCTACAGCAACAATGAACTGATCGAAACTTACAAAACTTCTTTTGTGAGTCCGTAAGTACTTGTAAGTCCGTATTTAAAGCAATGCAAATGAAATTTAACTGGGGAACAGGGATATTGATTTTCCTGATACTGTTTTTGTTGGCCGCTGGCGTCTTTATCGTTTTTGCCATGAGGCAGGAGGTGAACCTGGTCCACGAAGACTATTACGAAAAGGGAGTAGATTACGAGGCACAGATGAACGCAGAAGCCAGGTCAGCAGCTTTTGGTGATTCTATTCAAACGCATTTTGAAAGGGAGTTCCTGGTAGTCGACTTCTCAGGATCCGGAGATATAAAGATCGATTCAGGCAGTGTAGTCCTCTACCGTCCATCCAGCAGTAGCCTGGATTTGAAGATGCCCTTCGATTTTTCGAATGGTTTCATTAAGATTCCGGGAACTGAATTGTACAAAGGCAGGTACATCCTTAAACTCAGCTGGTATTCAGAAGGGTTGAAATATGAGGTCGACAAAGCCATTCAAGTTCCATAAGAATAGGTAAAATCATGGTTATTCTAATATCAGCATTGGTTCTGGGTTTGATGGGTAGTTTTCACTGTGCAGGCATGTGTGGCCCCATCGCCATTGCCCTGCCCCTGCATGGGAACACCATCCCCCAGAAGATATTTGGAGGGACGCTCTATAACCTGGGAAGGACGCTTACCTATGGGATTATGGGAGCTATTTTCGGGTTGCTCGGACAGGGCGTGAAACTGATTGGATTTCAGCAAAAGATATCTGTGATCATGGGGGCTGTGATGATCCTTTCCGTGATTTTCCCCTCCCTGTTCAGGAATCAGTACAATATGGAAAAGAGCTGGTTCTCCCTGGTTGGAAAACTCAAGAAATCCATTGGAAAGCTGTTTTCGGTACGTTCGTTTTCAAGTCTCTTCTTTATCGGTTTGTTAAATGGATTACTTCCCTGCGGCCTGGTGTACATGGCCATTGCAGGGGCCATAGGAACGGGTGAGGTTTTGCTGGGATCACTATATATGATCATGTTTGGACTGGGAACCATTCCCATGTTACTCTCCATTTCCCTCGCCGGGAATATCCTGAATGCAGCCGTACGTCGGAAAATAAACCGGCTTATCCCGGTACTTGTAGTTGTTGTGGGGATCTTTTTTATTTTGCGCGGATTAAGCCTGGGAATTCCCTATTTGAGTCCACCCAGGGAGAAGATCGAAAAGAAATTCGAAAAGAGCCTTGAAAAGGAGCAATCTGCATGGAAGCAGGCTCCGGGCCAGAATCTCCATTTCTTCAAAGTCTGATGGATCAGAAGGAAGATCATAAATGTGTTCATTGTGGAGCGGACTGCGGGAAGCACCCAGTCACATGGAATGAACTTTCATTTTGTTGCAATGGGTGTAAAACTGTCTACCAGCTGCTGAATGAGAGCAAGCTCTATAATTATTATCAGATTGACAACACCCCGGGTATCAGGGTCGAAACCACAGGATTTGGAAATAAGTATGAGTTTCTGGAAAAGGAAGAAATGAGATCCAGGCTTATCTCATTTTCCGAGGGAGGAATTGCAAAAGTCAAGTTCTATATACCCGTCATTCATTGCTCATCATGTATTTGGCTGCTGGAGCATCTTCATACCCTGGACAAGGGTATCAAACACTCTTTTGTGAACTTCACCAGGAAAGAGGTGGATGTTACATTCAATGAGGAGCAGATTAGCCTGCGGCAGGTGGTGGAACTGTTATTCTCCATTCACTATATCCCTGATCTCTCTGTGAACCTGTCAGGTAAGGTGGATGAATCTCGTTCAAATAAGAAACTACTTATTAAAATTGGGGTAGCCGGTTTCGTCTTTATCAATGTGATGACATACAGCCTGCCGGCCTATTTTAACGGTGAACCCCTGGAAGATAAGTTGCAATCGCTGCTGAGTTTGCTAAGCCTTATCCTTGTTGTCCCGGTGGTATTCTTTAGCGGCAACGATTATTTTATCTCCACATATAAGAATCTCCGAAAGAGAAATGTGAGCATTGACCTGCCAATTACCCTGGGTATTTTTGTGCTGTTTGTGGTAAGTAGCTATGAGATCCTTTTTACCGGTGGTCAGGGTTATTGCGACAGCTTATCGGGCCTGATCTTCTTTCTGTTGGTGGGGAAATGGTACCAGGGGAAAACCTATGAGGCGCTTTCATTTGACCGAAATTATAAGTCCTATTTTCCCATTGCAGTTACTAAAATCAACAGGCAGATCGAGGAGAGTGTATTGCTTGAAGAGATCAGGGAGGAGGACGAACTGATCATACGCAACAAGGAGCTTATTCCAGCAGATTCGGAGGTTATAGAAGGAAAAGGGAGGATCGACTATAGTTTTGTGACGGGCGAATCAACTCCGGTGGTGAAAGATCCGGGGGACTTTGTTTATGCCGGGGGAAGGCAGATGGGTGAGATCATTAAGATCAGGGTTAAAAAGGAAGTAAGCCAGAGCCACCTTACCAAACTGTGGAACCAGGACCGGACTTATGAGAAGCCAAGCGATTCTCTGAAGACCCTTTCCGACAACATCAGCAAGTATTTTACGCTAATCATTATCGCCATTGCAATGGCGGGATTTGCTTTCTGGATGGTAAAAGGTGAATCCCACAGAGCCATTTTTGTGTTTACAGCCGTACTTATCGTAGCCTGTCCATGTGCCCTGGCCCTCTCCATTCCCTTCACCTTTGGGAGTACTATGAGGATTTTTGGTGAAAATGGGCTTTACATAAAAAACACCAGTGTGATTGAGCGGCTTTCCCATATCGATACAGTGGTATTTGATAAAACAGGTACGCTGACCCGGCCCAACGAAAGTAACATAACCTACACCGGATCTCCGCTATCTGACACGGAAAAGAGTGCCATCTACTCCCTGGCCAAACAATCCACCCATCCGCTGAGCATGGCCATAGCATCACACCACAAAGACTCAACGTACGTTTCACCTGAGCATTTTGTAGAAGTGTCAGGACGCGGGCTTTTTGGAAAAGCACAGGGTATGGAGGTGAAGATAGGATCGGAAGAGTATGTGATCAATGGAGAGCATCATATCGCTCAGACTGCATCTGAAGTTTACATTTCCATCGATAACCGTTCAACCGGATGTTATGCCATAGGAAACCAGTACAGGGAAGGATTTGAAAAGGTCATGAATACCCTGAGACAGCACTTTAACCTCTACCTCATATCCGGGGATAACGATTCGGAGGCAGATTACCTCACCGCCTATTTCGACAAGAAAAACCTGCTTTTTAACCAAAAGCCAGGCGAGAAAGCAGATTTTATAAAATCCTTACAGGAGAAAGGACAGACAGTGCTGATGACAGGAGACGGGCTAAATGATGGGGGAGCCCTTCTGCAGAGCGATGTGGCGCTTACTGTGGCCAATAAGGTGTATCATTTCTCACCAGCCAGTGATGCTGTACTGGAAGCCTCTCAATTCCAAAAGCTGGCAAATTTCATCAGGTACACAAAAACTTCATTAAACATTGTGAAGTTGAGCTTCCTGATCTCATTTCTCTATAATATTATCGGAATCAGCTTCGCCATTACCGGAAACCTGTCTCCCATAGTGGCAGCCATCTTAATGCCGGTTAGTTCAGTATCGGTGGTCGCATTCGCAACTTTCGTCACCCGGGCCACCGGAAAATTCAATGCTTAATCCATGTGTACTGATTTCTCACCAGCTTCAATGGCTATGGGGAGGAAATTCTCCTTGGGAGGCATGGGACAGGTTGCATAGGGGCTGAAGGCACAGGGTGGATTGTAGGCTTTATTGAAATCCAATATGATTCGTTCGGTTGAATCGGGCATGGAGTACATAAATCTTCCGGCTCCATAGGTATCCATTCCTGTGGTTTCATCGGCAATCACAAAGAAATATCCTTCTCCGGATGAGAAAGGATACAGGACCAGGGGCTCACCTTTGATCTTAAAGTGCAACTCGCCCGGACACTCATAACTCTCTGTAAAACCTTCCACCGGAGTAGCAACGACCATGGTCCTGGGCTTTTCGAAGGGCTTCAGGGTAGCCTCCACCACATAATCTGTATTCACCGGGTAGGTGGGAATGTGATCCAGTTCATCAATTCGGGGATGTTTGTAATCCCTCATCCGAATTCCATATTTCTCCCCCCTTTTAATGATGTACCAGGCAAGGTCGCCCTGGCGGAGTCGGGTTGTATTTTTGGCCTGATCATGGACCAGGTTTGCCTCTGTCACCAGCGAATCTCCTATGCCAATCTTCACTTCATTGGTCACCTGCATAAATACCTTCTCACCAGTCAGGGTAAGTGTACCAGAAAAAGCTGCTGCTTTTTCCGGAAATATCACATCATTAGACGGATCAGAACCAAAGCTATTCTCACCTTCCTCCAGCCAGAACAGGCCCGCCAGGTTTAACCATCCAGTTTTACTCTTCAACCGCTCAACCCTGGTGTGCTGCCACTCTGAAATGGATTCTGCATAGGCAACCTCATCCTCAATAATGGGAAGGGTCTGGTTGCATCCCGGGGACAGTAGAATAAATAGTAAGGTCAGGAAATAGAAAATGTGCTTATGCATGGCAAATAACTTTTATTTGATTGGCCAAATATAGTTGTATTTGTGCAAATGCTTTCTGGCGAAAATGCTATTTTTGCACCAGTCCCGGAGAGATGCCGGAGTGGTCGAACGGGGCGGTCTCGAAAACCGTTGTGCTCCTTGGGGGCACCGGGGGTTCGAATCCCTTTCTCTCCGCAAGACAGTGAATGACCCATCGCGAAGGCGATGGGTTATTTTTTTGACCGCCAGCGTTGAAAGCTTGCTTTCATAAGCTGAAGGGAAAAAAAGAATCCGATTGTGCAAACGTGCACAATCGGGGTTATTCACTGTCTTGCAGGTTCTCCCCCTATAGGGATCACGATAGTAATCCCTAAATGCAGTATTCTTTAATAATTCAATCTACTTATTTGAGCCATACTCTCCCAAATGAAATACTAACAATCACGTCTTTAAAATGTTTATTGAACTAATTCTGAGAAAATCTGTTTGTTTAGTTAGATTGACATTTGTAACTTCTGCTCTGTACCGAAAAGCTTTTTATTATGAAAAAACAATATTCACTGCTTCTTTTCCTCCTGGCCATCAGTATAACCACTGGCTTTTCTCAGGATACAATTATCGCAGAACCAGCCCCAGTTCCGGAAGCAGCTAAACCCCAAAAATCGAACCCCCCCCTGAAGGAAAGGATTTATTACGGGGGGTACATCAATGCCTCTTTTGGTCTCTATACCTCCATAGGGGTAGAACCCATGCTAGCCTATAAGGTTACGCCTAAATTTTCGGTGGGTGCAAAGTTTCGGTATGATTACATCAGGGATGAAAGGTATGGTGAAACTTATAACACCTCAAATTACGGTTTCAGTTTATTTACACGCTACCGGTTGTTTAAACCCCTATATGTGCATGTTGAGTATGTAACCTACAATTACGACCTCTATAATGGATTTGGAGAATCCGAACGTATATGGATCCCGTACTTTTTAGTGGGTGGAGGGTATAGTAAAATGATTGGCAAGCGAACCTGGCTCAATGCACAAGTCCTTTTTGATGTGTTACAGAATGAGAATTCACCCTACAGATCCTGGGCACCATTCTACAGCGTCGGGGTTGGTGTGGGATTTTGATCCAGACCTATTTTTTAAAGACGATACGCATACGGATCCAGTCATCAATGGGTCCGTTTTCGTTGCGTGCAGGATTCCAGGAGGGTCCTTCGGTCAGCAACCTGATGGCTTCATCAGTGAATAGCTCTCCAGGTGAACGAAGTGTCATGATCTCGCTGATTTCACCGGTCCCGCCAACTTTAAATTTAATTACTACTACTGCTTTTTGATTGATGGTGTCTTCCAACGGGAATTGAATATTCTCTTCGATGTATAACTTAAAGTCTTTGAATCCGATGGTAGGTTCAGCTGCTGTAAAAGCCGATTCCTTCATTTTGTTGTCCTCTGTTCCACTTGCCACAACGATTATCTCATCCAGCGAATTGGCAGCGGGTTGCATAATCAGCTCCACCTCGTTTTGGTCACCCACTTGATACTCCTGTGTCTCCATGCCAATATAACTGGCTACCAGCGTGGTATTGGAATCCTCATCAGCCGGAAGATTAAATCTGCCGTCCAGGTCTGAAACGGTGCCGCTACTCAGACCCCGAATAACAATATTGGCTCCCGGGATGGGTTGCTGGTCCTCAGCAGATATAACGATTCCACTTACCGTGCCGCTTATTTGCTGGGCAAGTTCTTCTTCATTGATGGATACCTGGGGTATCTCATCGGGTCTTTCAGACACTGGAGGAACCATCGTCTCTTTGCGACGTGTGGCCCGTTTTTCTTGCCTGGATTCTGAATCAGGTTCGGCAACAACTTCATCCGCTTGTGATTCTACACCTTTGACCGCTGGTTGTGCCTCCATGTATGTGATCGGTTCAGCTTTCTGTAGCTCCGCCTCAGGAGCAGGTGCGGCCATGGCCGATCCTTGTGGCTCTGCTACCTGATCCACCTCTTCCTGTTCAATTTGTTGAGCAGGTGGGGCCGGGTGAGATTCTTCAGGAATGTATTGCTTTTCTGAGACTCCCGGATTGAAATTATGGATTTGAAGGAATACAGTACCCACAATCAGCAGGGATGCAACCGTTGCTGCCACGCTATAAATGGCAACCCTCCTTCTTTTTGACAGTCGTTTTCTGATCCTGGAGTGGAGTGAAAGCAGATCATCTTCAACCTGATCGGGGGTGATGGACTCAAATCCTTCCATGGCCGCCTTCTCAAACGGATCGGCTTCAAGACTCTTTTCAAGGGAGTGTCGTTCCTGGTTGGAGAGCTCCCCTCGCAGGTATTGCAAATATTCATTTGCTGTTCTATGTTTTTTTCTACCGGACATTTTTACTTTCCAAGCATATTTTCAAATTCCGTTTTCCATTTTGCAGATAACTTTTCACCTTTTTCTCTTCCATTTTAAGCTGTACTGCAATCTCCTGATAGCATAGTTTCTGATAGTAAAACAATTCAATGCATTGTTTCTGTTCAGACTTTAACGTATCGACACAAACTTTTAATGCATCTTCAAGGCTATGGTCTTCTCTATCCAAAGGATGCAATTCAGCTTCGGATTCCATAAATTCCTGCTCAATTTTTAGTCCTTCGAGCCTGCGATCCGCACTCTTCCTGGAACGGATTTCCATAAGACAGTGGTTTTTTGTCAGTACGTAGAGCCAGCTTTTAAAGGTTTGCACTGTATGCCTTGGAAGATCGATAATCAATTTTTCAAAGATCTGCATGACCGCATCCTGGGCATCATCCCTGTCTCCATAGTATTTAAGAGAGACACCATACACCAGGTGCATGTATCGGGCATAGAGTTCACCCAATACATCCAGGTTGCCTGATTTTTGAAATTGCAGGAGCAATTCCTCATCTGACTTTTCATTGTGCTTTCCGCTTATTTTAAGCATATGGTGAGCATGGGTAGTGATAAAAGTAAAAAAAATGTGGAAGATTTTATGGAATTGATTTCAACGCTGCATCCTATGGGTGAAATCAATCTAAAAAAAGAGAAATCATGAAAGCAATAATCTCAATCGCAACCGTACTCTTACTATCTGCATTTAGTCTGACTCCTAATCAAAACCGTTTGATCAGTGGAATTGTATCGGATGAAACCGGCTATCCACTTATGGGAGTAGCAGTGGTGGAGAAGGGAACCAATAATGGCACTGTAACTGATATTTATGGTGCGTATCAAATCTCAGTCAGCCAACAGGCTAAACACCTTGTATTCTCTTATATTGGTAAGGAAACCAAAGAAGTGAAGCTGGGTCAAACTTTCCAGATCAATGTAACCATGAAAAGTGCAGTTGTTGCGCTTGAGGAGGTTGTAGCGGTGGAATACGAAGCTGATTACAAGCATGAAAGGTTTCCGGTATCCACTGGAGCGGTAAATTCCATGCAGGGAACACTCGCCGGAGTTCAGGTACGAGGCCTCGGTGGACGACATGCCAAAAAATCACACTATACATCCTATACTCCGGAAGCTACTTATATCCAACACAATACAGAAGGATATTCAGCCATCCACGAAAATGGATTCAAAGATGTTTTGCATAATCCACTTTCCACATTCAGTATTGACGTGGATAAGGCTTCATACTCGAATGTTCGTAGATTTCTGAATATGGGACAACTCCCTCCAAAGGATGCTGTCAGAATCGAAGAGATGATCAATTATTTTAATTATGACTATCCGGAGCCAGAAGGAAAACATCCTTTCTCCGTTTATACTGAGATCTCGCAGTGTCCATGGAATGAATCCCACCAGTTACTTCATGTGGGTTTAAAGGGGAAGAGCATTGATAAGTCGGAGCTGCCCGCCTCAAACCTGGTTTTCCTGATCGATGTTTCAGGATCCATGAGTGATCCCAATAAGCTTCCTTTATTGAAGCAGGCTTTCAGAATGCTTGTGAATGAGTTAAGGCCCCAGGACCGGGTCGCCATTGTAGTCTATGCAGGCGCAGCAGGCCTGGTTCTTGAATCCACTCCCGGATCACAAAAAGAGCAGATTATTGCTGCATTGGATCAACTTCAGTCTGGAGGATCTACTGCAGGAGGTGCCGGTTTGAAACTTGCGTATAAAGTGGCGCAGCAGAATTTTCTTGAAGAGGGGAATAACCGGATTATCCTGGCCACTGACGGGGACTTCAACATTGGTTCTTCTAGCAATGCCGAGATGGAGCGGATGATTGAACAGAAGCGCGAACATGGAGTCTTTATGACCGTGCTTGGATTTGGAATGGGTAATTATAAAGATGATAAGATGGAGATCATTGCCGACAAAGGCAATGGGAATTATGCCTATATCGATAACATCCAGGAAGCACGCAAGGTTTTTATCACTGAGTTTGGTGGAACACTCTTCACCATAGCCAAGGATGTGAAGTTCCAGATCGAGTTCAATCCTGCCCGCGTCAAAGGATACAGGTTGGTAGGATATGAGAATCGCCTTCTGAATGATGAAGACTTTAATGATGATAAGAAGGATGCAGGCGAAATGGGTGCTGGCCACACCGTCACAGCGCTCTACGAGGTGATCCCTGCCGGATCGGATAAGTCCCTGAAAAGTATCGATGCACTAAAGTATCAGTCAGATCGCAAGGAAACCAAAAAACAGGCTGATGTGAAAGCAAACGCCTCTGCCGAGCTGATGACTGTCAAACTTCGCTACAAGCAGCCTGACGGGAATACAAGTACCAAAGTGGAGATCCCTGTGAAAGGAAAAGTTCTGGACCTGGAGGATACCTCTGACAACTTCCGTTTTTCAGCTTCCATAGCCGAGTTCGGATTGATCATGAGAAATTCTGAATACAGGGAAGATGCTTCCATGGCCCAGGTCATTTCCATGGCAAAAGGAGCCAGGGGTGAAGACGAAGAAGGCTATCGTTCAGAATTTCTGAACCTGGTGAAGCTGGCTGAAACCATGAAGGACTGGACCGCCGAGAAATAGT
>Ga0164313_10004747_pt1 | contig 12037 bp, 9 predicted proteins | sample GuaBasSedimGuay4_FD_113735 | JGI IMG/M metagenome (GOLD analysis project Ga0164313, IMG submission 113735) | Subseafloor sediment microbial communities from Guaymas Basin, Gulf of California, Mexico - Guay4, Core 4569-4, 0-3 cm | ecosystem: Environmental > Aquatic > Marine > Hydrothermal vents >... | reverse complement strand
TCGGGAAAGTCCTGGACAGTAACCAGCCTGATCCAGTCTGCGTTGCGCTATATGCCCAATGCCCACATCATTATCATGGACATGCATGGCGAGTATGGTGACAAGAAAACCGACAGCCGGATAACTTCACCGTTTCCCAGTCACAAGGTGCGCTGTATGGACGCGCTTGAACTGGAAATGCCTTATTGGATCATGACTTACTCGGACTTGGCCGATATATTCATCTCCGAGGATGACGAAAATGCCTCTGTGCAGATGGCATTTTTGCGCAATGCGCTCAGCGAACTGCGGGTTGAGTCCAACAAGCATCTCAATCTTGGCCACATAACGGTAGATTCACCGGTCTATTTTTCTCTCGAAGAACTACGCGATAGATTTATAGAGGCCAATCAGGACACCCTTGATTTTGGTAAATCCAAAGGGCCACTGCATGGTAAGTTTGACCAGTTTCTTGTTCGTATGCACAGCCTGATGAATGACGGCCGTTATGATTTCATGCTCAATCCGAAGCAACGTACGTCGACCGAAACCCTGGTAGACCTGATGAAGGACTTTGTTGGTCTTGGCGACCCGAAGGCAAACGTGACCGTGCTGAATCTCAGTGCTGTGCCAACCGATGTTGCACCCATGGTAACGGCGTTGATTGGCCGGATGGCCCTGGAATTTAACTTCTGGAATCCAAAATGCCTTGAGTTTCCTATCTGGCTGGTATGTGAGGAGGCGCAGGAATATATCCCGCGTGATGAGCACACCCGCTACAAAGAAGCGCGCCGCATCATGGAGAGAATATCCAAGATCGGGCGTAAATACGGTGTCGGTTTGTGTGTCGTCAGCCAGCGCCCGGCAGAAGTTTCTGAAACCGTGCTGGCACAGTGCGGTACATTTGTGTGTATGCGCATATCCAATCCTGATGATCAGGATTATCTGCGTGCAATGGTCCCCGATGCCGCACGCGGTACATTTTCATCATTGACCTCGCTGGGGCGTGGTGAAGCGGTGGTCATGGGTGCGGGTGTACCCATGCCGGTACGTTTCCAGATGAACCTGCCCAATCCGCCGCCAAACTCGCAAGATGTTAATTATGCTGAAAAGTGGAGTAAGGGTGGTGAAGAAATAGACGTTGAAGGACTGGTTAGTAACTGGCACAGGCAGATTCGCTAGGGCACTTTCTGCGGCTCAGGGTCAGGCTGGTACACCTCGGCAAGCTCGTTACCGGAGCACGAAGGAGGGCCGCTGCGGAAGTAAACAAATTCCGGCTACTTTTCGGTAGTCGGAAAAAATTCTGATTTATTTTAAGTTCACCTGCTAACCTTATGCGCAGGCCTCCCGTCTATACTTCTGAAATGGGCCAATCCGAACAAAAAATCATCCGCAAGGCAGCAGCCGGGGACCGCGTGGCGTTCCGTGGACTGGTGCTGGAGCACAGCTATGCCATGTTTCGGCTTGCGTGGCGACTGACCAGTGATGAAAGTGCTGCCGAAGACATCGTGCAGGAAGCCTTTATCAAGGCCTGGCGCAAGCTTGGCAATTTCAGGATGGAATCCAGTTTTAAATCATGGCTACACCGGATAACGGTCAATACAGCCATGGATTATCTGCGCAAGCAGTCCCGTCGCAAACAATTTGAGATCGAAGAGCCCGATTGGGAGTCACGCTCCCAGGCCACGGATGCTCCAGCACATGATCGACAGATCGATATACGTAAGCAAACCGAAGCGGCCATGATGGATCTCAGTGAAATTGAGCGCAGCGCACTGCTGCTAAAACACTTTGAAGGCCACTCCATTAACGAGATAGCACAGATCCTGGAGATAACAACGGGAGCCTGTAAACAAACCATTTTTCGTGCAGTCAAGAAGATGCGCATTGCCTTAAGACCCCTGGTGACGACATGAGAAACATCACTGACGATGACCTGACACTACTATTCTACGGCGAGCATGAAGATCCGGAACTGGCAGCCAATGTGGCAGGTTCGGCTGAGCTTTCAGCCCGCTTTGATGCCCTGAGCGATGAACTCATGCTGGCAGATAACTTCATACCTCCGCATCGTGGAGATGAATATGGTGCCGAAGTCTGGCAGCGGATATCACCGCAGCTGAGGGGCGATCAAGCAGAAACGACGGGCCGGATAAAGGCTTGGCTGAGCACTGTTTCTCAGCCACGATTCAGCATGGTGGGAGTGCTTTCAATTGCCCTGGTGGCGGTACTGGCATTCATGTTGGGTCGAAATGGCGGGCAGAACCCGACCATGACGCCGGACTACGCGCTGGAAAGCCCGGCCATTGCCCTCGCCAGCCTTGATGCCAGGCGTTTACTAAGCCATTCGGTGTCAGGACACCTGGAGCAGGTCAACCTGGTGCTGACCCAGTTCGCCAACAGTTCAGAATCATCAGCCTCCGAGGCTGAATATGCGACCGATATGCTGGTTGCAAACCGTCTTTACCGGCAGGCCGCAGTAGCGCAGGGCAAACATCAGCTTGCCGCATTCCTTGCCAGTCTCGAGCCACTGTTAATCGAGATGGCTTATGAGGCCCAATCCGGATCACCGGCGACCCGTGAACGCATGCAGAAGGAGGTCAGAAATGGCCTGTTGTTCCGGGTTCGTGTAATGAACAAACAACTCAAGAAACCTGAAATATCAGTTTAAGGACAAGACCATGTTAATGAATAAAATACTGAAACAGACCATCCTGGCCAGCGCCCTGCTTACGGCATCGGTGATGGCACAAACGCCTTACGATGAAGGTCAAAAAGCCCTGCGTGAGCAGCATTGGATTGAAGCAACGGAGCAATTTAAGAGGGCGATCAAGTCTGACAAGGCAAATGCAGATGCTGCCATGTACTGGAGAGCACATGCACTTTACAAGGCGAACCGAAGCAACGAGGCTGAGCGGCAAATTCGCAGCCTGGAGAAAAAATACCCCGAAAGTCGTTGGTTAAAGGAGGCCCAGGTTTTACAGGTTGAGCGCCAGGGGGCGGATTCCATAGCCGCCAGCACGGGTAGTAATTCGGGAATGGATGAGGAATTACGGATATTTGCGCTTTCCAGGTTGATGGACAGCGATCCGGAACGGGCCTTGCCACTGGTGATGGAGACCTTGCAAAACACTGATTCTGAAAGTGTTCGTAACGATGCGCTGTTTGTACTGGGTATGAGTGACGACCCTGCGGCCAGGCAAGTTATCGCGGAATTTGCGCGTGACAGCGAGAACCCTGAAATACAGACAGATGCCATTTACATGCTGGGCGCAGCGGGCACGGAATCTTCGCTGGCTCTGCTTGAAGAAATGTATACGGATTCTGCCAGTAAGCAGGTTAAAGAAGCAGTCATTCACGCGCACGTTGCTGCGGATGAGTATGGCAACCTGATCAGGTTTCTGAAAACTGAAAAGGATCCCGAACTGCAAAGGGAGATCATTTATGCGCTTGGTGCAATGGACGCCACTGAGGAACTGGATGATCTGTACAGCAGTCTGACGAATCCTGAAACACGTGTGGCCGTACTTGAGGCACTGGCGATGGCAGATGACTCCGAGAGTCTGATCAATATACTCAAGGTGGAAAAGGATTCAAATCTGCGTGCAGCAGCCATTCACAGCCTGTCTGTTAACGGGGACGCAGCCGGGGTGGAGTACCTGCTTTCGCTATATCCAAATGGTTCGCACATGGAGAAAACCGCTGTGATTGAGTCGATGATGGTCATGGACGACGCGCAGGGACTGATCAATCTGCTTGGGCAGGAGACCGATCCAAGACTAAGGCGTCAGATGATTGAAGTGCTGAGCATGATGGATTCACCCGAGTCTGATGAGTACCTGTTTGAATTGTTGGAAAGCAAAAGCTAGAGAGTACAAATTGACCATGCCTGCATGGACACTGATACCGGTTTCCGGCATCAGTGTCCGGTGGCAGCGCCCGCACCTTTGGGTACCCGGATATTATCTACCAGGCGCTGAATATGTTCCGGCGGTTCGGCGGTCAGTCTGGACACAATAATCGCGACGGTAAAGTTGAGCAAAGCCCCCACAGCACCAAATGCCTCGGTTGATATGCCCATAAACCAGTTGTCCGGTGTATTGGCTGCAAAAGCCGTTTCCGGCAGGAAAAACCAGCCTTTGAACCAGACGATATACATCACCGTGGATGTCACACCGGCCAGCATACCGGCAATGGCGCCAGCGCGGTTCATACGTTTATCAAAGATGCCCATCATCAGTGCCGGGAATAATGAAGATGCAGCCAGACCAAAAGCTAATGCAACTACCTGCGCAGCAAAACCAGGCGGATTCATACCAAGGTAACCGGCTACCAAAATGGCACCCGCCATTGCAAAACGGCTGGCCAGCAGTTCTTTCTTTTCCGAAATATCCGGCGCAATCATGCCTTTAAGCAAGTCATGGGAAACCGCCGAGGATATCGCCAGCAACAGGCCGGCAGCGGTTGATAGTGCCGCAGCCAGGCCGCCGGCGGCCACCAGTGCGATCACCCAGTTGGGCAGCCTGGCAATTTCAGGATTGGCCAGTACCATGATGTCGCGGTCCACCTTGACCATTTCGTTGCCATTCCAGCCAAAGCTTTCAGCCTTTGCAGAGAATTCTGCATTGGTATCGTCGTAATACTGGATGCGGCCATCATCATTTTTGTCTTCAAACTTCAACAAACCGGTCTTTTCCCAGTTCTTAAACCACGCTGGCCGCTCTGCATAGACAAGATTGCCGTCGGCAGCACCCACTTCACCGGTCTGGATTGTATTCATCAGGTTCAGGCGGGCCATGGCACCAACAGCAGGAGCCGTGGTGTAAAGAATCGCGATGAAAACCAGCGCCCAGCCGGCAGAAATGCGTGCATCGGAAACCTTCGGCACGGTAAAGAAGCGCATGATCACATGCGGCAAACCCGCGGTGCCGATCATCAGGGACAAGGTCAGTAAAAATATATTGAGCGATGTGCCTTTTTGTTCTGTGAAAGCGGCAAAGCCAAGATCTGTGACGATCTGGTCAAGCTTGTCCAGCAGTGCCACACCGGAACCATCAGCCATGGTGCTACCCAGGCCAATTTGTGGAATCGGATTATCGGTCAGGTTCAATGCGATAAAGATGGCCGGCACGGTGTAAGCGAATATCAGCACGCAATACTGGGCAATCTGTGTGTAAGTGATGCCCTTCATGCCGCCAAAAACGGCGTATATGAATACAATACCCATGCCCACCGCAACACCCACTTCAAAATCCACCTCGAGAAAGCGGCCAAAAGCGACGCCAACGCCCTTCATCTGGCCAATGACGTAGGTGATAGAGGCGATGATCAGGCAGATGACAGCGATAAAACGCGCGAATTTGGAATAGTAACGATCGCCAATGAATTCGGGCACGGTGAACTTGCCGAATTTACGTAAATAGGGTGCAAGCAACAGTGCCAGCAAAACATAGCCACCGGTCCAGCCCATCAGGTAAACGGAGGCATCATAACCAAGAAAGGCTATCAGGCCGGCCATTGAGATAAACGAAGCGGCCGACATCCAGTCGGCAGCCGTTGCCATACCGTTGGCAATCGGGTGGATGTGCCCGCCAGCAACGTAAAACTCCTTTGTGCTGGAGGCCTTGGTCCAGATAGCAATACCGATATACAGCGCGAACGTGGCGCCGACCACGAGGTAGGTCAGTGTTTGAAGCTCCATTTTCAGTCCTCGTCCAGTTCAAACTTTTTATCGAGCTTGTTCATGCGGTAGGCATAAAAAAAGATCAATGCAACGAATACAAAAATGGATCCTTGCTGTGCAAACCAGAAGCCCAGCTTATAACCGCCAAGACTAATGGAATTCAGTTGGTCAACCATGATGATTCCAAACAGGAAGGACACCACGAACCAGACCACCAGGAATAAGCCAACCAGCCTCAGATTGGCTTTCCAGTAGGCGGCTCTTCTTTGTTCTTCGTTCATGGCGGGTCTCTGCGCTGAGTGAATCGGAACCGCTATACTAAACTGATTTCATATTAGAATAGAACACTGCCAATTTTATGGGTGTCTGTTTGGCACAAGTGGAGAACTATGTACGCGCAAATAATCAACTTCTGGTTCGAAGAAATTGATTCTGCCATGTGGTGGAAAAAGGATGATGGCTTTGACGCACTTCTGGTCGAGCGGTTTACAGAACTACATACCCGGGCCAGGCGTTGTGAATTGTTTGACTGGCGTAAAGACCCACAGGGCCGGTTAGCTGAAATCATTGTGCTGGACCAGTTCTCAAGGAACATGTTCAGGGATTCAGCACTGGCATTCGCCACCGACCCCTTGTCACTCGCACTCGCCCAGGAAGCTATTGCTGTTGGGGCAAATGAGTCTTTAAACTCGGTAGAGAAAAGTTTTTTGTATATGCCGTTCATGCATAGCGAGTCTCTCGCTATTCATGAAGTGGCGGTTCAGCTGTTCAGCGAGGAGGGCCTCGAGTCGAACCTGGACTTTGAACTCAAGCACAAACGGATCATTGAGAAATTTGGTCGCTACCCGCACAGAAATAAGCTGCTTGGAAGGCAATCAACAGCAGAAGAAATCGAGTTTCTGACCAAACCCGGTTCAAGCTTTTAGGCTACTTGCCTCCGCAAGATCCCCTGACAATGAGGGTCGGCTGTAGCAGTTGTGATTCAAGATCTTCGCCTTTAATCATTTTGATCACCTGGCTTACCAAGTGCTCGCCTGCGGCTATCGTATCCTGGTGAACGGTCGTCAATGACGGGTTGAAGTAGGAAGCGGCCGGGATATCATCGAAACCCACCACCGAGACATCGTCCGGGATTTTCAATCCGGCCTTACGCAATTGTTTGATGGCACCGATCGCCATCAGGTCACTGGCTGTGAAGATTGCATCGAAGGTCTTGCCTGATGCCATCAGACTGATGGTCGCCGAAGCACCCGAGGTTTCCTGATTATCGGCAAAAAACTGCAGATCCGGGTCAATACGCAATTTAGCCGAGCTCAGCGCGTCACAATAACCCTGGTAGCGTTGTTTAAATTCGGGGCTGTCATCCGTCGTACCACCAAAGAATGCGATGTTCTTACGCCCAAGATTGATGAGATGTGTGGTCGCATCATATGCACCCTTGGTATTATCACAGCCAATCGTGTGACCGCTTAAGTGTGGGCCGGTTGCCCCCCAAACGACAAAATGTGTACCTGCATTGACCAGTTTCTCTACCTTGTCGGCAAAACCTGAGTAATCCCCGTAACCCAACAGGATGATGCCATCGGCCAGGTTGCTAGCCTTGTATTGAATATGCCAATCATTACTGAGCTGTTGAAAAGAGACCAGCAGGTCGTAATTGCGACTGGCCGCCGCACGGGTGATATTCCCAAGCATGGACAGAAAAAACGGGTTTATCTGTGAGTCATCGGTGGTCGGGTCTTCAAATAGCAAGAGTGCAAGCGTGTGGCTGTGCTGAGAGCGGAGCCCGGAGGCGGTTCGGTCAACCTGGTAGTTCAGCTCGCGAGCGATTCTTTTGATTCTTTCGCGGGTTACCGGATTGACCAGCGGACTATCCCGTAAAGCACGAGAAACCGTAGCCTGGGAGACGCCGGCGCGGTGTGCAATATCAAATGAAGTGGTTTTGCCAGAACCCATTATTTCTCAGGACTCCAATTGGCGAACTTTTCGTCATTAATCGTGTTGCCAATCATAACATTGTTGCTGTTTTATGACGGAAATGGGCTCAGAGGCTGATGAAGGCCATGAAAACACACGTATTTCACAGAAGTTTAACTGAATACGTATGCAGCAACTTGAGCGCTGGGGTACTCAGGGATAGTCTGTGCGGTGAAAATCTATGCGTGTTGGGAGACACTTAATGAAACCACAGAATAAATTCCGTCGTAAAGAACTTGCAGCTACAATTTCTTTACTGATTGCGGCCAGCGCTACGGCATACGGTCAGGATCAGGTTGTTGATGATCAGGATGCCGGCGATGAACTGATCGTTGAAGAAGTGATCGTCACTGGTATTCGTAAAAGCATCATTGATTCGTTGAACATGAAAAAAAGGTTCCGAAATGATCGTCGAGGCAATCTCTGCCGAAGATATTGGCAAATTACCCGATCTCAGCATCACCGATTCACTGGCACGCCTGCCGGGCTTGACTGCCCAGCGCCTGAATGGCCGCAGCCAGGTCATCAGTGTTCGTGGTCTGGCACCTGACTTCACCACGGCCCTGTTGAATGGTCGTGAGCAGGTAACGGTTGGTGACAACCGCGGTATTGAATTTGATCAGTACCCGTCTGAACTGCTGAGCAGCGTAGTTGTTTATAAGACTCCTGATGCTTCATTGATTGGCCAGGGCCTGGCAGGTACTGCAGACATGATGACCATTCGTCCGTTGGCATACGGAAGGCAGGACATCGTTGCCAATGCCCGTTATGAGTGGAGTGAGATCAGCTCACTGAATGCCGGCGCACCTGATGATGGTCACAGGCTTTCATTTTCTTATATTGATCAATTCGCTGATGATACCTTTGGTATCGCTATCGGTATTGCCGATATGTCCAATGCCAGCCAGGGTGAGCGCTTCAATGCGTGGGGCTACCCAGGCACGGGTGATGGCGAGTTGGTCATTGGTGGTGCCAAGCCTTATGTTCGCTCCAGTGATCTGGATAGGACAGGTATCATGGGTACGCTTGAATATCAGCCCAATGACCGCTTCCGCACAACCCTGGATCTTTACTACTCAACCTTTGAAGAGACCCAGTGGCTCAGAGGTATCGAGCTTCCACTGTTGTGGTCTGCTGCACAATTACAGCCTGGTTACACTATTGATGACGGCCTTGTAACTTCAGGTCAGTACAATGGTGTGAAGGGCGTTATGCGTAATGACGTTAATTTCCGCGATGCGGATACCTGGTCGGCCGGCTGGAACACCGAGTTCGCCATGGGCGACGACTGGACGGGCACCGTCGACTTGGCCCGCTCAGAAGTTGAGCGTAAAGATATTATCCTGGAAACTTATTCCGGTACCGGCCCTGCCGGTGAAGGTGCAACTGATAATCTCGGCTTCGAGATGGTTGGAACTACCGGTGCACGTTTCTCATCCATTCTTGATTACACCGACCCGAACCTGATCATGCTGACCAGCCCGCAAGGTTGGGGTGGCGATATCGTTCCTGGCGGGCAGTTGGGTTATAGCAACGAACCCACCGTCAATGATGAATTGAATACCATCAGGTTAACTGCAGAGCGCATGCTGGATGGTGTCATCAGCAGCATGGAATTCGGCGTTAATTACACTGATCGTGAAAAATCGCTGGTACGGGATGAATTCTTCCTGGCGCTGGCAGATGGTTCAAATGCAGCTCCTTTGCAGAATGTTACGGGTGTAACAGATCTTAGTTTCCTCGGTATTTCTGGCATGATCAGCTACGATCCGCTGGCCAATATCAGGGACGGCGTATATACGCTTACACGTAACCCGAATGCTGACGTTGTTATCAAGAGCTGGCTGGTAGAAGAAGAGATCCTCACGGCTTACGCCCAGTTCGGCCTCGATACCAATTGGGGTAATGTGGGTGTATCCGGTAACTTTGGTTTGCAGTTTGTTAGCTGGGATCAGAGTTCTGATGCCTTTGCCTCATCCGGTGCCGGTGACGCCACTGAGACCTTGCCGATTTCCGGTGGCAAGAGTGATGATGAATGGCTACCGAGCCTTAACCTGACCTTCGATCTGGGTAACAGCAACTTCCTGCGTTTCTCTGCAGCCCGTACGTTGGCCCGTCCACGTATGGACCAGATGCGCGCCAGCCAGGAATGGGGCTTTGATGCCAGCAAGGCCGATTCGACTGATATCAATAACTCACCCTGGAGTGCCAGCGGTGGTAACCCGGAACTCGATCCCTGGATCGCGGACGGTTTTGATTTGTCGTATGAGAAGTACTTTCAGGATGGCGCAGGTTACCTCGCGGTCGCTTACTTCTACAAAGACCTGAAGAGCTGGACTTACCAGGATACGATCGTGCAGGATTTCACCGGTTATCCGACTGGTGGTATTGAGCCAGCGATGTATGAAGGCCTGGCTTCTGTCTGGATCAATGGTGATGGTGGAACGATCTCCGGGTTTGAGTTCTCTTTCTCAATGACGGGTGAAATCTTCACTGATGCACTGCGTAACTGGGGTTTGATCTTCAACACCTCGTTCACAGATAGCAGTGTGAAAGCCAACCCTGATGATCCGAAAATTGCTTTGCCGGGGTTGTCTGAAACCGTGGGTAACATAACCCTGTACTATGAAAACGAAAACTTCTCTGCCAGGATCAACGGTCGCTACCGTGATGACTTCCTGGGCGAGGTTTCCGGTTTTGGTGACGGACGCAACCTGCGCCTGGTCAAGGCTGAAACCATCGTTGATGGACAGATCGGCTGGACATTTACCGGTGACAACTGGACCAATGGCCTGACAATCTATGCCCAGGGCTTTAACCTGACCGATGAGCCGTTCAAGACCTTCAACGAGGGTGACGAGCGTCAGATCATCGATTATCAACGTTATGGCAGGTCTTACCTGGTAGGTCTTACCTATCACTTTTAAGTAATACGTTATGCCCTGTAGTCAGAAGCCCCGGTGATCTATATCATCGGGGCTTTTTTGTAGGAGCGGCGTCTCGCCGCGATAACGTCCAGGGATGGACCGAATGTCGTGGGAGTGCATGGATGCACGTAACGACCCTTTAAGCTGGTGCTAAAATTGAAGTTATATCGCGGCGAGACGCCGCTCCTACGGTTAAGTCAAGGCCGTGACCGGAGAATCAAGTGAGTAACGATCCGATTAAGAAAGTAGTGATTGTCGGCGGTGGTACAGCAGGCTGGGTAGCCGCAGCGGTATTGGCCAAGACAATGGGTCACGTAGTGGACATTGAACTGGTCGAATCCGACCAGATCGGTACGGTTGGTGTGGGTGAGGCTACCATCCCCCAGATCCGGTTATTGTTGGGTGTGCTGGGCCTTGAGGAGAATGACTTCCTGCGTCATACCAATGGCACCATCAAATTGGGTATCCAGTTTAATGACTGGGGCAGGATTGGTGACTCCTATATGCACGCGTTTGGCGAAGTTGGTCGCAGCCTGGGTATGCTCTCGTTTCATCCTTATTGGTTAAAAAGTCAGTCTGAAGGTGGGAAAACCAGCCTGTGGGACTATTCACTTAATTACCAGGCGGCTATCGCCAACCGTTATTCACCGATACAGCGATTGGGTGATTCCGGCATGGGCGGACTTGTTCATGCCTATCATTTTGATGCCACGCTGGTGGCTGCTTATCTGCGCAAATATGCGGAAAAACTGGGTGTAAAACGTACCGAGGGCATGATTGTTGATACCACGCTGCGTGATTCAGACGGGTTTATTGAATCGCTGACGTTGGCCAGTGGTGAACAAATACAGGGCGAATTGTTTATTGATTGCTCGGGGTTCCGCGGCTTACTGATCGAAGAGGCGTTACAGACAGGTTATGAGGACTGGACCCACTGGTTACCCTGTAACCGTGCGATTGCGGTTCCCTGTGAGTCAGTCGAACCACTGCAACCGTATACACAGTCATCTGCCCACAAAGCAGGCTGGCAATGGCGCATACCCCTGCAAAACCGCATCGGCAATGGTCATGTCTATTGCAGTGATTACATCAGTGATGACGAAGCACAGTCGATATTGATGAATAATCTCGATGGCGAAGCCCTGGCCGAGCCACGCTTATTGAAATTCACACCCGGGCGGCGCAAGAAATTCTGGAATAAGAACTGCATAGCCCTCGGTCTGGCCAGTGGCTTTATGGAGCCACTTGAATCGACCAGTATTCACCTGGTCCAGTCTGGTATCGACCGCCTGATCAAGCTGTTCCCCGACAAGGGTTTCTCACAGGTCAATACCGACGAGTACAATCGCCAGGCCATCTTTGAATTCGAGCGAATCCGCGATTTCATCATTCTTCATTACCATGCCAATGAGCGTACCGACAGCCAGTTCTGGATAGACCGCAGGGAAATGTCCGTACCTGTCGAACTGAC
>Ga0164313_10004746_pt1 | contig 12038 bp, 8 predicted proteins | sample GuaBasSedimGuay4_FD_113735 | JGI IMG/M metagenome (GOLD analysis project Ga0164313, IMG submission 113735) | Subseafloor sediment microbial communities from Guaymas Basin, Gulf of California, Mexico - Guay4, Core 4569-4, 0-3 cm | ecosystem: Environmental > Aquatic > Marine > Hydrothermal vents >... | reverse complement strand
CCGTCGACCCATGTGCTCGGTCGGGAGCTGGGCCACCTGCATGACCGTAGCGACGTCGATGCACAGCTCATCGGAGGCGATCCCCCAGAGCAGCTCGAACCAATCTTTCGCCAGAGTCTCAGGGCAACGCAGCAGGGTGCCGGCGGTCACCGAGGTCAGGGCGCCACAATGGCTGCAGGCCAAGAGGTCAGGTTGGGGACGCGCCGGCGGAGCAGCAGCGCCGCACCGGGTACAAACAAAGCCGCCAGGCCAACGCAACCGCTCGAGAAATCGGTAACGTGCCGACTCGTCCTTGAATGCCGTGCGCATCTGGGTGACCCGCCGGAACGAAGCCACGTGCATCATCTGGGAGGCACGGGCGATTTCGTCCCAACTTGGGTAGGCCCCTCCGGCCAGGGGACGGAGAGCGTCCGGGAGTCTCTCGTCGGCAGACTCCGGTGCGCTCGGCTCTGTTTCCCTTGGCTCTGTCTCTCTTGGCTCTGTTTGCTTTGCTGAGCTGCTGCGTTTGGCCATACCGATCCCGAGGTCGCCCTGGCTGGCGACTCCTCCCAATTGTGGTGGTGCGGTGCCCGTCCGTCTCGCCCGCAATCCTCCCCTGGTATCGCAATGACCGTACCAACCGCCCGTCGCCCCACCGAGACCTGTAACTCAGTAGAAACCATGAGAATATTCCCCGACGCCGCAACTCGCTATTTGAACAGCGCTCCTGGGTTGTGTTCATGTTCTGGATCAGCACACAGACATTGGTCAGATCGTGAACACTCTGTGCACCTGACAACCTTCCGTGACCAGCCTTCGCACGGCGGTGGTTAAGAGACGGTGGTGGTTGAGAAACAGTCCCCGCTGCAATTTCGAGGGCGCCTCCAACGAAGGATGTGCCGCTGGCTCAACCTGCCGGCGCCACGTAGCATGAAAGAACTGCCATGCGGACCGTCCTTGCGATTTCCATGCTCGTCCTCGCACCACTGGCACTGATCACCTGTGACGACGACACCGAGACCAGAGCCAACCCAGGAGGTGGGGGTTTCGGCGGCGGTGGCGCCGGTGGGACAGAAATCTGCGACGCCGAACTCATCTACGATCCGCTGGCAGGCAACCTCGACATCTTTCCAGACGATCTGTTCACCCGAGACGAGGCAACCCCCACGGGACTCATGGTGCACACGATCCCCGGCGAGAGCATCGTGCTCTCAGCGACAGGCGAGCAGTTCAGCCAGGTGTTCGTCGATCTATCAACCCTCGATGGCTTCGGCACCACCGCGGCACTGGTCCTACAAACCAACGCGCCCCTAGACCCAGACAGCCTGCCAACGCCGGTGGCCAGCACTGAGGCGGAGGCCACCGTGCTGGTCGTGGCTCTTCCCCAAGACGGTGATCCCGAGCTGCTGCCCTTCGAGTGGCAGCTGGTACCCGAGAGCCCTGGCGATCCGCGGACCACCCTCATCGTGTCGCCACTGGCACCGCTGGCACCACAGACGCGGCACGGCTTGGTGATGACCAAAGGCGCCCGCACCGAATCGGGCGGCTGCGTCGCACCGTCACCCACCATGGCCGAGCTGCTCACCGGCGAGGCAACCGATCCACTGCTCCTGCGCCTGGCGGACCGCTACACCGAGCTGGCAGACGCACTTGGGCAGCTGGGCGTGCCGAGCGAGATCAGTAATCTGTCAGCGGCTACAGTCTTCACCACCCAGCACACGGTCGAGGACAGCGCCGCCATCGCAACAGCCATCCGCGACACGCCGGTGAGCTACAGCGCCGTGGACAATTGCACCGATCCTGGAGGCGACTTCTTGGTGTGCGAGGGCGAGCTGACGGTCAGCGACTTTCGCGTCGATGGCCATCACGTCGACGACAGCGACCTCAATCCCCAGGGAAGCTACACCCTGAGCGTCACCACCTATTTGCCGAAGACAGGTTCTCCTCCCTACCGCACCATCATCTTCGGCCATGGCCTCAACGGAGACCGGCATCAGGCCGAAGGGCTCGCCGACTTCGCCGCACCACAGGGCTACGCCACGATCGCCATTGATGCGGTCAAGCATGGTGACCATCCAGACCAAGCGACTAGCGGCTTGCCTGGAGCCACGGTGCTGGAGTTCTTCGGGGTGAGCCTGGGCTCCAATCCCATGGATGGGCTCGCTCTGCGAGACAACTTCCGACAATCCACCTACGACAAGCTGCAGCTGGTCGAAATGTTGCGACCTGGCATCGACGTGAACGGCGACACCACCGTCGACATGGCGGTCGACAATCTGATCTATCTCGGAGTGAGCCTGGGCGGCATCATGGCGCCTGAGTTCTTGGCCTTCGTGCCCGAGGTGCAAATCGCCATCCCGATCGTGCCTGGCGCTCGAGTCGTGGACATCATCAAGAGCAGCGACCAGTTTGCCCTGGTCATCGACCTGATGGCGGGTCAAGCAACCGACGGCGAGATCGCCCGCTTCTTCCCAGTACTGCAGACGATCGTCGATCGAGGCGACGCCGGCGCTTACCTGGGCCACGTGGCGGCCCATCGACTGGCCGGCTTCGACAGCCAGCGGCCCCAGGTATTGATGCAAATGGTGCTCGACGACGACACGGTCCCCAACCCGACCAATCTATTCTTCGCCCGTGGGCTCGGAGTGCCCCACGTGGGCGAGCAATTGCTTCCGATTGGCCTCATCCCCCATGAGCCCAGCCTGCCGGTGAGCGGCAATCTGGACGCAGAGCACACCGGTGGCGTGTTCCAATACGACATCGTCTTCGACGGCGCCGGACCGGACACCAAGACGGCGACCCACTCCAACGTGGCACGCAACACTGTGACGCAAGAGCAAATTCTGCACTTCTTCTCGACCTATTACGCAAGCGGCGTGGCCGAGATCCTCGATCCCTACGTGACCCTGGGCATCAAACCGTGAGCCCCTGGTAGGGCGCCAGGACCACTCGGTCCCCGAGCGCCTACCGTGGCGGAGGGAAGTCGCCAATGCAGACGGCGACCTCGAGAATAATGTACAGCAGCGCCCGCTCCTGGGTCATGAGCGTCTCCACGCCCCAGGCCTCGGTGTGATAGGTCGAGAACAAGGCGCGGCCGCAACCATATTGGAAGCTCGTCGTGCAAGGACGCAAGCCAGTCCCAGGCACGTCACCACTCACCCACACCGTCGGCGTCAGGCTCTCCTGCTCGTTGTCCTCGTTCGGTGCAGTGTAGGCATTGACGTTCTCGACGACGGACCAGTTGTCCTCCAAGGTGAACTGCGTGATGCCCTGCACGGCGAGCCACTCGGAGAGCCCCGGATCGTTGACCGTTGCGGGCGCGTCGTAGTGGAAGCCGTCAGCGTCGTCGAAGCCGCCCATGTCGCCCAGCCAATTCAGTGGCATCTCGGGATCGAAGGCGCGGCGCAGGATGTCGTAAGAGTAATCGGTGGCATAGAGCCGGCCGCCGGCCTGAACGTAGTTACGCAGGTTGTTGTAGACCGACGGATCCAACAAGTAAGAGTTGGGCCAGCTGTCGGTGCACGGGAAAAAGACGATGTGATAGTTCGACAGGGTGGTGTCGTAGTCGGTGAGCAGCTGGCTCCCCGGTGGCTTGCCGCTGTCCTCGTAGATGTCGAACGGTTCAGTGCCGGGAATCAGGTTGCCCGTCGAATCCACTTGCCCGAGGCCGAGCTTGGCTAAGCTGTCCTGGATATCGTCCCAAATGCCGTAAGAGACGGCGATCCGTGGAATGTAGTCGCCTGCCGCCTCGTCGGTGTGGTTGGGCAGGGTGGTCGACTGGGCGTCGACCTGAACCGTCGCCCCCTCGTCGGCAACGTGAATGGACCGGGTCCGCCTGAAGGTGCCCTTTTGAACCACCAGGTTCCAGTCGCCAACCGTAGGCACGCCGACGATGAATGATCCGTCGGCCTCCGACAGCGTGTGATGCACGTTGGCTGGGATGTCGACGCACTTGGAGCAATGGACCTTCTGCGGGATCGGGTCTGGCGTGCCCTGGGTGGTGTAGACCAAGGCGCCGCTGATCGGGATGGTCCCCTCAGGTGCGTAGACCTTGCCCTGCAGATAGGCGACTGCCGGACCGGGTCCACTGCCGCCCTCTTGGCCCGCATCGAGGCTCAGCCCGCCACCACTGCCGCTGCTCGTCGATCCGCTGCTGCTCGACGGAGAGTCCTCGAGCTCGCTCGAGCTCGCGGAGCACGCGCCGATCCAGGCAAACGCGAGGCAGGCGATCACGACGGTGACCCCATGAGTCGTCCTGGACCATGAGCTCGGCGCAAGGGCCCAGCGCGCAGCAGAGTGCTTGGTCGTTCGGTCCGCAAGTGTCCGGTGTCGCTGAGACATGAGCCAATCCTCCCGCAGGCGCCGCTTCAGTCGGCACTCCACCCTTTAAACACAACTGAAACCTTCGGTGCCGTCAACCTCCGAACAAGGGTGCAGTGGTCGATTTAGTCACCACAGAGTAGCGGGCGCTCACTCTGATAGTACTCGGCGGCGCGATTGACGAAGTGCCCCCCGTCCATTGCAGGGGTCGTCATGCAGCCCGCACCGGCGCCGAAGGCCACGCCCAGAGCGCCCCCGGCGGCGAAGCGCTCTGGGTGATCGAAAACGTAATCGACCCGGTTGTCTTCGTACTGGTCGCAGACGTTGGGGAGGCCCATGTGACCGTAGGGCACCTGCCACCATAGCGATGCCAAATCGAGGCCGTTGCCCAGCGCGTCCACCCACTCGATGGCCCGAGCAAAATGGGGCAAGGTGACGTCAGTCGCGTCCCACCAGCGGTCGTTGAAACCAGCGTCGCGGTCACTCATCTCCACGACGATCAGATCGCCCTGATCGGCACCAAGGGCTTGCATGAAGCTAGCGGTCTGCTGGGCGTGACCGACCACGTCGAGCTGCGGGTCGTCACTCGACAGCGCATCGGCGCCGGCGCCCCAGGCCGAAGCGTGGAAGCCGATCAGCACGTGGGGGGCCACCGTGTCGGCGATGGCGATCAGGCAGCGCGCCAAACCTCCAAAAGTGTCGGGCAAGCCGGCACAGGCTGGCTCCCCGGCGGCACTCAGTGCCACGGGGAGGCTCTCCGGATCGTCGGTCAGCTGCTGGCCATACCCCCATAGATCAGGCTCGAGGTGCAGGATCGAGGGGATGGACGAATCCTCGGCCATGACCTCGCACAGGAACCTGAAGTCGGCCAGGTAGGCAGACACCCGAGAGCCGTCAGTGAGCGCGGCGATCTCCGGCTGGCCTTCCACATCCCCGGCCACCGAATACCAGATGTAGGTGCTGATCATCGGGACCGCGCCGCCCTGGGCCGCTTCTGCCAGGAAGTCGGCGACGAAACGGCCTGGCGGCTCCTGGTCATATTGCCAGCAGCCCCACCAGGCACAGCCCTCATTGTTGGCGCAAGAGGCACCGTCGACAGTGCAGCCGGTCGCACAGCTGCTGCAAGGGCCACCGGTGGGCACGTTGCCAGCCAGATATTGGTAGCGAAGGTCGAAGGGTTCGGCGGCAAAAGCTGAATCGTCCATCGATCCGCCGATCAGCAAGTGATCCCGGCCGAGCACAGTGCCCAGCGCGGCCGCCGGGCAGCCAGCCATCGCGGCACCGCTGCCGCCTCCCCCTGCGTCACCCCCTGAACCACCACTCCCACTGCTCGTTCCGCCTGCGCCACCGGTCCCGCCTCCGCTGGTCGTAGCGGCGCCGGTTCCCCCATCACCATCGTCTTCAGAGCAGCCAAGCGGCGGAAGGCACAGGGCCACGAGGGACAACAGCCACGGCGCGCAGCGAAGAGGATGGCTCATGACCGGAGAGTACCAGCGAAATGCCCCCTGAACCCCCTAGGTCACCGGCTCGCACACACCGGCAACCCTGACGGGCCGTGCTACCAAGTGCTCCCCGGCGTCGGTCCGAGGTATGCTTCCGGCATGCGCTTCAGTGCCCTGGCCTGCTGTCTGTTGCTCGTTAGCTGTGGCACCGACTTCACCGGCGACGAGGGCCAGGGTGGCGACGGCGGGACCGGTGGTAGCTCGACCAGCAGCGGTACCGGCGGAAGCACGACCGCTTCGGCCGGCTGCTCCGACGGCTCGCGCGAGCTGTTCACCGACCTGAGCGCCCAGCCCGACATCGCCGGTTGCGAGGGCGGCTTCTCGGTGCCTGGGGTCACCACTCCCGCGTCGAGAGAGCTGCCCTGCAACCGTGAGGCAGGCAACAACAGCGAAAATGCGACCGGGGAGGGCTGCTCGGTGGCTGATCTCTGCGCGGTGGGCTGGCACGTCTGCGACAGCGACGCCGACGCGGCTGCCAGCCTCAAAGGCACCAAGACCTGCCCAACGACAGCCCAACCCACGTTCTGGATCACCAGACAGGCCACTGATGGCTCCAAGCAGTGCGTCACCGGCGGCGTGAACAACGTCGTGGGCTGTGGCACCTCGGTCGGTGAGCCGGCCCAACAGAGCTGCACGCCCTTGAACACGATGATGCTGTTTTCCCATTGCGACGCCCTCACCGCCTGGGATTGTGGAACGGCCACCGAGGGCGCCCACGAGTCACAGGTCGTGACCAAATCGGCCTACAATCAAGGCGGCGCGCTGTGCTGCCGAGACCAATAGCCGCGGCGACCATCGATCAGCTGGGGCCTCGATTGGCCCGCCTTGGTGACCGCTCCTGTTTGATTCGACTCGTTGCTCTGGGCGGGGGGCTCTGCGATGATGAGAAGTTCTTGGATGTGCGCCACAATTGAGGCGCCTAGCTTGGAGGGTATGCATGCTTCGCATGAGACTGTGGGTCCTCGGCATCGCTAGTGGCGTCGCCGGTTGTGCTCTGATGTTCGCCGGCGGCTGCAGCAGCGACGAGGAATTCAAACCACCGAGCTCCTCCACCAGCGGGGGTGGCGAAGGCGGCATGGCAGGTGCCGGCGGCCTCGGTGCAGGCGGCACCACCACCGGTGGCGCCGGTGGCAGCGGCGGCGATGGCGGCTCCGGTGGCAGTGTGGTCTGCAACGACCTGGACAACGATGGCGTCACCGACTGCGAAGGGGACTGCGACGACAACGACCCGACCAGCTACCCAGGGGCGCCGGAGATCTGCGGTGATGGCGCCGACAACGACTGCGACAACGACGCCGACCCCGCGAGCCTGTGCCTGGGACTCGGAACCTGGGTCTCCCAGGATGACGGCGACGACCAAACCGGGACGGGCGTACAGTCCGACCCGGTCGCGAGCATCGGCCAAGGGATCCTCAACGCCATCACCATCGGCAACGGTCAGGACGTCTACATCGCTGAAGGCCACTACAACGAGAAGATCAGCATGCTCGAGGGCATCTCGCTCTACGGCGGCTATCACTGCCTGACGAACGACTGCGATTGGTCGCGCGACTCGGCAACCTACATCTCGGAGATCATCACCCCCGATCGGGAAGGCCTGGTCATCGACGTCAACGTGACCAACATCACCGAGCTCGACGGCTTCACCATCACCGGTCAACCGACGACCAACAACGGCACCTGGCAAACGCCGGGTACCTCGGCGATCTCCGTCCGAGGCGGCACTGCCATCATCAGCAACAACGTCATCAACGGCGGCAACGAGACCGGCTGCAGCAGCGATTGTGGGTCCGCAGGCATCCGGCTCGTCGGGCCGACCAACGATCCGGTGGCCGGGACGCTCATCACCGGTAACACCATCCAGTCGGGCGACTCGAACCGGAGCTGCTTCGGCATCGTTCTCGCATCAACGCCATCCCCGATCGTGAAGATCGTCAGCAACGAGGTCACCGGCGGCACCTGCAGCTGGTCGCGGGCCCTCAACGCCTGGTCGTCAGGGGCGGGCACGGTAGTCGTGGACAACGACGTGCACGCGGGCAGCGCAATCAGCGGCGGCACGGCCTTCGGCCTAGCCATCTCGGGCTACGTCATCGTCGATCGCAACCGCATCAACGCCGATCCGAACAAAGTCGGTAGCTGCCCGAACCCGAGCACCGGCTTCTGGTGCGGCGGCATCGAGAGTGAAGGCTCGACCTCGACGATCACCAACAACGTCATCTTCGGGATGCCGACATCCGTCGCCAGCGTGGGCATCCACATGGGCGACGGAGAAGTCCCCTATGGCGCCGTGACCCTCAACGGAAACACCATCGACGGAGGCGGCGCGGGACAAAACCTGACCGCCACCGTGAGCACCGCCCTGTCCTGCCGCACCAGCCAAGGCACCAATGCCAAGGTGGGCAAGATCCGCAACAACATCCTGCAGGGCGGCAGCGGCACCACGCGCTACGGCTACTTCGAGATGAATCAGAATAGTGGTCGCACCTGCGAGCCGGTGGCCTACGAGACCAACGACCTCTGGAACTTCGACACCGCCCACCGGCAATTCTTGCCCAATGGCACCCAGAACCTGCTGGCCACGGTCACCAACGTGAACCTAGAGAGCTACGGCCAGAACAACTTCAATGCCGACCCGTTGCTCGACCCCAACAACCCCTACCACCTGCAGTCGGGCTCACCCTGCATCGACGCCGGCGTCGCCACTGACGCACCGCCTAACGACATGGATGACGAAGCCCGACCCCAGGGCGGAGGCATCGACGTGGGGGCCGACGAGGCGGGCTAGTCCGCCCCATCGCTCGAACACACAGCCCGGCGCCGAGCGGACGCCCCAGCAGTCCGCCCTGCCCTCCTTTCCATCGGTCAGGGTCGAATGATCCGCTCTGCCTTGGAGAGGGTCTCGATGATGGCCACCATGTTCGAGACGCTGCCGACGGCAAGCTCGTCCTTGATACCGAAGTGGCTCAGGGAGGTACCGCAGGTCAGCAGCTTCACGCCCAGCTGCTCGAGCTGTCTCAGCTGCTCGAGCACCGGCGATCCCGCCACCGTCAGCTTGGCGCCGGCATTGACGAAGATGGCATGGGATAGCAGGCCGTTGAATTGGCTCAGCGTATCCAAGAAGGTGGCCATCAAGGTCGCCCCGAGCTCGTCGTCACCGCAGCCCATACCCTCGGACCCAACGAAGAGCACTGTCTTGTGTTCAGTCATGATTTCCTCCGCAGGCCAGCGGCGAGCATCGCCGCCGATCGCCCGCGGAGGCGCGGAGGATCAGGCGGGCAGAGGCAACCGCGGGCCAGCTGTGTCTGGGAGCCGCCCGGGCTCCCAGCCTCGTTCTCAGGTGAGGCTGTTGTTGATCTTCCGGTTCATGCCTTTCATCTCCAACAAGGCGGCGAGCCACCGAGGCTCGCTGAGGGCGCATTCTCATTCGGCGGTCGCGGGTCCGTCAACGGCAATCCGCCCACCGATGGCTGCTATCATCCCATCACAACGATGACGATGATGACGGCTCGGGCAGGTGTGGTGGCGGTGGTCGTGGCAGGCCTGATGGCGGCAGCCTGCGGCGGCGAGGAGGCCCCTTGGGTCGGCGCGGGCGGCGCTGGCGGCGACTGGGTGATGGGGGGCGGCCCCACCACCATGCCTGGGGGTATCACCTGCCCAGCTGGCTTCGCAGAAGACAGCGGCACGCTGTTCTACGTGGACCCGGTCAGCGGCGACGACCAAGCCGGCGACGGCAGCCAGCAAAACCCCTGGGCCTCGATCCAGTTCGTGGTGGACGAGAAGGTGGACTGCACCGACGCAACCGACACGCCCAAGCACAGCGACGCCCCCATCGAGGCCGGCGATACTATCGTGCTGGTCGGCGCCGAGGGCCACGATCAGGACATCGACATCAGCGGGTGCTTCAACGCCGACACCGTCACCATCCGGTCAGCCACGCTTCACGAAGCGCAAATACGAAACGTCCATTTCCGGGGCAGCGCCTATTGGCGCATCGACGGATTGCGATTCGTCAACGGCACCGGTGGGCCCATGATTCGTGCGGAAGACCAGGACAGCCACGGCGAGTGCCACCACGTCCAGATCTTCAACAGTCTGTTCACTTCGGGAAACCTGCGAACCGTCCAGGACTTCGAGACCCACGCGGGCACGGCCATTTGGCTGCTCCACGATCCCGAGCACATCACGGTCCAATGCAACTATCTGAGCCGCGTCGGCCAAGCCATGACCGTCTCAGGAGACAACATCAGCATTGTCGGCAACCTCATCGAGTTCTTCTCGCTAGACGCCATCGCGACCGGTGGACACCACAATCGTTTCATTGGCAACGTGATCTATGACTCGATCACCCTCGGCGACGGCCACCACGACGACTTCTTCCAGAGTCACATGGGCTCCAACCCGGACGTATCGAGCGACATCGAGGTAGCCTACAACATCTTCATGAATCGCTACTCCGACGCGTTTCCGCTGTATATGCAGGCAGCGACCCAGTGTCTCAGCGCCTTTGAAGAGGGACCGAAGACGGACATTCGCATCTACAACAACGTCTGCAAGACCGATCACTATCACGGCATCAGCTGGGCCGACACGAACGACTCGGTGATCGTCAACAACACCGTGGTGGGCGGCACCGACATGCCCGGCATGCCGCCAGGGTCAGACGGACCGGACCGAACCCGGCTCAGCGTCGAGGGCACCGGCAACGTGGTGCGCAACAACATCACGGTGGTCAACTTCGCCGGTGGCGACCACAACCTCGAGATCGCCGGTGACGAGGTCTACGATTACTTCACCGACTGGGACAACCTCGACCTGAGCTTGCGAGCCGCTGCACCAGCCATCAATGCCGGCGAGCTGGATCAAGCGCCAGCGGACGACGTCATGGGCAATGCCCGAGATGGAACTCCTGATATTGGGGCCTACGAATACGTGACACCCTAGAGATCGTGCTCGGGCTCGAGCGGGTCGGGTGGACTAAGGTTGGCGCTCAGCACCTTGCAGGACGCCAGCTGGGGCCCACACCCGCAGGCATTGCCGCCGAGATCGTCGAAGAGGAAGTCGTGACCATCAACGGCGGCGACTTCGCCGGCGAGATCGAAGCTCTGGCATGACAGCCGCAAGCCCGTCAGGCTGATGCTGGCGCCAAAGCTCGAGATGGCCGCGCGAGCACTGTTCTCGATGAGCGTCCCGCGCAAGGTCGCTGAGCCGCTGGCCAGATCACGAATGAGAAGGACGCCGTCGCCGTAGTGGCCATTCAGGTTGGGCTGAGTGTTGCGAATCAAGCTGAAGTCGATGTCTAGGTGTCCGCCGAAGCTCGAGACCGCCGCCTCGACGCTGTCCTCGATCAGGCAGCTGGACAGGGTAGCCGTCGACGGCCAGGCCACGCCTGGGTAGCCCGCCAGGACGAGGGTGCGCCCGAATTTGCCGGCGCTATCCGAGCTGGTCTCCCGCAGCACGGTGGCGTCGATCGTCACATCAGAGCTGGCCACGACGATGGCGCCCTCATGGCTCCTCTCCACCAGGCAGGAGCTGATCGCCAAGCTGCTCGGAGCGTCTGTCGTCGGGTTCGGTAGGACGTTGATCCCCTGTCCGCCGTGCCCCAAACTGCTCGGTAAGGCATCGCGCACGGCAGTAGCCACGAGGGTCGCGTCCGAGCCAATCACCCCAATCTGGGTGGAGTGATTGAGCTCCACCAGGCAGCCGACGATGCTGCCCTGCGCTCTCTCGCCGGTCACGGGGTCGGGCTGCAGATCGATGCCGTAACCGAATTTCCCCTGGCCATTTAGCGCTGTGTCGCGCACGACCGTGCTATCGACGATCCCGTCGGACCCTTCGATGTACACGCCAATCGAATGGTTGGCATCGAGCAGCGAACCACGCACAGTGAGGTCGGATCGCGTGGAGACCAGCGGCTCGGCCACCACGGCGACGCCAAAGCCAAACATGCCTGCGCCATCGAGCTGGGTGTCGCGCACCACACTGCCTTCCACTAGGAGAGAAGAGCCATTGACGTAGAGGCCGATCTCCGCGTTGCGCTCGAACAAGGAGCGCGCAATGGCGACTTGAGATGAGGCGCCACTATCACTGTCGACATCGACGTAGAGGCCGCGACCCCACCAGCCTTCTGCATCAGCTTGGGTATCCCGTATCACACTCCCGTCGAGACTGGCCTGGGCCCCGATCACACACATGCCGAACTCTGCGTTGCCCTCGATGAGCGTGCCGCGCACGGTGATG
>Ga0164313_10004745_pt1 | contig 12043 bp, 13 predicted proteins | sample GuaBasSedimGuay4_FD_113735 | JGI IMG/M metagenome (GOLD analysis project Ga0164313, IMG submission 113735) | Subseafloor sediment microbial communities from Guaymas Basin, Gulf of California, Mexico - Guay4, Core 4569-4, 0-3 cm | ecosystem: Environmental > Aquatic > Marine > Hydrothermal vents... | reverse complement strand
TGGCCTTGTTCGCCGAACCGAATCCGGCTGGCGCCAAATACGCCGCCTCGTTATTGGGCCACTGTGACGCATTTTGCCGATTACCCATGGTACCGCTGATAGCCGATTCAAGATCTGCAATACAAAAAGCCATGGCCGATCTTGGCCTGGTCTGAGTGATTTAAGCCTGGGGTGATTTAAACCCGGACTTCAGGCTGCCTGATCAGGTTGACGCACCGCCAGTACATCACAGGTCGCGTTATTGAGTACACCGGTGGCGGTTGAGCCCAGTGTTCCGATGATGCCCTGGCCGTGTGGTGCAACGACAATCAGATCAACTTTATTTGCTGTTGCAAAGCGCAGGATTTCTTGTCTCGCCGATTTGGAAGTGATGCTGAATTCTGCCCGTATATCATCATAATCAAGTGTATCGACCAGTTCCTTCATGCGGGCGCGCACATGTTGCGCCAGCGCATCATCCGGCCCGGCATTGTTTTTAAATACGGAGGCAAGCGGGCCGCCGTCAATCGGGAAATGCTCAATTACATGCAGCAGGATCAGCTGGCAGTTGTTCTGTTTTGCGAGAACCGCTGCACGTTCGACTGCAACGCGGTTAATATCACTAAAATCGGTGGCAACCAGGATTCGTGTATATAAGCTCATATTAGTGCTCCCTTAATGTGACCCTGTTTATCCCCGCATGACCACGTACACCAGGTATGCGATATACAAACTGACAAATACAATTCCATGTGATCTCTTAATGGTGTTGGAACGACTGGAGACCAGGGCGAGAATGACCAATGCACTGGACCCGATGACCACCATCAGATCCGTGTTGCTGACGACCTGAAATGGTAGCTCGACAATGCTCGAAGTGAATCCCAGCACCCACAACAGGTTAAATATATTGGAACCAACGATATTGCCAATGGCCATATCGGTTTGGCCGCGGTAGGCCGCTATCGAGGACGCAACCAATTCCGGGCTGGATGTACCAATGGCAATAATGGTCAGACCGATTAGCGCGTCGTTGATTCCCCAACCATGCGCCAGGCCAACCGCGCCGTCAACGACCCACTGTCCTCCGAAATACAGCCCCAGGGTGCCCACCGCAATTAAGGCGATCGATCGGGCCATTGTTCCCCTGGGCAGAATCTGCGGTTCAAGGTGTTTTTTTCTGACGGAGGATTGGTAAACGTAAAGCATGAACAAAAAGAAAGAAAACAGCAGAATTGCGCCATCCATGTGGCTGATTTTCAACTCCGGGTCATTCGAAAACAAATGTGCATTAGCCAGAAACCCCAGCAGCAACGCTGCCGAGAGCGAGAATGGGATTTCTGACACGACAGTGGAATTATGAATGGGAAGCGGGCGGATGATCGCGGCGAACCCCAGTACCAGCAGCACGTTTGCAATGTTGCTGCCAATAACATTCGCAATGGCCAGGTCAGAGTTCGTCTGCAAGCCGGAAGTCAGGCTGACGACAAATTCAGGCATCGAGGTTCCAAAAGATACGACCGTCAGACCGATGATCAAGGGTGAAATGCCGAACCGGCTAGCGATAATCGAACCGCCCTTGATCAGGTAACCGGCGCCTTTGATCAGTACGCCAAGACCAGCCACCAGTAATAAGCCATCCAATATGGCCCCTTGCATCATAGCCTTTCCTCAGACATCGTCGATCATCTGGATAAATTCACCAATTGTTTTGTGGGATTCCAGTGGGTGTCTCAACCGTTGGTTAAGATCCAGTTCATAGGAATTCCGTCGGCCCTCTTTACTGACTTTGACGACACCTGCAGAGATCAGTTTTGTCATTATTCTTTGCACTGCGCGTTCGGTTATACCCACTTGAACGGCTATTTCCCGCGTTGTTGGTTGCGGTGTGTGGGAAAGACAGACAAGCACATGTGCGTTATTACTGAAAAAAGTCCAATTCTCAATTTTGTTCTCAGTGTTACTCATTTTTACTCGTTCAGTTATCAGTATCGCGACACTCAATACGTGACAATTATGTCATATTTAGTGCTAAAATACAGGTACAGAATACCTGAAGCCACATAGAGGATATACCATGCAGCAATTTGGACAGATACTATTCATTCTTGGAATCCTTTTCGCGTTTGCAGCCGGAATTGGATTTGAACATCCATGGCTGCCAATAGGCCTGGCATTGTTTGGCATTTTTGTTGGTCTGGTGAATGTGATCGATGTTGATCCCAACAAATTCCTTATTACCGGTATTGCGCTGGAAGTGAGCGCGTCGGCCTTTAAACAATTTGCCTTTATAGGTGCGGCCATGTCCGATGTCATGATTTTTGTTGGCGGTGCTCTACTTGTTGTGGCTATGCGAGTACTATTTAGTGCGGCTTTGTCCAACTTATGGAAAACACACAACTAAGTTGTACACTGAAGATTAGTATGAATATATCCAAGCCCCTAACGCTTGCTGGTTTCTTTTGGTTCCTGATGCTTCTGGCAGGCATTGCGATGCCGGCCCACGTTTTGGCGGTCACTTCCATCCCGGGCCCGGCGACAGACTTCACGGGAACCTGGATGGGAATGCTGGCACTGGCGATTTTCTTCGCTGCCTATGTGCTGATTATCAGTGAGGAAACAATTCGTCTGCGCAAGTCGAAACCGATCATGGTCGCAGCCGGGTTTATCTGGTTGCTGGTAGGTATTGCCTATATACAAGCAGGGGATACGCACGGTGCAGGGATAGCATTCAAGCATGATTTGCTGGAGTTTGCGGAGTTGTTTCTATTCCTGCTTGCAGCAATGACGTATATCAACACGATGGAGGAGCGCGGTGTATTTGATATCTTGCGCGACTGGCTGGTGGTTAAGGGATTTTCTTTTCGTAAGATATTCTGGCTCACCGGCTTGCTGGCATTTTGTCTGTCACCGGTTGCAGATAACCTGACCACTGCCTTGTTGATGGCCACCGTTGTGATTTCCGTGGGTGGTGGCAATACAAAATTTATCGCAATTGCGTGTATCAATATCGTCGTTGCGGCCAATGCTGGTGGTGTTTTCAGCCCATTTGGTGATATCACGACATTGATGGTCTGGCAAAAGGGCATTATTGAATTCTCAGGTTTCTTCGTATTGTTTTTGCCGGCGGTAGTCAATTGGTTGGTCGTGGCATTTATATTGAGTTTTGCCGTGCCGGATGTACAGCCTGAACCACTTGAAGGCAGGGCGGAATTGAAGCATGGTGCAGTGGTGGTCGTTGTATTGTTCTTGCTGACCATTGTCATGGCCGTAATGGGTCACAACTATCTGCATCTTCCCCCCGTGGCAGGAATGATGACCGGCCTGGGCTTTTTGAAATTATTTGGTTACTACCTGCAGCGTCGTGATGAACGTGATGCTTACATCGCGAAAACCATGCTTATGAGTACCGCTTTGGCCATTGATTCCAAGCCAAGAGAAACGCTGCAGCCGGCGCAACCCGCCTATGATATATACAGGAATCTGCAGCGTGCGGAGTGGGATAGCCTGATGTTCTTTTACGGCATCATCATGTGCGTGGGTGGCCTGGGTGCGTTTGGTTACCTCGCCATCGGCTCCGAGTTACTGTATGGCGGTCTCGGGCCTACTACGGCCAATGTGCTGGTGGGTGTGGCGTCCGCTATTGTTGATAATATCCCGGTCATGTTTGCCGTGCTGGAAATGTACCCGGATATGGACGAGGGCCAATGGTTACTCGTAACCCTGACTGCGGGTGTCGGTGGCTCAATGCTGTCGGTCGGTTCCGCTGCTGGTGTTGCGGTCATGGGGCAGGCACGTGGTATCTATACATTCTTCGCCCACCTGAAATGGACCTGGGCTATTGCACTGGGTTATGCGGCGAGCATAGCAACGCATATGTGGGTGAATTCAGCCGCGTTCACACCATGAACCTGGCCTATCTCACAGACATCATTATCCTGCTTACAGCGGCAGTCATAGTGGTGCCCATGTCACGTTTTGTAGGGCTTGGTATTGTTCCGGGATTTCTCATTGCCGGAATCCTGGTGGGGCCATCAGTGCTGGGCCTGATCGACAACCGAACCGAAATCGCCCACCTTGCTGAACTCGGTGTGGTGCTGCTGCTGTTTGTGATTGGTATTGAGCTTAAACCTGCGCGGCTGTGGCTGATGCGGCGCATGGTTTTCGGCCTGGGTGCCCTGCAGGTGGTGGTAACCGGGGCATTGCTTTCGGCTGCCGCCTATTTCATATTCGGTGTTGGGCTAAAGCCCGCAATTCTGATTGGTCCCGCCCTGGCGCTTTCATCAACAGCCTTTGTGCTGCAGTTGTTGAATGAACAGAAGATGCTGAATTCCCGTTACGGGCGCACATCTTTGGCCGTGTTGTTGTTTCAGGATTTGGCCGTCGTGCCATTGTTGGTGCTGGCATCCCTGTTGACGGTAGCGGATCTCACGGTCGAACAGGACGTTGGTCTTGCGCTGCTCGAAGGGCTGCTTATTCTTACGCTGATTATTCTCGGCGGTCGATACCTGTTGCAACCCGTACTGCAACGCATTGCCCGGCATGGTTCTCCAGAGGTATTTACTGCATCTGCGGTATTACTGGTACTCGGTACTGCGGTGCTGATGGCGAAGATCGGGCTGTCCATGGCCATGGGTGCATTTGTGGCTGGGCTGTTGGTGGCCGACTCGGAATTCCGACATCAGGTTGTTGCCGAGATACAGCCATTTCGGGGTCTGCTTTTGGGGCTGTTCTTTATGTCGATGGGTATGTCTCTCGAGCTGATGACCCTGATTGCAGAACCGTTGCTCATAGCCGGTCTTGTTGGGTTGCTGATGTTGGTTAAGGCGGTCGTGTTGTGGCTGTTAGCCAGGTTGTTTGGGCAAAAAGGTAAACTCGCTCAGGCCATTGCACTGGTATTGGCGCAAAGCGGTGAGTTTGCACTGGTGCTTTTTGCGGTCGCATACAAAGGCGATTTGCTGGATACGACACTGTATCAACAGCTATTGACGGTCGTGGTTCTCAGTATGCTGGCGACACCACCGCTGGCCGGGCTGGCTCATCGACTGGCGGCTTCGCGTGCGGATGATGCGCATGGTGAAAAGTTAACGGAACAGGATGTGACATCCGGATCAATAGTGATCGTGGGCTTTGGCCGGGTGGGGCGTCGTGTCGGGGAAATACTCGAAATTCGTGACGTACCCTATGTTGCGGTTGATAACGATGCCGGTGTTGTCCAGCGTGAAAGAGCTGCGGGCCGATCCGTGTTCTATGGTGATGCACGACAGCCGGATGTGCTTAAAAGTCTGGAAGTGGGTGATGCGGGCCTGATCATTGTCACTGTCGATGATTTTCAGGCTGCCGAGCAGGTAGTGTCTTCATTGCACCGTACCTTCCCGGCATTGGAAATACTGGCACGTGGGCATAATCTGCAGCACTGTCAGGTACTTCATGCTGAAGGTGCCGGGCTGGTCGTCTCCGAGAACCTGGAGGCGAGTATTGCGCTTGCCCACGCTGCGCTGGAGAAGGTAGGTAGTGATGATGCTCAGAATGATGCAGCTATTGATCAGTTCCGCAGCACCTACTACACGGATACCAAAAGGTCACTTCAGCAAGGACCGAATAAGCCTGAATAGAAATAGCGATTCACCAATCAATCCGATTTCTTACAAGAATCAACGATATTTGCGTCTATTCAATGACTGAATAATTCTGCATAGTTAAGCCTGACTCAGGCAGATAAGGCATTATGTTCTTCTTGTATTTCGGTATATACTAAGGTATATATCAAAAGCCAAGGTGAACAGAATGTCTCAAACAGCAAAACTTTTCATGAACGGTCGTTCTCAGGCTGTACGTTTGCCCGTTGAACTTCGCTTTGAAGGTGATGAGGTTTACATACGTAAGGATCCGCAAACAGGAGACGTAATATTGTCCCGCAAGCCTGGAAATTGGAATGATTTTTTTAAACTGCTTAAGACCAGTGCAGTTCCCAAAGACTATATGGCAGATCGTGATAATGAGAAGTTAGAAGATAAGGATTTGTTTTAGTGGCCAATGAACTGACACATTTCATGTTGGATACCAATATGGCCAGTTACATAATCAAAGGTGCAAATGCAGCCGTACAGAAACGGCTCGAAAATGTACCGATGGCAAATATTTGCATATCAACCATTACACAGGCGGAATTATTACGGGGTGTTGCCAGGAAACCGGGTGCAAAGCACTTGCCGTTAATTGTAAATGAGTTCCTGTTGCGGGTTGAGATTTTGCCCTGGGACTCACCTGCGGCAGAATCCTGGGCTGCTTTACGTACAGTTTTTGAAAAAGCAGGAAAGCCGTTAGCAGCAATGGATATGTTGATTGCAGCACATGTGAAATCTTGCGGGGCAATATTGGTTACCAACGACAAGGCCTTTTATAACGTCAGGAAGTTTTTGCCATTGGAGGACTGGACGAAATAGGCTTCCTAGGTCGTTTGTGTTTTTATCCAGTCTTCAAATAGCTGGGCACGCAGTGAGCGGTGTTCCGGGCGGTTGGTCAATAGATAATAATTACTGGATTCAGCCACCGCTTTTTTGAGTAACTTCACCAGGCGACCCTCGCGCAGATCCTCCTGGATTTCAAAAAGATTGCACAGTGCAACACCAAAACCCAGGCGAGCAGCTACCAGCGATAGATTGGTGCTGAAGAAGTGTATTTGTTTCACATTCTCGGGTGCAGACACCTTCATGGCGGCAAACCAGCGTGACCAGTCGTTCTCGCTGTCGTGTAACAAGGTTAGCCTCCCCAGCTGTTCTGGCCGGGTTATCGCGGGCAGGCCGTGGAGAATACGGGGACTGCATACAGGGAAGACTGGTGGTGCCACCAGTTCTTCAAGTTGCCGGCCACCTGCCGAGGGCTTCCCATAACAGATTGCGACATCAACCTCGCGCGGGATATTTTTTTGCCGTGGTTGCACTTCGACCACGTGAATATCGATTTGCGGGTATTGCAGCTGAAATTCACCAATATGCTTGATCGCCCAGCTTGCCCCGGTCGACTCGGTGCAGCCAATCACCAGCCTGCCGGTGAGGTTGTCCGGGTCAAGGTGCAGCGCCCCATCAACGATGCGATCAAATCCATCCCGTACGGAGACCAGCAGGCGTTCCCCGGCGTTGGTTAGCTGTAATCGGTTATTGGCACGAATGAAGAGACTGACACCCAGCTGTTTTTCAAGCGCCCGTACCTGGTGACTGATCGCCCCGTGGGTTACACCGAGGTCCTCACCTGCACGTCCCATATGTAAGTGGCGCCCGGCACTCTCAAAAGCACGTAATGCAGATAGCGGGAGCGTGCGTCGATCCAACATCGGATAATACCTTTTCAGCCTGTGAGAAATATTCACAGAAGATACAAAATTATATCGATATATGCGAGAAATATTTACAGCTATGCTTACTGGCTAAGGAAATTATTGGAGTGCGAATCGTGGCTATTTCTATCAGTGATAAAAGTTTGCTTAAAACCGGTGCATACATCAACGGCCAATGGGTAGATTCAGACCGCGGAGAAACATTGTCTGTTACCAATCCTGCCAACGGTGAGGAGATCGCCCGGGTGGCGAGTTGCGGAACCGATGAGACCCGCAGGGCTATTGAAGCTGCCCAGGTCGCACAGGTCGACTGGCGTCAGAGATCCATAAAGGAACGATCTGCAATATTGCGCAAGTGGTTTAACCTGATGATGGAAAGTCAGGAGGACCTGGCCCAAATTCTGACCGCTGAACAGGGCAAGCCGCTGGCAGAAGCCCGTGGTGAAATTGCCTATGGGGCAAGCTATATCGAGTGGTTTGCGGAAGAAGGCAAGCGTATTTATGGCGATACTATTCCACACTCCTCTAATGATAAACGTCTGGTATGTATCAAGCAGCCAGTCGGTGTTGTTGCATGTATCACGCCGTGGAATTTCCCCAATGCCATGTTAACCCGCAAGATTGCACCGGCGTTGGCTGCGGGTTGCACGGTTGTCTGCAAACCCGCCAATGCGACTCCCTTATCGGCCTATGCCTTTGCAGAGTTAGCGGAACGGGCAGGTGTACCGGCCGGTGTTATCAACATCGTAACGGGCAGGACCGCAGAGATTGGCAAGGAGCTCACTTCTAACCCGATCGTGCGTAAGTTGACCTTCACTGGTTCAACACCCGTCGGCAAACAACTGATGGCTGAATGCGCGGCGACGGTTAAACGTACTTCAATGGAGTTGGGTGGTAATGCACCCTTTATTGTTTTCGATGATGCTGATATTGATGCGGCCATCGAGGGAGCCATGCTGAGTAAATACCGAAACTCGGGCCAGACCTGTGTTTGTGCCAACCGTCTGCTGATCCAGGAAGGCGTTTACGATGAATTTGCCGAGAAACTGGCCGCTGCTGTAAAGGGTCTGAAAATTGGTGACGGTAGTGATGAAGGTGTCACCATCGGACCGCTTATCAATGAAGGTGCAGCCGATGATGTAATGAGCTTTGTAGATGACGCCGTGAGCAAAGGCGCAAAAGTTGTTGCAGGTGGTAAACGCTCTGAAATGGGCAGTTGCTTTATCGAGCCGACAATACTCACAGATGTCAGTGATGACATGCGGGTATTCAGAGAGGAAATCTTCGGGCCGATTGCACCGCTGTTCAAATTCAAGACGGAAGAAGAAGCGATTGCGATGGCCAACGATACCGAGTTCGGTCTGGCCTGTTACTTTTATTCACGCGATATCGGCCGTATCTGGCGCGTGGGTGAAGGTCTGGAATACGGAATAGTGGGTATTAATGAAGGCATTATCTCCAATGAAATGGCCCCGTTTGGCGGTGTGAAAGAATCCGGCCAGGGCCGTGAAGGTTCAAAATATGGCATGGATGATTACCTCGAAATGAAATACATGTGCATGGGAGGTATTGACCAGTGACAACATCAAGCAATGCTGACTGGCAGGCGCGCAAGAATGCCGCTGTAGCGCGAGGGCAAGGCAATCTTGCACCGGTGTTCATAGAGCGTGCTGAAAATGCAGAAATGTGGGATGTGGAAGGCAAGCGCTATGTGGATTTTGGTACCGGCATTGCTGTTTGTTCAACCGGTCATACCAATCCTAAAGTGACCGCAGCGGTGCAGGAACAGCTCCAGCGTTTCAGCCATACCTGTGTCATGGTGACACCTTATGGCTCAGCCGTGGAACTTGCAGAAAAACTGAATAAACTCGCCCCCGGCACAACGCCTAAAAAGACAATCTTCGTCACCACGGGTGCCGAAGCCGTTGAGAACTGCGTAAAAATTGCCCGGGCCCATACGGGACGCCGTGGTGTTATTGCATTCAATGGCGGGTTTCATGGTCGAACCATGCTGGCGATGGGGCTCACGGGGAAAATCACACCCTATAAAAACCTGTTTGGCCCGTTCCCTGCCGAGATTTACCATGCACCCTTCCCGGTTGCATACCATGGTGTGAGTGTTGAAGAATCTCTCAAAGCCCTGGATTTGCTGTTCAAGGTCGATATTGCACCATCTGATGTGGCTGCAATCATCGTTGAGCCAGTACAAGGGGAGGGTGGTTTCTACCCGGCACCTGATGAATTCATGCAGGCATTACGGAAGCTTTGTGATGAGCACAGTATTGTTCTGATTGCAGATGAAATCCAGACGGGTTTTGCCAGAACCGGCAAATTTTTCTGCAGTGAATACGCAGGTGTTGAGCCGGATCTGTTAACGGTCGCCAAGGGCATCGCCGGTGGTTTTCCACTGGCAGCCGTCACAGGTAAAGCCGAAATTATGGATGCACCTTTGCCAGGAGGCCTGGGCGGAACCTACGCCGGATCACCAATTGCCTGTACTGCCGCCCTGGCGGTTCTGGATGTGATTGCAGAGGAAAACCTGGTTGAACGGGCCTCGAAAATCGGTGATTTATTCGGTACTAAATTAGGTGAGCTACAGCGGCAATACCCTGATGTGATCGGTGATATTCGTGCAGATCGTGGTGCCATGATTGCCATGGAACTGGTCAAAAGTGGTGATGCTGAGCAACCGGATGCGGACCTGACAAAAGCAATGGTGACACTGGCTTACCAAAGGGGCCTGGTTTTGCTGAGTTGTGGTATTCGCGGCAACGTTATCCGTTTTTTACCCGCATTGACGATTTCAGATGAGTTGATCAATGAGGGCCTGGATATTATTGAGGGTTGTTTTAAGGAATTATTGACGTAGGGACGCCTCAGGTTTGGGGCTGTTAGCGATTCAAAGCCTTACTTTCGCGAGCGCAGTGGCAACCATATGAGTGGAGTGGTAACTCACGTCATACTGATTGGCAAAAAATTCCCATTTGCCGATGGCAGCCTGGGTTTTTTCAATCACTTTGGTAACTTCGGGCTCTTTCATATCCGCTTTCCTGCCCAGTTTAATCAGGTGGTCGCGAGTGATATCTTTACCGTGACCGAGTACCGAGCTTGAGTGCTCTCCTCCCGGGCCAAATGACCAGGTAAGATCGTACGCTGGTGCCATACGCCATTCACCATCGCGTTCCATCACAAAACTGAATTGCCGGGCATGATCATCGCGGTTGTGAGCAAGAACGTTAAATACGGCCAGGGTAAACATGGCTTTGCACTCCCGTTGGTCACGGGTGATATTTCGCGTCAGCATGATGAGATCTGTGTAGTCCAGCGCAGGAATGCGAATGTCGGTGTATAACAGGCCGCTAGCCGACTGAACATGAACGCGACGTGTGCCTTCCCGGTCAAACCGGTGGGCTGCGAAATAGAACTGCCGCTTGCCACCATCCAGTAATTTTGTTTCAGGCATCTTCACACCGGCTTCTTTTGCCATATCCGAATAGGCCATTTCAATTGCCGCAATATCATCGGGATCGTCGTGACCGGGGAATTTGATCAGGTAATGTTCGTAACCTTCAGGTGTCTCATCGGTTCCATGGATAGCATGGCCATTTCTATTTACAGCAAGCAATGCTTTTGGCCGCGCACCACCTGGTGAGCCACCCAACTGTCCCAACTCCAAAAGCACTTCACTGGTATCACCTTCAAGCACCATTCTGGCATCGGCGGCAAGTTGGTCCAAATCAAGATCATCCTTGCCAGTTTCCCAAATCTCAATTGAAGGCGCGTAGCATAATGCACCCATTCCGTTGCTTCCCACACACGCCAGGCGGTCAAGCGGTGTGAGGCTGGAAGGTTCAAAACCAAGCTGACGGGCACGGCGATCAACCAGTAAACGTCCCCACCCGTCAGGCAGGCTATCGCTAAATATACCGTGTAAGCCCTCAAAAACATCAGTGTCGTAAGGGCGTTGCAGACCAGCGTCTGGCCGGTGGTGAACGGGGGACAGTTCAAGCCCGGTTTTCAGAAACGCCTGATCAAATTCCAGGAAGGCTGTTTGGTCACGGTAAGCGAGCCTGCCAACTGGTTGAATATCATCTGTGTCCCAATGAAGAGATACATTGAGCGGTGTTCCGGGTGCCATTTTCATGTAATGCGCCCCCGTTTTGGTTTTTTCTCGCTGTGCAGTATGTCGTCGAGGGTCTCATATTTCTGATCGAGCAATAAATTCTCTAATGCCGCTTCATCTTTCATGGTAATTGCGAGGCGGATGAATGAAACCAGTGCAATTTGACCTGTACGCTCAAACTTTTTCAATGTGCCCAAAGCTACGCCGCCACGTCGTGCCAAGCCTTCCAGGGTAAGGTTTTGTGCCAGTCTGCGGTTTCTCAAGCGACGGGCCAGTTCCGTTGCAATATCTTCTGATGGCATTATAGAAAAAGACATTATAGTATCCATTAATGTGTAATAATATACATAACAGATACTATCATATCCATTAAGTTACATAAAGTTTATTAAAACGGCATTAAAAAGTTAAGTGTCTTTCTTGATCCTACCCAGCCAGTCTAAACATAAATCCACAACTTCCCGTAGTTTTTCGGGTTGTCCCTGGTAGTAATGTGTCGCCCCCTGGATTCTGTGAAATTCTTTATCCTGGCTGCCCAGCAGGTCAAATATCTTGCGTGGATGACTGGCTGGAGTGGCAGCATCAGCAGTATTTTCAATCACGCA
>Ga0164313_10004744_pt1 | contig 12043 bp, 15 predicted proteins | sample GuaBasSedimGuay4_FD_113735 | JGI IMG/M metagenome (GOLD analysis project Ga0164313, IMG submission 113735) | Subseafloor sediment microbial communities from Guaymas Basin, Gulf of California, Mexico - Guay4, Core 4569-4, 0-3 cm | ecosystem: Environmental > Aquatic > Marine > Hydrothermal vents... | reverse complement strand
GCAACATAGTCAGCAAGGGCATACATAACAAAGCCACGAGAGATCCCGCCGTACCCGGAGCTTTTGGTGACAAACCGCTACCAAAGCCAAAAGCCAGTAATAATACCGGATCCTTTAAAAGGACAGCAAAAGTCGGCGACAGTGGCCTTGACGATGGTAATTCAGTGGTCATGGCTATCAGTCATAAAGACTCCTCAAATAACCGTCTAAAGCAGTGTGCGAGCAGGGTGCACAATATAAAAACCGCTGTTAATAGCGCGCCTATGAAATTTCCTGGCATCTCCCAGAACAGTGATAAGCATCTGCGGCAGTTTATTCAACATACCCGTAACCACTACCCTGTCAAAAGTGACGGTAGCCAACATCAACAATATCGATGGCTTGACCTGCCGCATCCACACAAATTAACCCACTGCCTGGTACTATACGGCCGATGGCCTGTGCAACCAGCAGGCCTTCACTAATTTTTTCTTCAAGCCCGCCCACTTTATCTGGCGGCACTGTAAAACAAAGCTCGTAATCGTCTCCTGCACTCAGGGCCAGGGCGATTGCATCCTCTCTGCCCACTGCCTCTATCAACGATCTGGAAAGAGGCAGCGAGTCCAGCGCAATCTCACCACCAACACCACTAGCCCTGACAATATGACCAAGGTCAGCGAGTACGCCATCAGAGATATCGATGGCAGCTGAAGCATAGTCCCTCAACACAAGTCCTTCCGAAACTCGTGGCGACGGATGCCAGTATCGTTTCAGTAAGTATTCAGTATTGGTTGCGGCGCTACGGCCTTCAATAACTGCCAGTCCAGCAGCAGCATCGCCTAGCGAGCCGGTGACAAAAACTATATCACCCGATTGCGCTCCACTTCTCACCAGCCCACCACCTTCAGGCACACTGCCTAGCGCCGAAATGGTAATCGCCAGTGGGCCGCGGGTGGTGTCACCACCGACCAGGCGACAATTATATTCATCAGCCACCTCACTGAGACCACGGCTAAAATCTTCCAGCCAGTTTTGATCTGCCTCTGGCAGTGTCAGCGCTAGCAAAAACCACTGCGGCTGCGCACCCATTGCCGCAATATCACTGATATTTACTCGCAGGGCGCGGTGGGCTATTTGCGCAGGATCAGCCTGTTCTGGGAAATGGACACCCGCGACCAGTGTATCCGTGGTTATAACCATCTCTTCCTGGGCAGCCAGCCGGAGAATAGCGCAATCATCACCAATACCAACTACCACGCCCGCCGCACCTTCTGGGCAGGAAGTAACGGAGCCGCACTGCTCAAAATAGCGTTTAATTAGCGTGAATTCGTCGAGGGGCATCACCTCACCTGGAGTGACTAGTTTTTCAGAAACTAGCCTTTCTTTGCTGCGGAAATTTCCACCTGCCGTGCCCGGGCGGCTACTCGGTCGACAACGCCATTGATATATTTATGGGCATCCGTCGGGCCAAAAGTTTTAGCCAGGTTGATCGCTTCATTAATGGAGATTTTGTATGGCAGATCTATGCGATATAGCAATTCATAGGTCGACATACGCAGGATTGCCAGAGACACCGGATCCAGTGCACTTTGGTCGCGATCAAGGAATTCACCAAAGGTCTTATCCAGCTCATCTACATGGGCGGGTATGGCGTGCAGCAGTTCACTAAAATAGCTTTTGTCAGCCCGACGCAATTTGTCATCGGCATAAAATTGCGCTTCGATATTGCCGATGTTATCGCCACCCACCTGCCATTGGTACAGCGCCTGCACCAACAAATGCCGCGCCTTTCTGCGCTCCGATGGTCGCGACGATGCCACAGCCTAGTCTGCCAATTGCTGAAAAAGTGAGACCATTTCGAGAGCACACAGTGCTGCCTCTTCACCCTTATTTTCTTTATTATCGCCGGATCGATCCTGAGCCTGCCTGAGATCGTCAGTCGTCAACACGCCAAAAGCAATGGGCAGGCCAGTGGCCAACGCCACTTCTCCCACCCCGCGAGCGCACTCGCTACATACATATTCGAAATGGGGGGTACCACCGCGGATAACACAACCCAATGTCAGTACGGCATCAACACGGCCGGCTTCAGCAAGTATTTTTGCCGCCAGCGGCAACTCAAATGCACCCGGCACTCGCACCACCTGAAGCCTGTCATCGGGCACTCCCTGGCGGGCAAAAGCACGCAGCGCTCCATTGAGCAGGTTCTCTGTTATGTCGCCGTTCCAACGCGCCACAACAATCGCAAAACTGGCATCGCGTGGATTAAAATTACCCTCGACAGGTCTAAATTCGCTCATTATGGGTTCTCTGGGTTCTTTGGTTCAATAGGGTTAAATTCGCTCTCGACATAGCCGGTGACTTCCAGATCAAAGCCAGATATCGCACCAAAGCGGTAGGGTGCGCTCATAATCTTTAACTTTTTGGCACCCAGATCACGGAGGATTTGCGAGCCGGCGCCAATTTGCATATACACCGTCTCAGATGGATTTTTGGGCTTGGGTCGTTGCACCGAGAGAAGCTCCAGGTCATCCTCAACTTTGTCGGGGGTTTCTTCCTGAAGAATCACAATGATTATTCCACAGCCTTCATTGGCCACATATTTCATGGCTTTATCCATGGTCCATCGCTCGTAGGAACCAATATGGTCGATGGCAAAAAGATCACGTACCACCGTTGGCAAATGCACCCTGACCGGAACCGGCTTGTCACCATCAATCTCACCTTTGACCAGGGCAAAGTGCTTACAATTACGCGCCGCATCGAAATATGTATGGAGGGTGAATTCTCCGTATGCGGTTTCTATTTGACGCTTACCCAGGTGCTCCATGGTGCGGTCATTGACCATACGGTGATGGATTAAATCAGCAATGGTGCCAATTTTTAAATTATGTTTTTCTGCAAAGGCCTCGAGGTCGGGACGGCGCGCCATAGTGCCATCATCATTCATAATCTCAACTATGACTGCCGCCGCTTCATGACCTGCCAGCTGAGCAAGATCGCAACCCGCCTCAGTATGCCCTGCTCGGCTCAAGACGCCACCGGCCTGCGCCTTAAGCGGGAAGATATGGCCGGGCTGAACGATATCCAGGGGCACGGCTTTCGGTGCCACTGCGACCTGTACGGTCTTAGCCCGATCCGCCGCTGATATCCCTGTGGTCACGCCCTCTGCCGCTTCAATGGATACGGTAAAATTGGTGCCGTGGGCAGCATCATTAACATCCACCATCAATGGTAAACCCAGTTGTTCGCAACGCTGCTCCGTTAAAGTCAGGCAAATCAGTCCCCGCGCATGAGTCGCCATAAAGTTAATATCCTGAGCCGTCACTTTCTCAGCGGCTATAATCAGATCACCTTCGTTTTCACGATCTTCATCGTCCATCAAAACGACCATCCGACCCTGACGAATATCTTCTAATAACTCTTCAGTGGTATTTAATTTCATGGCATTACCTTATATATGGACGAATTCCTGTCTACTATTCCTATCTACTAACTGATATCCAGGAATTCAAGTCTGTAGCTCTTTGTCTAACGCTCTTTATCCAGACAACCTCTAATCAACTTAATCAGAGATTCCCTGGCTCTCTTTTTGTAACAAGGCACGTGCTAATTCTGTCAGCGAAGTCTTACCTTCCTGGCCGGCTGCTTTTCCACCCGATAAGGTGTCACCCAATAAAGTGTCACCTAATAACGAGTCGCCTAATAACAAACGTTCGAGATAACGCGCGATCACATCAACTTCGATATTTACTTTTGTCCCCGGCTGGTAACCGCCGAAAACTGTGTGCTCGAGGGTATGAGGCACAATATTAAGTTCAAATTCCGCACCTGACACCTTGTTCACTGTCAGGCTGGTACCATCAACGGTTATCGAACCCTTATGGGCTATATAGCGCGCTAACTCCGCAGGCACTTTGATACGGAATCGCTCCGAACGGGCATCCGGATGTCGCTCCATCACTTCGCCAATACCATCGACATGACCCGATACCAGGTGGCCGCCCAGTCGGGTGCTCGGCGTGAGGGATTTTTCATAGTTAACCTGCGACCCAACCTGCCACAGACCGACTGTGGTCAGATCAATGGTTTCCACAGAGGCATCCGCAACAAAGCCTTCTTCACTGGACTCGACCACCGTCAGACAAACACCGTTAACGGCAATGCTGTCACCCAATGACACATCAGCCAGGTCAAGCCCGCCGGTATGCAGCGACAGGCGCAGATCGCCACCACGCTGCTCAATGCTTGCCACTTCGCCCACTGCCTGAATAATTCCTGTAAACACTATTAAGCTCTCACCTTTAATCTCTTTTTGCCGTCAGTTATAACTTCTCACCATCCCTTGTTACTTGATCCCTCGTCACTTATAAAGGGGAGGGGGAATGGGAAAGGGGTTGCGCAGTGATGCGCCAGTCCTGACCCACAGCACGAACATCGACTATATCAAGATCCAGTGCTTCAGCCATTTCATCGAAGGCCAAATCCAGCATTGGCATCGCTTTTCTTCCCAGTAGCCTGGGGGCCAGGTAAATCACCAGCTCATCGACCAGGCCCTCGCGGACAAAAGCACCGGCAAGTTTTGCACCTGCTTCGACAAGGACATCATTGCACTCCCTGTCTGCCAGTTCTCGTAACAGTGCCGGTAAGGACACTTTACCCTGCGAATTAGGTAACGATATAACTTCTGCACCCGCTATTAAAGCCTTCTGCTTTGCCGTCGCTATTAGCACCTGACCGGGTTCAGACAATATTTTGAGGTCTTCCCGCGTACGCAGTTGACTGTCTACAATCACTCTCAGCGGCTGTAATTGCGCAATATTCTCAGCATCTGGCAAATCCAGTTGCTCTGCTCTCACTGTCATTGCTGGGTTGTCCTGCAAGACCGTGCCGATACCAGTCACGATCGCGCCGCTCTGTGCTCTCAGACGTTGCACATCGCTGCGCGCTGCTGGCCCGGTGATCCATTGGCTCTCACCGCTGGCCATGGCCGTACGACCATCGAGGCTGGCCGCTATTTTCAGGGTCACCCGAGGTAGGCCAGTTTCACAGCGCTGTAAAAACCCGGCATTAACTGCTCGCGCTTCAGTTTCTAATACGGGGCCACACACTTCAATTCCAGCATCACGCAAGACGCTCCCGCCACCGCCGGCAACATCATGTGGATCTTTGACTCCATAAACAACCCGCGCCACCCCCGCTTTAATCAATTGACCAGAGCACGGCGGCGTACGGCCCTGATGATTACAGGGTTCCAGCGACACATAAGCTGTAGCGCCCGTCGCCAGTGACCCGGCCATGGTCAGGGCATTTACTTCCGCGTGAGCGTCCCCGGCACGTTGATGCCAGCCCTCACCAACAATCTTGCCATCAGCAACGATGACACAACCGACGCGAGGGTTTGGCTTCGCGGTATACCAACCCCGACGAGCCAGCTCAATGGCAAAAGCCATATACCTGTCATCCAGGTACGAGTCATCTGATACAGACATACTTACTCTGCCGCTTTGTCCCCACTGCCTTCTTCCTCCAGGCGATCCAGCTCGGCACGAAATTCATTCAGATCCTGAAAACTACGATATACCGAGGCAAAGCGCACATAAGCCACATCGTCTAAGTTACGCAATTGCTCCATAACTTTTTCTCCGATGAGTCGTGACGAGATTTCTCGCTCACCGGTGCTTTGCAAATAACGCTTTATCTGGGACAGGGCCGCTTCTATTTGCTCAACACTGACTGGCCGTTTTTCCAGGGAGCGATGCAAACCCGAACGAAGCTTTTCCTCATCAAAAGGCTCTCTTGTCTCGTCCTGCTTTATTACTCTTGGCATCAACAATTCAGCAAGCTCATAGGTAGTGAACCTGTCCTTGCAATCCACACACTCACGACGGCGACGCACCTGATCACCCTCGGCGACCAGACGTGAATCAATCACCTTGGTGTCATCGGCACCACAAAAAGGACAGTGCATGAGTGGGTTAGCGCCTTAGCAGGAAAAGGGGTCGCATGTTAGCACAGGAGCCATGCACTGATATTGACGCACATCTGCCGGCAGCCGCACGCCTGTCAACCAGGCCAATACTGGCTTATAGGTATTAACGATAAACAGGAAACTGTCGGCAAACGTCCAACACCCTTGCTTTAACCTCAACAATAGTCTGCTCGACTGAATCATTTTCCAGCGCTTCCAGCACGTCGCACATCCAGTGAGTCAAGGCCACGGTTTCAGATTCCTTAAAACCTCGCGTTGTGATCGCCGGGGTGCCCACACGCAAACCGCTGGTAATAAAAGGCGAGCGCGGATCATTAGGCACCGCATTTTTATTGACTGTGATATTGGCATTGCCCAGTGCTTCGTCGGCATCCTTACCGGTGTAATCCTTGCCTATCAGGTTTACCAACATGAGATGGTTGTCAGTACCGCCGGAAACAATATCAATACCGCGCTCTATAAATGTTGCCGCCATAGCACGGGCATTCGTCACCACCTGCTGCTGGTAGACTTTGAAATCTTCACTCATTGCCTCTTTAAAGCTCACCGCTTTAGCGGCAATCACATGCATTAAGGGCCCACCCTGGCCGCCAGGAAACACCGCTGAATTAAATTTTTTCTCCAGCTCCTCGTTGGCTCGCGCGAGGATGATGCCACCGCGAGGGCCGCGCAGGGTTTTATGGGTGGTGGAGGTGACTACATCAGCCACAGATACCGGATTGGGGTAACAATCCGCTGCCACCAAACCAGCCACATGGGCCATATCGACCATCAAATAAGCACCAACCTTATCGGCAATATCGCGAAATCGCTGCCAGTCCATCACCCGCGAATACGCTGAAAAGCCAGCGATAATCATTTTCGGTTTGTGCTCTAACGCCAGCTCTTCTACCTGACCATAATCCACTTCACCAGTGGCATTATCCAGCCCGTATTGCACAGCGTTGTAGGTCTTGCCCGAGAAATTGGGTTTGGCACCGTGGGTAAGATGTCCACCATCGGCCAGGCTCATGCCCAGCACCGTATCACCCGGCTCACAAAGCGCCTGATATACCGCAGCGTTGGCCTGTGAACCTGAGTGCGGCTGGACATTTGCGTAAGCCGCACCAAACAGGGCTTTGGCCCTTTCCACCGCCAGTTCTTCGGCCTGATCAACATACTCACAACCGCCGTAATAGCGTTTATGAGGGTACCCCTCGGCATATTTATTGGTCAACACAGTGCCCTGTGCAGCCATTACCAGCGGGCTGGCATAGTTCTCCGAGGCGATTAACTCAATATGTTCTTCCTGGCGTCGTTCTTCACTTTGAATAGACTGCCAAATTTCCGGGTCAAATTGGGCGAGGGTCTGCTTATCGTCAAACATAGGTCTGGCTCTCGTTAGGCCGCTCTCATTGGACTGCTTTTGTTAAACTGGCGCGACATACAAAAAGGAGGGCGGATTTTACACAATCCGGCGCTGACAGCCTATCCTGTCGGGGAATATATTGCGCGAAACGAGTCTTCCGTGCAGACGTAAAAAAGAAAGCAATGCAAAAGTATAGTATAGCTCGTGGTTTAAACAGCCTGGGCCATTCGCTTTGCCAGCGCTTTGTAGGAGCCAATATTAAAGGCAAGCCCCATGTGGGAAGCCTTATTAACTTCGATATTGAGGCTTTCGTCCTCTTCGGCGCAGCTCTGCCAGCCGACGATGCCATCATTCTTCGAATAGATGGCGAATTGCGGGACATCGACGCTGCGTGGTGCAATCATGTTCTGAACAAAATCACACATGCAGTAGCCTGTGCCACAGGACGCACCCAAATCTCGACCGACCAGCTTACCCTGGCCAATTTTCAGGTAATCCCAAACCCCAACCACAGATGGGTGGGCTTCGACGACATCCCTGAAAGGAGAACCCACAGTTACCACACGATTGATCAGCTCTGGTACTTTTTGCACGATCGATTTAGCCAGCATTCCGCCCAGGCTATGCCCTACCAGAATCACTTTTTCCCCGCTCTTGCGGTGAATGCTCTCTATCTGGCGAATCAACTTCTTCGCAGTTTTTTCGGGACAGTTGGTATTCCAGTGGATATTTGCAGCATGGGGCCGGTAGCCAATTCGACGCATCCATTGGCGCATCGGCAGCATAATAAGGTCGTTGGCGATAAACCCGGGGATCACCAGTACCGGCTCCCCATTACCATGCTCTACACCGCGACCCCAGAACACAGGGTGACAGTGTAAGGCCGCAAATTCTGCTGGGCAGATAGCCTCGCGCCAAATAGGTGTGAGCGTCGATTCAATAGAGGGGTCATGAGCAAAGGGGCCGTCTTCACTATCATTTTCAAGATGATCGAGAAGCTCCTCCATAACATCACTGGCATTGCTTTCACTCATATTCCAATCCTGATACGCAAATTCCGCAGCCCATTTACTATACAGCCGGGCATACTACTTCAAAATGCGGTTAAGCAAAACAAGGGCGGCCAACCACTTCAGGCCAACCCTCGTTCCTGTACTGTGTACTGAAAGGTGTAGCTGACTAAGCAACAGACCTGGTCATCTTCTCAGCAGCTTGCTTTGCATTTTCGATAGACTTCTTAACCAACTCAGTCATTGGGTTTTCAAGTCCCCATGAACGGTACAGGTTAAGCGCCGCTTTTGATGAGTTACGCGTACCCTCAAAAAGGGATTTAGCTGTGTGGTTAAAAGCATCAGACATATCGCGCTGCTCACTCACCATAGCCTTAAAAACATCGAAGGCCTCTGCCTGTGACTGGGTCATTGATTCCAGTACAACACCCATGTTGCCCTGATAATCTTTAGGGCTAGCCGCAAGCTTTTTTGCAAGCTCCAGAGAATTAGCCTGATTATCAGCGATACGCTTACCAAGAGAATCGCTCAAGCGAACACCGCGCTCACGTGCACTCTTAAAAGCATCACTAACAACTTTCTGGTTTTCAATCAGAGTGTCAATATAGCTCTGAACTTCTGAAGACGTGCTCGCCTCAGTTTTTGCTGATTTAGACGACGGGCGGGCTTTGCTAGCACTTGCTTTAGATTCGGTCATAACTCTTCCTTCGGTAATTTAGCTAATTTAACAGAACGGGCTTCGGTTCCTATACTTGAGGCCTCATATTTGAGTCCCCGTATTTGAGTCCCCGTATTTGGGTCCAAAATACCCTGAAGATGAAAATCAGCATCAAGATACGCTTGCCATTTAAGTGCAACCTGCATATAGTGTCAAGCATTAAATAAGTGCGTTTTGCATCTAGTGCGTACTAATCATATAAATGGAGCCTTCTCATGGCCGAAAAAAAAGAAGCATCGAGCACTAAAATGCCCAGTGAAATGCTCACAGCACACTTACTGGCTTTGTTAAAAAACTGGTCTGGATACGGCTACGAACTAGCCAAAAAACTGGAAGATGCGGGTTACGGCGGTTACAACAGTGGCACGCTATACCGCACCCTGCGTCAGATGGAAAAAACAGGGCTAATTTCATCGCTGTGGGATACCTCAACAGATGGGCCAGCACGCAGAATTTACAGCGTGACTAAGACCGGCTCACTGTTCCTTACCAACTGGTTTACATTACTGGACATGCACAAGGCTGCTCTCAATAGTTTTATGAAAATGGCTGAAAATGTGACTGAACCAGGTGACAAGTCATCTAACGGTAAAGAAAAAAACGTAGAATCCTGAATCACAACGGTGATTTGAAGACACCGGGGAATCTCATCAATCGAGCAAGGAATAAAACATGAGTGAAGATAGAGACAATTATTTTATGGAACCCATGAGAATGTGGCGTGAGTGGGTTCAGAAGTCAGAGAAACAGTGGAGCGAAGCGCTCACCGGCATGATGGCCGACGAGAAATCAAGCAAGATGTTCGGTCACTATTTTCAGGAATGGCTCCACGCCCAGAATATGTTTACGGAAATGATAGGGCAACAGCTGGCCACGATGAACTTGCCATCCAGGGCTGATGTACTGGGTGTGGAGGACAGACTTTCAGGGGTTGAGGATGCACTGTCAACACTGACTGCCGAAATTCATCAGCTTAAAAAGCAACTAGCCGCCAGCGGCCAGCAGCCTGCAGCAGCACCTGCCAAACCGAAAAGAACTCGCAGGCCCCAAACAAAGACAGCGACAAAGGCAACAGGCAAGTCGGATCAACCCACAAAGGCCGACGATAAGTAGGCGGAGTCAAATGAGCAGTCAAAGTGATATTGACGATAAAATCCAGAATGCCGTCGAAAAGGTACTGTCACGCAACATAGATGGCTTAAAGCACCTTGATGGTCTCGCCCTCGACCTGGGTGTAACGCCAAAAGATATTATTTATTCCCGCGGTTCCATGAAACTCTACCACTATCACCCGGTATGCGACGAAATCTACCGGGTGCCGATAGTTCTCGTCATGTCGCTGATCAACCGATATTACATCGTCGATCTGGCGCCCGGACAAAGTTTTGTCGAATACCTGGTGGCCCAGGGATTTGATGTTTATCTCATTGACTGGGGCCTGCCCAGACAAGAGCACAAGCATTTTACTTTTGACGACTATGTTGACGACTTCCTTCCGGACTGTCTCGATAAGGTTGCCGAGGACTGCGGCGAAGATGAAGTGTCCCTGATAGGCTACTGCCTCGGTGGAGTTATCGCAGCGCTCTATACCGCCCTGCACCCCGACAAAAACATCAAAAACCTCGTTGCCATTGCCACCCCCGTCAATACCGAAGGTATGCCGCTGTATAAAAGCTGGGCCGACAACCAAACCTTTGACATTGACCAGATTGTTGATCAACTCGGCAATATCCCGGGAGGAATGGTTGACAGCATGCTACAGGCCCTGCGTCCTTTACAGAAAACGGCTGGGCGCATGCAATTGCTGGATAACGCTGGTGACGATAAATTCCTTGAAGCCCACTATCGTTTTGAACGCTGGACGGCGGATCAAGTGCCTATTACGGGCGAGGCCGCTCGACAACTATTCCAGGATTTTTTACGGGATAATAAATTAGTAAAGGGACAAATGGAGATTAGCGGTAAACAAGCAAAGCTGGAAAATATACTAGCCTCCTGTCTCCATATCACCGCCGTCCACGACCATATTGTTCCCACCGCCGCATCAAAGGAATTAGTCGAAATGGTCGGCAGTGAGGACAAATCCGAGATTTCTCTCAAGGGTGGCCATGTCAGTTTAATTGCGGGTGGTAACGCCGTATTTCGACTATGGCCACAGGTCGCCGAATGGCTCGCCGAAAGATCGCTGTAGCTATAACGAATCATATTTTTAACCTATTAAACAATTTGTCGCTGGAGAGTAAATTTTGGATACATTCCCCAAAGAAGTTGAATTAAGAAATGGCAATGCCTCTCTGCACCTGATGTCTGCGCAAGATTCAAGCGATATGCTGGCTTTCGCCAAAACCCTGCCCGCCCACGATTTATTGTTCCTGCGCCGGGATATTCTTCAACCGAAAGTGGTTGAATCATGGGTGAAAAAAATTGAAACCGGTGCCAACATCACCATTATCGCTGCCATCGACGGTAACATTGTTGGTTATGGCACGCTTAGCCAGGGTGATATTGACTGGTCTCGCCATGTTGCAGAATTACGCATTATGGTGGGCCCTAATTGCAGAGAAACTGGAATAGGGCGAACTATCGTACGCGAACTTTTTCGACTCGCATTAGTTAAAAATATCGAAAAAATTTATGCCCGCATGACCCTCGATCAAACAGGTGCCCGTAAACTATTTCAGGAGCTGGGCTTCCGCCCCGAAGCTCTGCTTGAGAATGAAGTCAAAGACAGAGAAGGCAAAGTTCACGATGTACTGTCGATGGCCGTCGATGTTGAAACCTTCCTCGCTCGCCGCGATAGTTACGGCCTGAACTAGCGAAACACAATACCTGCTTAGCCAGCAAGGGGCGAAAAACGATTACCCTTGTTGGCTAATGTGCTTATCAACTAATGACCGGCAGCATTATGTGCGACGCATAGCGCTGATCATGATATATTTTCTGCAAAGCCGATACACTTGCTACAGCATCCACCCCAACCTCACCAGTGTTCGGGT
>Ga0164313_10004742_pt1 | contig 12045 bp, 4 predicted proteins | sample GuaBasSedimGuay4_FD_113735 | JGI IMG/M metagenome (GOLD analysis project Ga0164313, IMG submission 113735) | Subseafloor sediment microbial communities from Guaymas Basin, Gulf of California, Mexico - Guay4, Core 4569-4, 0-3 cm | ecosystem: Environmental > Aquatic > Marine > Hydrothermal vents >... | reverse complement strand
TAGAATCGAAAATGTACATAATCAGGGATTCATATTTAAAATTATAGAATAGTAATTGTTTTGTCTTCATTCACCGGGTGACTTAAAGTCACCCGATGAATACATAGTGGCTCCTCGGTTCAATTTAACGTGTCGCTCTAAATTAGTTTATTGAACTATTTAATCGGTAAATAAACCTCTGCAATCCAATCCAGTTCATTACCTCCAATAAATGGATTATTATGAAATATTTCCAGTGGCTTTTTATCGACTTCAATATTTCGTCGTTTGGCGTATTCAAATAGGGCAAACCAAGCCTTGTCCGAACCAATATAATTTCCGTTATAAATGGCTTTCAGTGCTTTCTTTGATTTGGTCCTGCCAAATTTTATCAAACTATCTATTGGTAATGAATCTTTATATTTTATCTGGAAACCAAATTTGTAGTTAATTATATTCTTTTCAACATTCCAATCCTCTACAATGATAACAGGCAGCCCCTCGACTTCAATATCGTTTTCTTTTAAGAATGCTAAAATTGTGGAATTATTTTTCATCATTTGTGATGCTTTGTCTCTCATTTTAATATTCTTTAAACTGACATATGCAAAATCAAATTGAGGAGTGGAATCGATGACGATACTATGTACCCTGAATTTTTCTTTTAAAGTAAATTCGATTCCGTCTTTATAATTTTTAATCAATTCGAGATTTGTGATTTTAAACTTTGTATTAAAAAATGGTGCAGTAATCCTGTTATAGACCCCCTTATTTTTTTCACTTATTCCTGCTCTGATTTGGGTTATGCTATCATTTATAGATTTAAAGCTCCAGAGAATCGTAAGATTTAAATTATCTTTCTTCAGGTTTTGTTTTAAGAATTCATAAGGTATTTTATCTATAATTTCATAGGTAAACACTCCTTTTTTTTGGTTCAATAAGTTCCATTCCTCTGTAGAAACGTATAAAGTACCGGGTGATGTCTTTGCCTTAAAGCGGATAATGTAGTCCTCTGGTTTAATGAACAGGTACCAGATTAGTCCCAAAAATAAAAAACCCAAAAAAATATAAACTATTTTTTTCTTCTTCATGAACTCTAATTTGTCATTTGTAAATTCTCTGCCACATAATTTCCGAGATTTTTTCCTTGAACCAGACCGTTATCAATTGCAGCCCGATAATGAATACCTCCGTACAATCTACTTATAGCTGCTTCTGATGATGCATCGTAAAATGATTCAAAACTACGAACAGGCAGTCCGTAAACGAGTTCCGTATCATCATCAAAAGAAAAATTATCTCCAAAAATTTGAGTTAATATCACAGATGCAGCCCCAGAAACCACAGAGTGGCCGCTGGTATATTCGGGGAAAGGTGGTGTTTGCAGTACTGGAAACCAATTTTCATTTAATAAATTATTTATTAATGTTTCCGGACGAATTAAATTGCTTTTGTATTTTTCATCCCAACAACTGATAAAACCATCAGATAAAGCGATCGAAGTTTTTGTATAAGCGTAAACGGTTTTTGCAAAATCCGCCTTATCCTTACGACTTGCAATTTTACATATTCCTATCCAGTGTCCTCCGGGGGTTATTTTTTTCGTTGCAAACATAAGATGTCCCTTAGTTGTTGAAACATAAGGATTGCAATCCCAGAATTTAGCTATTGCAACATGTTCCGGATTCCTGTTTTCTGCTTCGACACCTCCGCCTAATTCGTAAACTTCCATTAGCTCTTGATGAAATTTACTATCTTTTTTCATGTCATATTTTGGATGTGGTATGGGTTTGAATTGTTCCGAAGAATCAATTACAAAAGTTCTGATCTTGCTCCAATGCGGCTCAATACCATCCATATAAGAGGGTGGAGTGGGTTGCCAGCGAGTCTTATCTTCGGCATATACCGTAAACTTTGGCATTGTTCTCGTTTGCTTATAATTATCTTCATCCATCCACTCTTTTATATGACTTGCAACTTGCAAACCATATTCTTTAGACGCCATAAATTCGTTCTTATTGATCTGTTCCCAGGAGTTATATAAACTATCCCTGTAGGTGATAATTTTGTCCTCTGAAAAGATCAGTTCTTTTCCTATTTCAAGATAGGCGATTATCGCTGCGACCTTAACATTCACCGCATCGGAATTTGGGTTTGGTATAGGGGTAAATCCTTTTACCTGTCCGTTTAAGGAGATATAGGTTTCGTTATACTTAGCGATTACTTCAAAGGCAGCAATATTAGCATAGGCATAAATTCGACTTGCCACGGGAGGTGAAAAAATATCGTGCACAATTACAGAAGTTAATTTATCTACAACATAGTGATAATCTTCGGAAGTCAGTTCGATTGGTTTTGATTCTTTCCTGCAAGAAAAGATCAAAAGTCCAATAGCAAGCGTCAAGATTACTTTTTTCATTTTAAATAATTTATTTTATACAATTCTGATTTACCATTATTGACAGTTACCAATACATATTTTTCATTGCCAAAGGATATAATATTTAATCCCTTAACCATCTTTTGAGTTAAATTGATACCCAGTGTATTGGCAGGTATTATTTTGCCATTTTTAGCAATAATGTTTCCGGCAGCAGCATCAAACCGGCCATGAAAGGGTATGACCCCAAAAAAATTTCCGGCAGTTAAAATTTCATCTTCACCATCAGCATTAAAATCATATTTTAATAATTCGGATATTGGTGCCAGCTGCATTACCTCGTTGAATTTATGGAATTGAAACTTTCCGTCAATATTTTCCAGATAACCGGATGCAAGTTCCTCTACTGTGAGCAAGGTGCTATTATTGAGATTTTCCTTTCCAAAAATACCATCCAGATCTTGTTCTGAGAAATCTTTATAGGTGGTAAATTTTTTTCTTAATAGGGTGTTCATTTGTTTGGATAGATCATCCAAGCCGAGAATTGGATAATAAACCCCATTTTTAGCTGTTGCCAATACGGTTTCTGTGGTTTTATTTCCATCGAAATCGCCATAATACATCCTCAATGGAAATTTGGAAGAAGCAGTAAATTTGCTATTCAAGCCCCAATTCCCTAAAACATAATCATCATCTCCGTCATTATCAATATCATATGATTCAATACACTGCCACAGTCCGTTATTTTTATTACCCATCAGGACATTGTCTACTTTAACCAAAGTATTATTCTCATTTTTGAAAAATGTCGGCGCCATCCATTCGCCAACTATGATCAGATCGACCTTGTTATCATTGTTAAAATCTGTCCAAATCGCATCGGTAACCATTCCGACTTTCTGTAATTCGTTATTTTCAATAATTCGAAATGACCCATTATTATTTTCTAATAAAAATGAATTTGGAATATTGCCAAAATCGTACGAGACATATCCACCTCCAATAAACAGATCCAAATCCCCATCATCGTCAAAATCTGCACTTTTTATAACAGATCCGTTTTCAAAATATTCAGGAAAGTCAGTTAATTTTTCATAAATTCCGTTCTGTGAATTAAGATATATTTTATCTAATAATGGTGGTGATTTCTTATAATATTCACCTCCGGCAGAGACAACGGCTATATCATTATATCCGTCATTATTGAAATCATTTATAATAGCACCAACATCTTCTGAAATCGAATCCTTTATAAATGCGCCAATGTCCTGCAATTCAAATCTCGTCTCGCCCTGAATATATACTTTAGAACGTTGGTGTTTTGAGCTGCCAAAATAAATATCATCTTTACCGTCTCCATTAAGGTCTCCAACGGCAACCCCGGGCCCTTTATCCGAAATACGGTAAGGAATTAATATCTGACGGTTAAAATCACTAAATGGATTTTCAATATGTTCATATCCAATCCCTAACTGATCTGAATTGACCAAGGTAAACCATGGTGCATTTTTTGGAAATAATAAATTATAATCTACCGGAATATCCGATTCTTTTGGCGAGAGCACCAATGTTTGATTGGTCTTAATTTCCTTAATAACCTGTGTTTTGTTATTTGGCCAGATAATACGAATAGAATCAATTTTCTCAGATTTTCCATAACCGAAATGAACGATGGGTTCTGATGCGGATTGAAATCCTCTGCTGGTAAAAAGTTCTTTGAACTGCGTCGTTCCATTATGGTAGCTGATCACTTTGGTACCAATGCCAAAACTGTTTTTATCAAAAGTTTTAAATTTTATTTTTAAATAATTGGATTTGTTATTGGTCTGGTTCTGATAAAATGTTGGAGCAGCATTTAAATTATTGGTAACTATATCCAAATCTCCGTCATTATCAAAATCGGCGTAAGCACTTCCATTTGAGATAATGGTATCTTTTTCAATCCAGATAGCAGATTTATTTTCAAACTTAATTCCTCGTTCTCCTTTAAAGATAATATTTTGGACTGCTCCTGATGGCATCAATTTTAAGGCTTCATTGTCCACTAATTTGGTTTGATCCATCTTTTTTTGAATCTGTTCATTGGAGATGTATTTTACAAAATCCAGGCCGTTCGGTCGCTTTGGAATGCCATTAAATACAAACAGATCTTGTTCTCCATCCTGGTCATAATCTCCAAAAAGGGCCGACCAGCTCCAATCCGTAGCGCCAACACCACTAAAAAGTGCTGTTTCCATAAAATAACTCCCTTTATTGATCTGTAGCATATTTCGGGTAAATTGGTAGTGGTATTTTAACTGATTGATACGCAATTCCAGTATATCAATGGATTCGTCACCATCAGATGATTTTAAGACATTTTCGTCTTCCGGTAGCATATCTAAACTTAGTATGTCCTGGAATCCATCATGATTGATATCAGCGATATCACTTCCCATCGAAAAACGGCTGGTATGTCCAAAGTATTCTTTCAGGCATTCTCTAAATGTACCATCTCCGTTATTTAAATAAAAATAGTCGTCTTCATGAAAATCATTACAGACATAAATATCCGTAAAGCCGTCATTGTTAAAATCCGAAGTAGCAATTCCTAATCCATAACTGTTGGCCCCACCAAAAATATTTGCTTCTTCACTAATATCATTAAATTTACCACTATCGTTTCTCAATAATTTGTCGCCGCTTTCATAAATTCTCTTATTTCTAATATCTGCTGGTCCGAATGAATTTATGGTGTGTACTGCGTGATTGAGTAAATACATATCGAGGTCACCGTCATTATCATAATCAAAAAAAGAAGCAGTAGAGGAGTAGGTGTCAAAATCTAATCCATATTGCGCCGATTTTTCTGTAAATGTTCCATCTCTGTTATTTATAAAAAGTTCATTATGACCATCAAAGCCATTGATGCCAACTACCGCACAGACATAGATATCCAAAAACCCGTCTCCATTAATATCAACAAAGGTGGTTCCAGTATTCCAATCAGAATTACCTCCAACATTCGCCTTTTCGGTAACATCTTCAAATTTAAAATTACCCTTGTTCAGGTATAATTTGTTTTCGGATAAATTAGAAGTAAAATAAACATCAGGCAAACCGTCATTATTGAAATCTCCTGTCGTAACCCCGCCACCATTATAGAAGTACAAATAATCCAATATATTTAATTCCTTTGTGTCCTCAATTTTATTTATAAAATGTACATTAGTGTTCTTTGCAGGAATTTTTTTAAACAACAAATTTTTGCTCCGTTGATCACAACCCACAAAAACAAAAAATAACAGTAAAAACAGGACAACTTTATTCATTCAATTCAAATAATTTTGGTTCGTCATCATTTAATCCTACCAGAACATAATTATGGTTATCAGAACCTTTTACCCATTCCATGGCACGGACCTGACCTCTTACAAAAAAACCGGATCTCTTATGAGGTAACCAAGTAAACTCATTGTTTCCATCACCTAACAGAATATCGCCATAACTGGCATCATCTCTTGTAAACTGAGGTTTGTAATTATAATTATTTCCCGCCATAATGAGGTCTATATGACCGTCGTTATTAATGTCCTTCGCCACTATTTTATTTATTGATGTGAACTGTACCCGTTGAGGAAGCACCTTTATTTCAAAAATTCCATTTCCATTATTAATTGCGATAATACTTTCAAAGGTTGCGGCATTTTTTACGATCGAATTATCTATAATTTGTTCTGAGAATAATTCCAAAATCGATTTTGTCGCGTAGTCTTCAAATTTCAGAATTTCTTTTTTTAAGGAACTCAGTTGTCCTGATAATTCACGTCTTAAAGGAACAGGCATGTCTTTGCCGTCTATATTTCTAGTCAGAATCTGTTCAATCGTTCCATTATTATCAAAATCATTAATATATATTTTAGCAGGTTTTTCTGTACTGGTTTTGTAAAAAGAGTTCGTCCCTTTGTTTCCAAGAATCAAATCAGGATCACCGTCTAAATCAATATCTTCCACTGTAACCGTATTCCACAATCCGGTCCATGCGTCTAAGTTGCTTTTATATTTACGCAACCTTCTTCCGGTATTCTCAAAAATTACAGGGCTCATCCATTCTCCTACAAGGATCAGATCTTCTTTCCCATCACCGGTGATATCTTTCCACTTTGCATCGGTGATCATTCCAATTTTTTTGATATCGAATGCTTTGGATTCTGTAATATCTTTAAAATTACCATTCCCATCATTTTCAAGTAAGAAATTTTCAGGATCTATGCCGTAGGTACCTGGCACACTTCTGCTGCCGACAAACAGATCCATATCTCCATCATTGTCAAAATCAGAAGCAGTTACAACCGATGTATTATAATAAAAAGGAGGTATTGCTTTTATTTTTATGGTGTAATTTCCCTTGCCATCATTTATATACAATCGATCCATGAGCAGCTTAGAATTGTCTCGACCTTCATTCCCGCCGGAACCAATATAGAGATCCAGATCACCGTCATTATCTGCATCAAAGAAGGTAGCGGCTGTATCTTCGTAGTCTACATCCTCATTTTTAAAATTATTGGTGTTAATAAACTGACCATTAGATTTTTGGATGTAGATTTGTGATGCCTGACCTTTTGCTCCTCCGATAAAAATATCGTCTTTTTTATCATTATTAATATCTCCAACGGATAGGCTTGGTCCTTCCTTAGAAAGCATAAAGGATATCAATCCTTCATAATCAAAATCCACATAATTATTTTCTTTATGTGCTACAAAATTCCTTTCTTTCAGTGTGAATAATGTCTTTCTTGCCTTGGCAATTGAAATATCACTTTTGAATTTTTTTTCACTAAAATCAAATATTATTGTTTTATTTGGACTTGGATTGTAAATAGTTTGACTCTTCCTGTTCGGCCAGGTTACCTTAATTGAATCTATGGAATTAGATGTTCCTATACCAAAAACCATATTATAATCAATTGAAGACTGAAATCCGCGAGAAGGAATTAACTCTTGCCTCAATATTTGATCATTTATATACACTTGTACCAGGCTGCCAATGGCATAAGTGTTCTTTTCAGATCCTGAGAGCTTTATTTTTATATAGTTATTATTTAATTTTTTATTAGATTCATTTCTGAAAACAAAAGCTTTTTGATTCACATTGTTCACGATCAGATCCAGGTCTCCGTCATTGTCCAGATCTCCATAAGCCGCACCATTAGAGAAACTGGGTTTGTCTAAACCCCAATTTTCGACTTCATTGGTAAAGGTTGAGTTATGATTGTTTTTAAAGGCAAAATTCAAAATTGGATTACTGGGCATCTTTTCAATCACGGATTCGATCTCTTCCTTTTTATTGGAAATCGTCATTTTTTGAATGATCTCATTTGCAAAGAAATCCATAAAATCCTGATTCGTTAAGTCATGGTAGATTCCGTTGCTAACATAAATATCTTTGTAACCGTCATTATCCATATCAAAAATTAAGGCACCCCAACTCCAATCCGTCTCTGCCACACCACTATGGAAGGCGATTTCAGAAAAGGTATTATTTCCGTTGTTAAGTTGGAGCGTATTTTGCATATACTGATGGTGAAAATCCCGATCTAATTTAAGTTTGTAGAGATCATAACGTTCAAAATCACTGGTCATTTTTAGCCGTTTATCATCATCAGGAAGCATATCTGTAACAAAAATATCAGGTTTTCCATCATTGTTAATATCGGCCATATCAGCCCCCATTGATGACAGACTAAGGTGTTCGATCCAATCTTTTATGTTTTCCGAAAAAGTTCCATCTCCATTGTTAATATAGAGGTAGTCCCGTTCGTAAAAATCGTTAGAGACATAGATATCCGGTAACTTATCATCATTAATATCTCCTACAGTAACTCCCAGTCCAAAACCGATCAAGCTACCATAAATTCCCGCTTCTTCACTAACGTCTTCAAATTTACCATCATTATTTCGCAATAATCTATCTCCACCACCCTTGAAAATTGGATTAATATTCCAGTCTTTTCCACGAATATGTCGTTTATTTTCGTAACCTAAGGTATTAACAGGAATAAAGCTGTTATTTAATAGATATACATCCAGATCACCGTCCATGTCATAATCGAAAAAAGCGGCATGTGTGGTAAAACCACTATCTGCAAGTCCATATTCACTTGCTTTTTCTGTAAATGTCAGGTCTCCATTATTAATAAATAGTTCATTCTTTTGATTATCTCCTTCCACATTTCCGGCATTACAAACATAAATATCCAAAAGTTTGTCATTATTTATATCTACCATCACAACGCCGGTTGACCAGGCATGTGTTCCACCTGTATTACTCTTTTTGCTAATGTCTTCGAATTTAAAATCACCTTTATTCAGATAGAGTTTATTCTCTCCCATATTAGAAGTTAAATATATATCAGAGAGGCCATCATTATTTATATCGGAAATAGCCACACCACCTCCATTATAAAAATTTCTATAAGTAAAAATATTAAAGTCTTTTTTATTTGTAATCGTGTTCGTAAAATCAATACCGGAATTTGATACACTTGTAAAAAGCGTCTCCTTATTAATATTTTTTGTAGGACCTTTTTTACAAGAGGTAATACTCAATATTATTACGGCGAGCAATCCATATATTTTTATCTTATTCATTATAAATATAACTTTTGTCAATAATTTGTAAGCTATCGTTGTTTCTGGCAATCATAAAGAATAATTTACCTTTAATTTTTATTTTCTCAATATCTCTTGTGGTACCCAAAATGGAAAACTTCTGTAATCTTTCTTCAGGAAGTAAATTCCCTTTTTTATCATTCAGCAAAATTAAGCCATGTGATGCATCAAGCTGCCCTAATTGTGTGTTTATTTGATAATTATTTCCCGCCACCAAAGCGTCCTGGAATCCATCATTATTAAAATCATCTAAAGCAATAGTATTAATGGATGAAACTTGCGAAGGAATAGTCAGGGTTTTTATTTCAAATTTACCATTTCCATTATTGATCACAATGCAACTCTCCAGAGTATATACTTTTTTTATCTCGGTATTTTTAATTTTTTCATTTTCAAAAAGATCTTGAAAACTTGCTTTAGCAAAGTCATTATAAGAGAGAAACTTTTTATTCAGACTTGGAATTTGTTTCATTAATTCATCCTTGCTTGCAAAAATTGTTTCTTTACCCTTATAATAATAGGTCATAATTGGGTCGGTTTTACCATTATCATCAAAGTCATTCAGATACAGCGTCATTGGATGATCTACAGATGCACGGAGACGAGAATTAAGACCCCAATTTCCCAAAATAAAATCGTAATCACCGTCATTATCAAGATCAGCAAATTCTACGGTATTATACAATCCATTCGTTACTTCCAGACCGTTATTTCTTTGTTTTTTCAATATACCCTTATCATTCATGAAAATTGTCATCGGCATCCAATGCCCAACGACTACCAGGTCTAAATAGTTGTCACTGTTCAAATCAACCCATTTCGCATCATGGATCAAACCAACTTTTTGCAAGCCAGTTGCCTTTTCTGAAGTCACTTCTTTAAAATTTCCGGATCCGTCGTTTTCCAGTAAGTAAGACCTACCGGTTTTCCCGAAACTACCTGTTACAGAGCTCGCACCGAAGAATAAATCCAGATCACCATCATTATCAAAATCGGATACACCTACAACAGAAATATTCGAATATATATCAGGGAGACGTTCTGATCTATCCTTGAATTGCCCCTTTTCATTTATAAAGAAGGAGGCTTTTAAGGGTTGCTCGTTTTTATACTCATTACCTCCATTACCAATAATAAGATCTAAATCACCATCTCCATCTGCATCAAAAAAATGATTATCATTATTTTCTGTAATGGAGATATTATCAATTTCCAATTGTACATCTTCAATAAATCCTTTTTCGGTTTGCAGCATCAATTTAGCCTTTTTACGTTTACCATTACCTATAAAAATATCATCCAGGCCATCGTTGTTAACATCACCTACTGAAATCTTTGGACCTAAATTTGAGGTCATATATGGTGCTAATGGATCCCTGCTAAATTCATAGGAATCATGTTCAATATGTACAAACTTAAGATTTAAAGAATCTGCTAAGTTTAAATTTTTGTTCTTCTTACTTTCGTGTTGACTGTGAGCAACTGCATGAGATTGCTCCACTTGAATAACTTGATTGGCTGCTATGTCTTTTAATTTTTCTGTATTGCCATCCGGCCAAATAATGATTAATGAGTCGATGGTTTTGTTTTGACCCAATCCAATGTTTATTTTTGGTGATACTGATGACATATATCCTCGTGTCAGGTAATTTTCGAAAACTTGTTTTTGATTATTCGCATAGATCATAATTTTGGCACCTATTCCAAATTTATTGAAATTTGACCCCTTAAATTCAATCTTCAAATAGTAATTGCCGGACTCATTTTCCGCTGTAAGGTTTTTATAAACAAAACTAATTTGATTTAAATTATTAGTTACAATATCCAAATCACCATCATTATCCAGATCGGAATAAATTGCTCCATTGCTAAAAGATTTTTGATCGCTTTTTAATTTGGAAAATGTGAGATCACCTTTATTTTTAAAAAAATAATTTGCAACTTTTTTTTGAGGAATTTCATCAATCATCTCCATGTCTTCTTCCGACATACCTTTAGACAATCTTTTTTGGATATTTTCATTTGAAATGAAGTTGATATAATCCATATCGTTTGTTGCTCCGTATATGCCGTTGGAAATGAATATATCTTTAAGTCCGTCATTATCAAAATCCATAAACAAACCCGACCAACTCCACTCACTCGCGGATACTCCGGATAAAAAAGCAATTTCACTAAAAGTGGCATTACCATTATTTAAATGCAGGGTATTTTGCATGTACTGAGGTGCATAACCATTTTTTAAGTATTCTTTATAAATATTATAAGAATACTCGTTACCAGATGACTTATAGGTGATTAAATCATCGGGGAGCATATCCATGGATAATATATCAATATCGCCATCATTGTTGAAATCGGCCAAATCATTTCCCATGGAATAATGAGAGGTATGTCCTAATTTGTTTTGATTTTCACTTATGATCTCCTTAAAGGTTCCATCTTTTTGATTGATATACAAATAGTCATTTTCGAAAAAATCGTTGCCAACATAAATATCGGGATAGCCATCATTGTTCAGGTCAGAAATACCTATTCCCAGTCCATAGCCAATTTTACTGCTATAAATACCAGAATCACCGGTCACATCAACATAGAAACCCTTATCATTTTTGAAGAGTTTATCCCCGGAGATTTTATCAGGAATAATCCGACGGTTACCTTTACCATAGTTTCGAACCGGATGTACAGAGTGATTTAAGAGATACATGTCAAGATCCCCATCCAGATCATAATCGAAAAAAGCTGCCTGAGTAGAGAGACCGGAGAAATCCAAACCATATTTTTTTGCATCTTCTTTAAAGGTTGGAATTCCATTTTTGTTAACTCCCTGGTTGATATACAATAAATTATTATTATCGAAAGACTTATAGTTACCTAACTGGCAAACATAAATATCTAATAATCCGTCATTATTGATATCGACCACTGTAACTCCTGTTGACCAACCTTTTATATTAATATTTGCTTCTTTGGAGACCTTTTCAAATTTCAATTCCTTTCTATTTATATAGAGATCATTCGATGAACTG
>Ga0164313_10004741_pt1 | contig 12047 bp, 10 predicted proteins | sample GuaBasSedimGuay4_FD_113735 | JGI IMG/M metagenome (GOLD analysis project Ga0164313, IMG submission 113735) | Subseafloor sediment microbial communities from Guaymas Basin, Gulf of California, Mexico - Guay4, Core 4569-4, 0-3 cm | ecosystem: Environmental > Aquatic > Marine > Hydrothermal vents... | reverse complement strand
TTCAACATCTTACATAACTGCTGAATATAAGGCTCGCAGGCAGCATTATAGATCACCGTTTCACCTTTGGCCAAAACAGCTGTCATTATAATATTAGCTGTACCGGTTACTGAGGCCTCATCAAGCAACATGTACTTGCCCTGCAGGTGTGAAGCATCTATATGATAGAAGCCATCTTTGGCATTATAATTAAACTTGGCACCTAGCTCCTGAAAACCTAAAAAGTGGGTATCCAGCCTTCTTCTACCAATTTTGTCACCACCCGGTTTAGGAATCTTAGCTCCGCCAAACCTGGCTAATAAAGGTCCTAAAATCATAATTGAGCCTCTTAGACCGGAAGCCTTAACTTTATACTCATCAGTCTCAAGGTAGTCGGCATTTACATTATTTGACTGAAACTTATAACTTTCCGGACCTAGCTTCTCAACCGCTACTCCCATAGAAGCGAGCAAGTCAATAAGCTTATTTACATCAACGATATCGGGAATTTTATTAATGATAACCGGCTCTTCTGTGAGAAGTACAGCGCATATTATCTGTAAGGCTTCATTTTTTGCTCCCTGAGGTTCTATTTCTCCAGATAACTGTGCTCCACCCTGAATCCTGAAGGTAGCCATTTATTTGGGTCGTCTGCGATTCTGAGATTTTCCGCCACGTTTGCTCCCCTTATTCTGCGGTTTATTAGGTTTAGGCTTATCCTTGTATAAAGGATCCATTAATTCCAGCTCCTGAGCTTTCTCTAAATTGAGCTTTAAGTCGCCTTCAGATAATATATCAATGTTCTTGGCTATTAAAACATCCTCAGGTGTTTCCTTGTTCCATGTCATATGGAAGCTTTTTAAGAGTCTGGCGATATGAAATACCGCTGCTTCTTTTACCTCCTCATCTTCTAATTTCTTTGCTTCCTCAATCAGAGAAACAACATTTTTGCCGTAGTGCCTGAACCTGAGATTGCTTTTCCTATATTCAACTTTGTCAGGCTTACGATCCAATGTGCCCTCTTCCGGTGTCGGATATGGACCATCGATATCTAAATTAAAATCAGCTAAAATATGAAGGTCGTCCCAAAGGAATTGATTGCTCTCCTGGTTTGTATTTGCTGTTGGCACTATTTGCTTCATAAGCTCTACTAACGCCTCAGCATACTTCGTTCTTTCTTCTTTAGTCTCTAGTTTACTGACATACCCTGCCAAATTTTGTACATTACGTCCAAACTGACGCAGTTTCATTGGCTCCCTACCCGTATTATAATCAAACATATATTTTATTAATGTATTTTAAGTTTAGCAAAGCTAAGTAATAATGTTTTCTCCCCAAAGTTGTCGAAGTTGACTTTTGCTTTCCTGTTTGATCCATTGCTCTCCAGGGCGACTACTTTTCCATAGCCAAACTTAGGATGTTCTACCTTCATTCCCTCACCCAAGGCACTGGTATCGCTAGGCGCAAAGCCGGCAGATAATTTATGTGCCGGCGCTGCCTTGGCATTTGCTGCTGCCGATTGTGATCCTCTCCTAACACTGTTTACCAGGTTTTTAGCCGAATATGAAGGGCTGGCTGCCGGCTTGGGTCTCGCTCCGCCATGTTTGCTACTCGCTTTAATAAATCTTGTATCAATCTCTTCTATAAACCTGCTGGGTTCACAGCTTTTTAATCTTCCAAAACGGTACCTGCTAAGGGCATAAGTTAAAAACAACTTTTGCTTAGCTCTGGTAATCGCTACATAAAACAATCTTCGTTCTTCTTCTAAATCTGCTCTTGAGGTCAGCATCATCTGTGAAGGAAAAAGATCTTCCTCCATGCCCACAATATGCACATTCTTAAATTCCAGCCCCTTGGCCATATGAATGGTCATCAAGGTTATTTTGTCATTATCGTCCTCCCCGTTAGCGGCATCATCTTCATCAACACCCGTAAGCAAGGTCACTTCCTGTAAGAATGCCCCCAACGATTTATCCTGATCGTCTCCTCCGGAAAGCTTAACGTCATCAGACTCTACAAACTCCTTTATCGCATTAAGCAGTTCCTGAAGGTTTTCATACCTGCTCAGCCCTTCGATAGTCTTATCAGCATAAAGATCACGCATAAGCCCGGAGCCCTTGGCAATAGACGAGGCACTCTCAAAGGCATCCTGTTTATCAACCTCAATCTTAAAACGCTTGATCATTATAACGAAGTCGGCAATGGCAGTTGCTCCCCGCCCACCTACTACATCAGTGGCTGTCTGCAATACATCCCAGATGGAACGATTGTTCTCATCGGCATGAACAATAAGCTTGCTCACCGTTGTATCGCCTATACCTCTTTTAGGTAGATTAATAATGCGTTTAAAGGAGGCTTCATCATTATGATTAATAGTAAAGCGCATATAGGCCAGCATATCCTTAATCTCCTTGCGCTGATAAAAAGACATGCCGCCAACAATTTTATACTTAAGGTTTATCCTGCGTAAGGCCTCTTCTATGGATCTGGACTGGCTGTTTGTCCTGTAAAGCACGGCAAAATCACTATTTCTGAGATGATTTTGCATTTTTTCTTCGAAAATCGATGAGGCAACCAGCTTGCCTTCTTCATTATCTGAAGAACATTTGATTAGTTCAATTTTTTCACCTTCCTGATTTTCTGTCCACACCTGCTTGGTAAGCTGAGCGCTATTATTGCTGATTACAGCATTGGCAGCATCGACAATAGTTTGTGTTGAGCGATAGTTTTGCTCTAGTTTTATTATTCGCAGGTCGGGATAATCTTTCTCGAAGTTTAGAATATTCTGGATATCAGCTCCACGAAAGGCATAGATGCTCTGGGCATCATCACCCACAACGCAGATATTCTGCTGCACGGCAGAGAGCTTTTTGGTTATAACATATTGCGATACGTTGGTATCCTGAAACTCATCAACTAAAACATGGTTAAAGCGATGTTGATATTTATTGAGGATATCCAGGTGGTCGCGGAATAAGACATTGGTATTGAAGAGCAGATCATCAAAATCCATGGCGCCGGCTTTGAAGCAGCGGTTTACATAGGCCTTATAAATATCTCCTATTTTAGGTCTTAGAGCAGCCTCGTCATCAGATTTATAAGCCGAATTGCCATTATTATACTCCTGCCATGAAATAAGCCTGTTTTTTGCTCCAGAGATTCGATTATAAACAACATTGGCCTTATACAGCTTGTCGTCAAGGTTCATCTCCTTAACAATAGTTCTGATCAGCATCTTAGAATCATCGGTATCGTAGATGGTAAAATTGCTTGGATAGCCCAAGGCGCCTGCCTCCGATCTTAGTATGCGGGCAAAAACAGAGTGAAAGGTGCCCATCCAGATGTTACGTGCCTCCTGCCCAATAACACCCTCTATCCTATTACGCATTTCTGCCGCGGCCTTGTTGGTGAAGGTCAAAGCAAGAATATTAAATGGATCTACTTTCTTCTCCCTAATAAGATGGACAATCCGATAAGTAAGCACCCTCGTTTTACCAGACCCCGCACCGGCGATGATCATGGTGGGTCCTTCTGTATTTAGTACGCCTTCGCGCTGAGGTTCGTTTAGTCCTTCGAGGTAATCCATTTGTTATAAATAATCACGCAAGGTACAACGACTGCTAAGAATTTTAACAGAACTACTTATGGAATGTGAGATATTATTTTACGTGAAAAAATAACAGTTTAAACTGTTTCTTTTAGCCATTGAGTTAAATACTTGAAAATCAAATATTAATAAAATATGGCAAAATATTAGTCAATAATTAGTTGCTGAGAAGTTAAAATAACACCTACAAAAAAGATAGATTTGAAAAACCTTCGATTGTCGGTAAATGTTAAGAAAGCGTTCGAAAAAGCCAAAACTATCCAGTATAGATAGCTTTCCTGTTCTAGAAACCAGTAATTGGTATCTGGATAAACTTGGAATAGTGCACAGCTACCTGAAAGCCTATCATAGGCGGTTCGACCTGCGCAATAAAATCAAGATGCTCGTTTATATTGGTTCAGGCCCCGGTATGGTGGTAACTAATAATTCTGAAGAAGCAATCTCAGGCACCCCATTAGATATTCTGTCACAGCCAGAGCAATTTCAGCGGTACCTTTTTTGTGAGAAAAATCCTGATTATGCCAGTGCCTTAAAAGTAAGGATAGGTAAAAATCATCCTAAAAAACATACGGTAATTGTTGAGGGAGACATTAATAAAACCATTGAAAAGCTTTCTCCTTACCTGCCGGAGAGAATTGGCAGCTCACAGACAGCAATTTTATGCATCATCGATCTGCAGTCGTTCGATCTGGACTTTGAGACTGTAAAGATACTGGCAGCCATGGATGTTGATTTTCTTTTTATCAACTCTTATGTGCATACTGCTTATTACGACTACAACTTTTATTTGGAGGAAGAGCGGGAGACGATGAATGCTTACTTTGGTTCTTCGTGGGCACGGCTGGCCGAATCTGCCGAGCTCAACAGTGATATTTCATTCTTTTTACTGGTTATTAAGGCTTATTTAGAGCAGATCAGGCATTTAGGATATAATGTGACCGGCACATTGCATAAGTATAACATCAAAGATGAGTTGGTGCCCTATTACCAGGTTGCTTATTGTACCAAGAGCAAGGCCTTGAACTCCCTCAAGAAAAAGATGGTTACCGAAACCAGCAAGCAGATAGAGTTGTTTGATTAGGTGGAATTTTGGGCTTTGATTATTTTATCCCGATTGGATGTTTCTCTTTCATCATACTGGCAAAATGATTAATGGCTAAAGCCAGACCTGGAATGCTTTCAATGTCACTGGGCTGAAGCCCAGTGCAAGACTGTCCAGATTTACCATAAATATCATTGAATACTATGTTCCGTTGGTTTCTGAAAATATTATGAGCGGCTGAAAAATACATCGGGCTTTAGCCTATAATTATTAACAAGTAATAACATTGCAATGTTTTGCCTGGCCTTTAGGCCGGGGATGGCTAATATTATTTACATTTGGCTTTAGCCATTAATAAATTAACATATGCCGTTTGTAAAAATATGGATACATGCAGTTTGGTCTACTAAAAAGAGGGAGCATTGGCTTGACAAATCATTTCGTCAGGAATTATTTGATCACATTCATAAAAATGCACTAAGCAAGGATATTCTGATGGAGATTGTTGATGGTCATTCGAATCATGTTCATTGTTTATTCCGCCTTAAGAATGATCAAACCATTAGCAAAGTAATGCAACTAATAAAAGGAGAATCTTCCTTTTGGATCAATCAACAAAAGTATAATAAGGTAAAATTTCAATGGCAAGAAGAGTACTTTGCAGTATCAGTCAGCGAATCAATAGTAAACACCACAAGAGCATATATTGCTAACCAGGAAAATCATCATAGAAAAACATCATTTACCCAAGAATATCAGGAGTTTATCGATAACTACAACTTTCAGGTATTTGAAGATTAGAGGTTATAGTTTGTGACAATTAATGGCTAAAGCCAAATATAGTTCGAACATAAGATCACTGGGCTGAAGCCCAGTGCAATAACATAATATTCCATCATAATCCTTGAATATAAAGTAATGGGACTATTGAAAATAAATTGTGTTTTAGCCCATAACTTTTATAAGTAATAATTTTGCTGTGTTTTGCCCTGGCCTTTAGGCCGGGGAATAAAGATTAAAATAATTCAGTGGCTTTAGCCATTAATAAATCATGTAATCTCTTTCTTTCCACTTATTTTTGTTTTTATGATTCAGGTAGAGGATGTGATATTAACAGATGACATTAAAGACGAATATTTCGTTTGCGATCTGGGAAAATGCAAGGGTGCCTGCTGTGTGGAGGGAGATTTAGGGGCACCGCTCTACGATGAAGAACTCGGTATACTGGATGACATTTATCCCGAGGTGGAGCCTTACCTGAGTGAAGCCGGCAGGGCAGCGATTGAAAAACAGGGAAAATATATATTAGATGATGATAATGAGTTCTCTACGCCAACCATAGGTGGCAAAGAGTGCGCATACGCTATTTATGATGAAGCAGGTATACTAAAGTGCGGTATTGAGATGGCTCAGGGAGATGGCAAAATAAGTTATCCAAAACCTATGTCGTGTCATTTATACCCACTGCGGGTAAAGCGCTACGAAAAGTTTGAGGCTATTAACTATGATCGCTGGCATATTTGTAAAGATGCCTGCACTAATGGCATGAATCTAAAGGTGCCGCTATATAAATTTTTAAGAGGGCCTCTAATCAGAAAATACGGTGAGGACTGGTATAATAAATTGGTAGAAGTAATCGAGCAGGAATAGAAGGTGAAAAAAGTTCTATTTATAGGCATGCACAGGCCAAACAGGTCGCCATCACAACGTTATAGGTTTGAGCAATACTTCTCTTATCTTGAAGAGAATGGTATCCAATGCGACCTGTCGTATTTAATATCTGAAAAAGATGATCAGGTACTTTATCAGGGCGGTCATTACCTGCCCAAGTTCAGAATTCTCATTAAGAGTATTTTAAAACGCCGAAAAGATCTGCTGGCAGCCAAAAATTACGATTTTATCTTCATCCAGCGGGAAGCGTTTATGACGGGCTCAACATATTTCGAACGAAAGCTTGCGAAACTTAAGGCACCACTAATTTTCGACTACGATGATGCGATATGGTTTGAGGACAAAGGCAGCCACCTCGGTATTCTTAGTAAGCTGAAGAGGCCGGCGAAGACAGCGGATATTATTGGTATGGCTGATATTGTGGTTGCCGGCAATGCCTACCTCGCTGAATATGGATCAAAATACAATGCTAATGTTCAGGTAATTCCTACAACTATTGATACGAAGTGGTACCAGCCGAGAAAGAAGGGTGAAGATTCACAGGTAGTCATTGGCTGGAGTGGCAGTTTTAGCACCATCAAGCATTTTGAACAAATAGTTCCGGTACTGCTTAAACTTAAAGAGAAATACCAGGGCAAGATAAACTTTAAGGTTATTGGCGATGCAACGTATACCCATAAGGAGCTGGGAATTCAAGGTGTAAAGTGGCAAGCTGAAACCGAGGTTGAGAGCCTGCAGGAATTTGACATTGGCATTATGCCACTGCCCGACGAAGAGTGGACAAGAGGAAAATGTGGTGCTAAAGGACTACAGTACATGGGATTGGCTATTCCAACGGTTATGTCGCCCGTGGGAGTGAATACAGAAATAATTACTGACGGTGTAAATGGCTTTTTGGCTGATACTGATGAAGATTGGTTTAGGAAACTTGAGAAACTTGTAGAGTTTCCGGAGTTTCGTAGTGAAATAGGGGCTGCAGGACGTGAGACTGTAGTTGCCAGATATAGCGTTGAAGCCAATAAGGAGAAGTATTTGGGGCTGTTTAAGTAGGAAGCTCAACCCCTCTGTCCCGCCATAGCGTGACATCTCCCCTTGCTAAGGGGAGAAATTATTCCGTTCAATATAGAGTTAGTAAAAAATTTGGCTGCCTTTTCACTAAGCGTTTATTCCACGTCTGGAGGGGGCTGACGCTGAGGGGGAATAATTTTTTTGTTATTCTGATCCCGATGAATCGGGTGAAGAATCTTACCTAATATGAACTCGTACTTCTAGAGTAAGATTCCTCAGCCAGACTTGCATATGTAATAAAAGTTTAAGTCAGGCGTACCTCGGAATAGCAAAGTGGTTGTTTTACTGTACTTCTTCTTATAAAACAAGAGCTGTCTATGAGAACAAATTTCCATGAATCCGGCTAAAACGACTACTCACTCAGCGTCAACTACGCAAACGAGTGAGACGCTGAGGGGGAAGTACCTCGGAATAGCAAAGTGGATATTTAACAACAGCACCTTAAATCTAGTATCTATTGTCTCTATTCTATAAATCAGAATAATCGAAGTCATCCAAGAAGGCCGTAGTAAACTGACCCGACTGGAATTTTTTATCTTTCATCAATTTAAGATGAAACGGAATGGTGGTTTTAATACCCTCGATCACAAACTCTGATAACGCCCTTTCCATCCTGACAATTACTTCTTCTCTCGACTGCCCACTTACAATAAGCTTAGCAATCATGGAATCATAATTAGGTGGAATGGTATAGCCGGCATAAACATGGCTATCAACACGGATACCATGCCCTCCCGGAATATGAAGATTAGTAATCTTACCCGGTGATGGCCTGAAGTTGTTTTTAGGATCTTCAGCATTAATCCGGCATTCCATGGCAAACAGTTTCGGTAAATAGTTGATGCCAATAATTAATTCACCGGCAGCAACTTTAATCTGCTCTTTAATTAAATCAAAATCTGTTACTTCTTCAGTTATTGGGTGCTCTACCTGAATTCTGGTATTCATCTCCATGAAGAAGAAATCACCATGCTTGTCTACCAGAAATTCAACGGTACCTGCCCCCTCATAACCTGTGGCCTCGGCACCGGCAATGGCGGCCTTACCCATTCTTTCTCTTAACTCATCGCTAACAATAGGCGAAGGTGTTTCTTCTAGTAACTTCTGATGCCTTCTCTGAATAGAACAGTCACGCTCAGAAAGATGACATGCCCTACCCTTTCTGTCACCGATAATCTGGATTTCAATATGGCGTGGCTCCTCAATGAATTTCTCCATGTACAGGGCATCATTGCCAAAGGCAGCACCCGATTCCAGACGAGCATCATCCCAGGCCTTCTGAAACTCAGATTCTTTATTTACAATACGCATACCACGGCCACCACCACCGGCAGTTGCCTTGAGGATAACAGGGTATTTGATTGTTTTAGCAAGCTTTTTGCCTTCCGCCACAGATTTTAGCAATCCGTTTGAACCGGGAATAGTGGGCACACCGGCCTTCTTCATAGTCTTTTTAGCATTGGCCTTATCGCCCATGCCATTGATCATCTCGGGTGTGGCACCTATAAACTTGATGTTATACTCCTCACAAATTTTCGAGAACTCAGCATTTTCTGATAAAAAACCATACCCCGGGTGGATAGCATCAGCATTGGTAATCTCAGCTGCGGCTAATATATGTGGGATATTTAAATAGGAGTCAGAACTTGGGGCAGCGCCAATGCATATTGCTTCATCGGCAAACTTTACGTGCAGGCTATCTTTATCAACAGTAGAATACACTGCCACTGACTTGATACTCATTTCCCTACACGTACGAATAATACGTAATGCAATTTCGCCTCTGTTGGCAATTAAAATTTTCTTAAACACGATCGTTTAAATTAAGAAGGATCAACAAGGAATAATGGCTGGTCGTATTCAACCGGCGTACCATTATCAACTAATACTTTTACAATCTTGCCACTTACCTCAGACTCAATTTCGTTAAAAAGCTTCATCGCCTCAACAATACATACTGTCTGACCTACTTCAATGCCATCACCTACATTAACAAACGAATCAGATTCCGGATTCGAGGCACGGTAGAATGTACCGATCATTGGCGACTTGACTTCTAAATAGCCGTTGTCTGAAGACTCAGCAGCAGGTGTTACGACTGGAGCAGGTGCAGATGCAGCAGCTACCGGTGCAGGTGCGGCAGCAATTTTAGCTCCGGAATCTATTACCTGGGTGATTTTACGATCACGCTTAACCGACAACTTAAGTTCTTCTGTCTCGATATTAACTTCATTTAGGCCTGTGTTGGCAATGAAATCTATAAGATCTCTTATTTCTTTTGTTTTCATGGTAAGGTTTTTCTTATTTGACGCGCTCTCCATAACTGCGTGTTCTTGTGTCTACTTTTATTACCTCGTCTTGGTTAATAAACAAAGGTACTTGAATTTCCGCTCCTGTTTCCAGGGTAGCAGATTTGGTTGAATTAGTTGCCGTATCACCCTTTACTCCAGGTTCGGTATAAGTGATTTTCAGTTCAACAAATGCCGGCAAATCACATGTTAAGGGCTTCTCTGTTTCAGCATGATATAATACCTCAACTTCCTGGCCGTCTTTTAACAGATCGGCAGAAGCAATGATTGCCTCCTGTAATGCCACCTGCTCAAAAGTACTGCTATCCATAAAGTGATAGCCAATATCATCTTTATATAAAAATTGGTGAGCCCTTCTTTCAATACGGGCCGTAGTTATTCTGTGACCTGATGAGAAGGTGTTATCAATAACTTTACCTGTCTCAACATTTTTAAGTTTTGTACGTACGAAAGCCGGACCTTTACCCGGTTTCACATGCTGAAACTCAGTCACTACATATAGACCGTGGTTGTATTCAATACACAGGCCATTTTTTATATCTGCTGTTGATGCCATAAGTTAGATCGGAAATTTACAACTGAAAAAGTTAATTTAAAACTGTTTACTTGGGATCGTAGGCCCACTTTACATAAACGGCGCCCCAGGTAAAGCCACCACCGAAGGCAGCTAACACCAAGTTGTCACCCTTTTTAAGCTTCTTTTCATAGTCCCACAATAATGTAGGGATAGTGGCAGAAGTAGTATTTCCATAGCGCTCGATATTCATCATCACCTTCTCATCGTCTACACCCATGCGTCTACTGGTAGCATCAACGATTCGTTTATTAGCTTGATGAGGAACCAGCCAGGCAATATCATCGCCCGAGAGATTATTTCTCTTCATTACTTTCTCGGCGTAGTCTGCCATATTAACTACAGCAAATTTAAATACCGTCTTGCCATCCTGATGAACATAATGCTCACGATTATCTATTGATTCGTGTGTAGCAGGGTGTTTGCTACCACCGGCTTTCATCCATAGAGAGTCAACCCCTGAGCCATCACTTTTATGGATATAATCCATTACGCCAACTTCCTCTTCGGTAGGCTCAAGCATTACTGCGCCAGCACCATCGCCAAAAATAACACAGGTTGTTCGGTCAGTATAGTCTACAATAGAAGACATTTTATCAGCACCAACTATAACAACCTTCTTATATCTGCCGGATTCAACAAATGCCACGCCTGTAGACAGGGCGTATATAAACCCGGAGCAAGCTGCTCCTAAATCGTAATTGAAAGCATTAACACAACCTGTTTTAGCAGCAACAAGATTGGCTGTAGCCGGGAATACATGATCCGGGGATATCGTCGCCACGATAATAAGATCGACTTCTTCGGGGGTAGTATTGGTCTTCGATAAAAGCTCCTCTACGGCTATTGCTGCCATATCTGAGGTTCCCTTGTCCCCTTTAAGTATTCTTCTCTCTTTGATACCCGTGCGTGATGTAATCCATTCATCATTGGTATCTACCATAGTGGATAGCTCCTCATTCGTAAGAACATAATCAGGAACATGGCCTCCAACACCGGTAATAGCTGCGTGAATTTTACTCATAATATTGGTTAGTTAAGCCATGAGGCTTTCTTTTATCTTCTCGTTTATTCTTGACTTGGCCATATTATATGATTGGACAACCATGCTCCTTACAGCATATTTATCCGAAACTCCATGACCGATAACAACGTTGCCATTTACCCCTAAGACCGGACTACCACCTACACTTTTAAAATCCATTTGATCAAAAAATGGATCGTTAAAATTTCTTTCTTTTAGCATCGAGTAAATAGACTCAGCAAATTTAAGTAATACATTGCCGGTAAAGCCATCGCAAACAATTACTTCGGCTTTCTCATTAAAGATGTCACCACCCTCTAAATTACCAACAAAGTTAATCTTGTTGTTGATTTTCATTAGCTGATGCGCTGATTGTGTTAGCAAAGTGCCTTTTTGCTCCTCTTCACCAAGATTTATTAGGCCAACCTTTGGGTTGTCAATTTTCAGGACATGGGTAGCATATATCGAGGCCAGCTCAGCAAATTGCACGAGCACATCAGGGCGACAATCTGCATTGGCGCCGACATCCATCATTATGCCATGTCCTCCCCCGTCTTTGGGAATTACTCCTGCCAGTCCCGGGCGAATTACGCCTTCGATTGCTTTTATAGAAAATAAAGCACCAACGAGCATTGCACCTGTGTTACCACAGCTGCTAAAGGCATCTATTTCTTTGTTTTTAAGTAATTTATAACCAACTGGTATTGAAGCTTCGGGGTGTCTTGTTAAGGCCTTCGTTGGATGAACGCCCATAGGAATACTATCAGGAGCAT